>Ga0335069_10000102_pt1 | contig 144923 bp, 105 predicted proteins | sample Lox_Sample_11_FD_206714 | JGI IMG/M metagenome (GOLD analysis project Ga0335069, IMG submission 206714) | Soil microbial communities from Loxahatchee National Wildlife Refuge, Florida, United States - Lox_Sample_1.1 | ecosystem: Environmental > Terrestrial > Soil > Wetlands | place: USA... | reverse complement strand
AACAACCCGCCGGCGTTCGGTGCGGCGCCGGCCAGCTACGCGGCTTGCTCGGCGTACACGGTATTGAATAACTAAAGCTCTGGCGCAACCGAGGGGCGGCGGACGCGAGTCCGCCGCCCCTTTCTTCGTTTGGATCTTATTTTCGTTGGTGCCTTCTTTCGTTCGAATGCTTTTTCGTTTGTATCCTTTTCGCGTTTTATATCCTGTTTTACGTTTCTATCCTGCGCCCCTACCGGGGCCCTTTAACGCACGGGGCGCTGCGAGATTGGGTCGCAGACCGCCGAAAAATGTCGTTCTGAGAAACGTGGCGGGGCAACGCGTCAGGGATTACCAAAGTGCTGTGTTCAAAAGAAACAACTTAGAGGACGGCTTTGAGGACAGCCTTCGTTCTAACTTGGCTGCTTACGTGCAACGAGTTAGGGGACGGCCTACTTGGCTTGGGATCTCATGGTTGGAAAGGACGATTGGGTGTGAAACGGCCAACCAACAGTTACGGATTTTCGCTGATCGAGTTGCTGATCGTGGTGGCGATCATTCTGATCATCGCTGCCATCGCGATCCCCAACCTGATGCGCGCCCGTATGTCGGCCAACGACGCATCGGCCGCGGCGTCGATTCACGACATCAATAGCGCCGAGATCACGTACTACACCGCCTATCCGCAGATCGGGTTTCCGGCGCTGATGACGACCTTGGGTGGAGCGCTGCCATGCGCACCGAGTAGCGCGACCGGTTGCCTGCTGGATAACAACCTGGCTACGAACGGCCCAGGCGGAAACGGCAAGAGCGGATATTCTTTCAATGCGGCTGGGTCGCCGAGCGCAGGCAGCTTAATCAACGATCAGTATCTGGCAACGGCGTTTCCCATCAGCACCACCACCGGCACGCAATCATTCTGCGCCATGCAGGATGCGGTGCTGCGGGTGCAACAGCCGCTGGGCAACATCACCCAGGTGGCGACTTACGCGGCCTGCCAGTTGCTGCCGCCCCAGCAATAAGGCGATCTCCCCGCTAGACTCCGTGACCAACGTAACGGTTCGCCCACTCCCAAAACGCACACCGCTTTCCTATAATCAGGCGCAGTAGTCTAAATACCTACACGGCGACTGAGTGCGGAAGATGATCGCGATTGAGACCCTGAATCTCGAGAAAACCTACATGGTGGGGTTTTGGCGGAAGCGGCCGAAGCGCGCTCTGTTGCCCCTGAACCTGCAGGTCGAGGAAGGGGAAATCTTCGGATTTCTCGGCCCCAATGGAGCGGGCAAGACGACCACCCTGAAGATGCTGATGGGGTTGGTGTTCCCGACGGCGGGCACAGCGCGCATTCTGGGCAAAGACTGGACCGATCCGGAGATCAAGGCGCAGATAGGATTTCTTCCCGAGCAGCCGTATTTCTACGACTACCTCACGGCTCACGAACTGCTGGATTATTACGGCCAGCTTTCCGGCGTGCCGGCGAAGGAACGCAAGCCCCGGATTGAAGAGGTTTTGCGCCGCGTGGGCTTGACCGAGGTGAAGGGTGTGCAGCTTCGCAAGTTCTCGAAGGGCATGCTGCAGCGGGCCGGGATCGCGCAGGCTATTCTGCACAATCCGAAAGTCGTGTTCTTCGATGAGCCGATGTCGGGTCTGGATCCGATGGGGCGCCGGGAAGTCCGCGACCTGATGGCGGAACTCAAGCAAGAAGGCAAGACAGTCTTTTTCTCAACCCACATTCTCTCCGATGCGGAGGCGCTGTGCGATCGGGTAGCGATCATTGATCGCGGCGAACTGCTGCGTGTCGGAGCGGTGCATGAATTGACTTCGGCCGTGCAGGGCAAGGTTGAAGTCATCTGGCAGGGATCGCAGGTGCCGGCGGCGCTGAAGACGCTGGACGCAGAATGCGTGGTGACGGGCGACACGGTGCGGGCCGTCCTGCCGGAGAAGCACCAGGATGCGGTGATCGACCTGCTCCGGCGCGAGAAGCTGCGGCTGAACTCGATCACACCGGTTCGGACGTCGCTCGAGCAGTATTTTGTCGAGAAATTGAAGAGTTCAGAAAAATCCGCGGGGGCGAACGGATGAACGCGCGCATCGGATCGATCGCGATGAATACTTTCCGCGAAGCGGTGCGCGACCGGGTGCTCTATAACCTGATCGCGTTCGTGCTGCTGCTTTCCGGAGCGGCGATTTTTGTCGGGCAGATTTCGATTGAAATCGAGAAACTGGTGGTCATCAATCTCGGACTGACGGCGGTTTCGCTGTTCGGCGTGGTGATTGCGATCTTCATCGGAATCGGGCTGGTGTCGAAGGAGATCGAAAAACGGACGCTGTACACCGTGCTGTCGCGGCCGGTGCGGCGCTGGGAATTTATCGTGGGTAAGTTCTTCGGCCTGACGGGAACGCTGGTAGTCAACGCGCTTTGCATGGCGGTAGGCGTGTTTGCCGCGCTTCTTTACGTGGCCCACAGGTTCGTCGCGAGCGACGCGCAGATTCTGGTCGCGGTCTATTTCATCGTGCTGCAGTTCGTGATCATCTGCGCGCTGGCGTTGCTGTTCTCGTCGTTTTCGTCACCGCTGCTCTCGGCGGTGTTTACGTTTGCGCTGTTCGTGATCGGAAGTTTTTCGGAAGACCTGCGTGGCTTTGCCGCGATGACACACGGTTTCACGCGCTGGCTGTCGACGGGGGCGGCTTACATCGTGCCGAACCTGTCGGCGCTGAATGTGATCACGCCGGTCGCGCACGGCGAACCGGTGCCAACCCAGTTGATCGTGAACAACACGCTGTATGCGCTCGCGTATGCCGGAATGGCGATCTGCGGTGCGATTCTGATTTTTGAGCGCCGGAACCTGAAATGAGTCCGCGGACCCGCACCACGATCACCGCGAGCATTTTGCTGGCGGCTTGCCTGGCGGGATCGATCTTCTTCCTGACCCGCGTGGATGCGATGCGGACCACGGCGACGCTGGATGAAGTCCTGTTCATCAATTCGCCAAAATGGGTGAAGCGGCTGAGCCTGGGGTATGACGGCCTCATGGCCGATATTTACTGGACACGGGCCGTGCAGTATTTCGGATCGCGCCACCAGGCGCAGGCGAAGAGCTTCAACGCGCTGGCGCCGCTACTGGACATCACGACGACGCTCGATCCGAAGTTGCTGGTCGCCTATGAGTTTGGGGCAAACTTCCTGTCCCCGAACCCTCCATTTGGCGCCGCCCAGCCGAAGCAGGCGATCGCGCTGGTGGAAAAAGGCATACAGGCCAACCCGAACGCGTGGAAGCTCTATTACGAACTGGGATTTATCTATTACATGGAGCTGAAAGATTACCGGCAGGCGGCGGAAGCGTTTGAGCGCGGGTCGCAGGTTCCGGGGGCGCATCCTTTCATGAAGATTCTGGCTGCGAACATGGCACAACATGCCGGCGATATGCAGATGGCGCGGGCCGTGTGGACGACCACCTACGAAAGCTCGCAGGATAAATACATTCGCGGGAACGCGGTGGCGCACCTCCGTGCCCTGCAGGTCGAAGAAGATGTGACGCGAATTCAAGACGCGGTTACAGCCTACGGCAAGAAGACCGGGGAACTGCCGCCGAATATGATCGCATTGGCGAAGGCCGGCTTGCTTCCCGGCATTCCGATCGATCCGGACGGACATCCTTACAAGCTCACCAGCGAAGGGCGCGTCGAGTTGCAAAGTCCGGAGGATTTCCCTTTCGCAACGAAGGGGTTGCCCCTCGGATATAAGGCGCGTGCTCCGAGAGATTTGAACCAAGCCGTGAACTAGGGTTCCTATCGCCCGCGAAGGGATTCTCCGCCGCCCTCCTTTAGTGCCCAACCACCTCCTGCGAGGCATTCCGGAGATGGTGGCTGCCGCGTGCGATAGTATTTTTCCAGATGAATGAGCCTGTGAATTCGCCTTCCCTGCTTTCCGCGATACGAGGATGGTGGTGCGAACGTCAACCCCGACTGGGCGTGCTGAAGACCTCCACTGAATTTGTGAAAGAGCTTTGGGATTTCGCGCTCGATTCGACGCCAGCCCGAAAGCGTTCGCGCTATGGCGATGCCGATTACGATTGGGAACATCGCGTCGACACGACCAGTGGGACTGTCGGTTGGCATGACCGGTTGCTGGGAGCGTTTCACTCCGCGTACCAGCCAACCGATCCGGTTGCGTTTCGCGAAATGATGGAAGCGCTAGCGATTGAGTATGCGCGATTCACTTTCATCGATCTGGGTTCGGGCAAAGGGCGGACGTTGCTGATGGCGTCGGAGTTTCCATTTCGCCGGGTCATCGGAGTGGAATTGCTGCCCAGCCTGCACCATGTCGCCTTGGAGAACGCAGAAAAATTCGCTGGCCAGGGTGTCTCGCGCGCGCCGATGGAACCCCTGTGCGGCGATGCCCGCGTCTATGAGTTCCCGGCGGAGCCGCTGGTTGTGTACTTGTTCAATCCGTTGCCGGAAGCAGCCCTGGGACGGGTTCTGGAGAATCTCAAGAAGTCATTGACCGCGGTACCGCGGGAGGCCTGGATCGTCTATCACAATCCGATCCTGGACCGGGTGCTTATGGAAGCAAAGTCATTTCCCAAGAGGACGGTCGCGCAGCAGTACACGATCTATGCCTGGGCCGAGGTGGAGGCAACAAGCCGGACGGAACTGGTGTCCAAATGACAGTGGGGTTTCTGGGGTTACAGGTCAGGGGCCGGATCGCGGCTACTATCGCTCTCATGCTAGCCTTCGCCACAGCAGGGTTGGCGGAGGATGTGGCTGAGGTGGCCCGCGGCGTGGACGAGCACTACAATCATCTAAAGCAACTAAAGGCTGATTTTACAGAGATTTACAGCGGAGCCGGGATGGATCGCGCGGAATCGGGCACGCTTTGGCTGAAAAAACCCGGCAAGATGCGCTGGGAGTATCGTTCTCCAAAAGAGAAGCTGTTTGTCAGCGACGGCGAGTCTGCGTGGTTTTATGTGCCGGCAGACCGGCAGGTGCGCAAAACGCAAGTGAAGAAGCTGGAGGACTTGCGGTCGCCGCTGGCGTTCCTGTTAGGTAAGACGAAGCTGGAGAAGGAATTGCAGGGTTTATCGTTTGCCCCAGACCAGCACCCGGTCGAGGCCGGCGATGTCATTCTGCGAGGAGTTCCAAAGGGGCTGGAAAACCGGGTAAGCCAGGTCCTGCTTGAGATCACACCGGCAAGGCAGATCCGGCGGCTGACCGTGGAAGAGGTCGATGGGTCGGAGACTACGTACGAGTTTCGAAACATCGAAGAAAACGGACCGGTAACCGACGGGCAGTTCCGGTTTACCCCTCCCCCGGGGGTAGAAACCGTGACTGGTGACCTTGGTCCTTAAGAACAGGGTTTCTAAATTCCCCCTTCGCAGTTTGTATGGTATTGAAAAGGAATCGGTTGGAGTGCGTAACCGGCCCCGTCGCAGGACAGCGGGGCAGACGACGAATGGTATTCTGAGAGCCAGCGGCGGAATTGGTTTCAGGGGTTCGACGTGGCGGAGTTTCTGGTAAAACTCGCGGATGAACGGGGCCACCTGAGCGAGCAGGTGGAGCACGGATATTCCGAAGCAGAAGTACGCGACCGGGTCGCGCAGCAGGGATATCTGGTTTACTGGGTGAAGCCACGAGGCATGCTCACCGGCGGCAAGGTGGGCGGGCGCGGACGGCTGAAGCCATCGACGTTCCTGATCTTCAACCAGCAATTTCTCACACTCATCAAGGCCGGGTTGCCGATTCTGGGCGCCCTCGACCTGCTCATCAAGCGACAAAAGGACAAGTACCTGCACTCGCTTCTCGAGAATGTGCGCGAGCGGATTAAAGGCGGCGAGTTGCTGTCTGATGCATTTGCGGCGCAAGGCGCATTTCCGAAGATGTACACGACCACGCTGATGGCCGGTGAGAAGAGCGGCAACATGGAAGAGGTATTGAACCGCTACATCACGTTTCAGCGGGTGGCGATGACGTTTCGCAAGAAGTTACTGGTATCGCTGGTGTATCCGACACTGCTGGTGTCGGTGGTCATCATCATGGTGCTGTTCCTGGTGACCTACGTGGTGCCGGAGTTTGCCAAGCTATTCGAGAACCTCGACGCCAAGCTCCCAGCCATCACACTACTGATGCTCTCACTGGGGACGGGGGCACAGAAGTACGGCATTTTCGTAGCGATCGCGCTGGTGTTGGCGGCGCTCCTGATCTGGCGTTGGAAGCGCACGGACAAAGGCGCCGAACAGATTGACCGGGTGCTGCTGGGAACACCTTTACTGGGTGACATCCGGCTGAAGTATCAAGTGGCGAATTTTTCGCGCATGCTCTCGACCCTGCTGCAAGGCGGGATTCCGCTGGTGCCGGCGATGGAAACGGCGGGCGCGTCGATGGGAAGCCGCAAGATTTTGAACGGCATTTTGTCAGCGTCTACGCACGTGCGTGAAGGCCAGACCCTTTCGAAGAGCCTGGAGGAGCAACAGATCTTTCCGGATCTCGCCGTCGAGATGCTGGAGGTGGGCGAATCGACGGGCGCGCTGCCGGCGATGTTGAATTCGGTGGCGGAGTTTTATGAGGAAGATGTGCAGACGGCGCTGGGTGCGGCCATGGCGCTGATCGAGCCAATCCTGCTGATCGTAATGGCCGTGTTCGTGGGAGGGGTGTTGATTTCGTTGTATTTGCCGATTTTTACGTTAGGAGCCGGGGTTCACTAAGTGGTGGTGAATCGGCTCCCGTTCGGGCGGGCACCTGTGGGAAACTAGGTGGATTGCCAGAAGGTAGACTGGACCCTTGGGAATGGCAGAGAAGAAATCAGTTTTCGTGCATGGCGGTGATCCGGCGGCGATGATGCAGCCGGAGAAGCCGGCGAACGAGTTGGAGCGGGCGCAGGATACTGCGCGGCGGTACCGCTGCGAGTTCGTGGATCTGAAAGAATTCCAGCTCCAGCACGATTTGTTCAAAAAGGTCCCCGTCGACCTGATGTTTCGCTACAACTTCATTCCCCTGGAAGAGACGCGGGACGGGAAGCTGGCCATCGCGATTGCCGATCCGAGCCAGTTGATGATGATCGACGAGATCAGCCTGCTGCTCGGCAAGCGCATCGTCACCAAGGTTTCGACGCTCAAGCAGATCACCGACATTCTCAAGAAGACCGAGCAATCGCAGCGGGTGCTCGAGGAGGCCAGCGAAGGCTTCACGCTGGATGTGATCCGCGAAGATGAAGCGACCGGCGAAGAAACGATCTCGATCGACAAGCTGACGCAGGCGACGGGCGATATCAGCCCGATTATCCGGCTGGTCGATACGACATTGTTCACTGCCCTGCAGCGGCGGGCGAGCGATATTCACATAGAAACCCGTGACGACTCGGTATCGATCAAGTTCCGCATCGACGGCGTGCTATCGCAGGCGATGCCGCCGATCGGCAAAGAGCATCACTCGACGATCATCTCGCGTATCAAGGTCATGAGCGAGCTCGACATTTCCGAGCGCCGTGTCCCGCAGGACGGCCGTTTCCGGGTGAAGTTCAGCGGACGCGCCATCGACTTCCGCGTGTCGATCATGCCGTCGATTCACGGCGAAGATGCCGTGCTGCGCGTGCTCGACAAGGAGTCGATGAGCGAGAAGTTCAAGAATCTCTCGCTCGATGTGGTCGGCTTCGATCCAGAGGATTTGCGCAAATTCCGGCGCTACATCAAAGAGCCGTACGGGATGGTGCTGGTCACTGGACCGACGGGCAGCGGCAAAACGACCACGCTCTACGCGGCCGTAAACGAGATCAAGACCGACGAAGACAAGATCATCACCATCGAAGACCCGGTCGAATACCAGATTCGCGGCATCACGCAGATTCCCGTCAACGAGAAGAAAGGCCTGACATTTGCCCGCGGTCTGCGCTCGATTTTGCGGCATGACCCGGACAAGATCATGGTCGGCGAAATCCGCGACACAGAGACGGCGCAGATCGCCATTCAATCGGCGCTGACCGGTCACCTCGTCTTTACGACCGTCCACGCGAACAACGTCGTCGACGTGATTGGACGCTTCCTGAACATGGGCGTGGAGCCGTACAACTTCGTTTCGGCCCTGAACTGCATTCTCGCCCAGCGACTGGTGCGCGTGATCTGCGACTCGTGTCGCACGGTGGTGCACTATGCACCCGACATCCTGGAGGCCAGCGGTCTCGATCCGCAGCAATGGTCGCAGGTTTCGTTCTATGAAGGGCAGGGCTGCATCGAGTGCGCGGGAACGGGCTTCCGGGGAAGAACCTCGATTCACGAGCTTTTGGATTTGAGCGACCGCATCCGCGAGATGATTCTCGCCAAGAAGCCGACGTCGGAAATCCGGCGAGCGGCCCGCGAGGAAGGCATGCGCTTTCTGCGCGAATCGGCTCTCGATAAGGTCCGGCTTGGCCTGACCACGCTGAAGGAGATCAACAAGGTCACGTTTATCGAGGCCATGCGGTAGTTCCAGCCGGGATCTGTCCATTTGGCGCGAATTGCGCGACAAAAACACACGCGCGGGGTGTCCTGCTGGTTATTGCACGGGCTGTGCTGCGAGAGTTTTATAGATGAGATGGGGCGGTAACCCGAAGAAAGCATGAGTAGCACAACAAGATCGGGAAGCAAACCGAAGCTGGCCTGTGAGATTTCGGCCGACCGGGTGCTGGCGGGCCGGATGTCGGACAGTGGCGGCCTGCTCGAGAGCTGCGCTGCGCGCGAATTGGCGCCGGGCAGCGTGGTTCCTGATCTGACGGAAAACAACCTGCTGCAACCGGAGCGGGTGCGCGAGGCAATTCGAGAGGCCATGAGCACCGTGGGCAGCCGGAGCAAGGACGTGATCGGGGTCCTGCCGGATGCGGCCGTGCGGGTGGCGCTGCTCGATTTCGATACCCTTCCGGACAAGCGGGAAGAAGCCGAAGGGGTGGTCCGGTTTCGCCTGAAGAAGTCGTTGCCCTTCGACGTCGAGAAGGCTCGGGTTTCATACCATGCGCAAACCTCGCCGACAGGACTCCGGGTAGTGGCGGCGGTAGCGCTGGCGCAGGTCATCGAAGATTACGAAGCGGCATTCCGTGATGCGGGCTTCAGCCCCGGCGTCATCATGCCGTCGATGCTGGCAGCGCTGGGAGCGGCGGACGGCGATAAGCCAACTCTGGTGGTCAAGGTAGACGCGCGCACGGCCAGCATTGCGATTCTGGATCAGGGTCAGTTGCTGCTGTTCCGCACGCTCGAGAATACGCGCGGCGTAACGATTACCGGCGAGCAACTGGCGGAAGAGGTTTATCCGTCGGTGGTGTTCTTCCAGGACACATACCACCTGAACATTGAGCAGATTTACGTAGCGGGCTTGCCCGAAGCGGGCGGCGCCGCACCGGCTCTGCGCGCACAGACCGGAGCCGAGGTACGGGAACTGGTAGCTCCGTCGCAGCTTGGAACGAGCGCCAACGGATCAATTCCCCGCTGGAGAATGGCGGGAGTTGTAGGAGCGTTGCTTTCGTAGCATGCGTCTGGATATCAATCTCGCGACCCGGCCGTACGAAGACGCGCGGCAGTTCTGGCTGCGCTGGGGCACGGGGCTGGGCGTACTCGGTATCGTGACGCTGGCGTTGCTGGCTCTGACGGTTTCGGGATGGTACGACGCACGCATCGACCGCAAAAAGATCAACGACCTGAAGGCGCAGATCGCCGAGCGCGATCGCGAGCGGGCGAATGCGGAGGCCGTTCTCGCGCAGCCACAGAATCGCGTGATCCGGGATAAATCGCAGTACTTGAACTTTCTGATCGCGCGCAAGGCCTTCTCGTGGACAAAGGCATTCGAAGACCTCGAAAAAGTCATGCCCGCGCGATTGCACCTGATGTCGATCAAGCCCGAGTTGAACGACGACAATCAACTGGCGATCAAGATGATCGTGGGCGGAGATTCCTACGAGCACGCGATCGAACTGCTCCGGAGGATGGAAACGTCGACGCGCTTCAAGCAAGCTACGATTACCCAGCAATCGCAAGAGACGGGACAGATCAACGGCGACACGATGAAGGTAGAGATAACGGCGCTTTACGCTCCGACAGCGGAAGAGGCGGCGGCGAAGGGAAGCGCGCACTGATGCCCGAACTCGGCGAAACTCGGAATAAGCTGAAGATTGTGATCGGGGCGCTGCTGGCCGTAGACCTGGTCGCGGTCGGGCTGCTGTTTTCGCCTTGGGTGGGTTCGGCCGATTCGCGCAAGCAGGAATTGACGAACTTGTGGCGAGAGCTGCAACTGAAGACCCGCCAGGTAGAGCCGCTCCGCGGGCTTGACAAGAAGATTCCGCTGGCCGGGCAACAGATCGGCGATTTTTATAAGGGACGGCTACCGGGCCACGAATCAGACGTAGTGCAAGCGCTGGACAAGTTAGCGAAAGACAGCGGAGTGCGCCTGACGGGGGCGAAATACCATCTGGATTCCCCCGAGGCCGTGGACCTTCAGCCTCTCGAGGTTGAGGCTGAAGTGGAAGGCAGCTATCCACAACTGGCGAACTTCATGAACGGGCTGGAGCGCGACAAACTTTTCTTCATCGTCAACAGCGTGGAACTCGCCGGCGAAAACGGACCGGTGAAGCTGGCGATGAAGCTCGAGACGTATCTGAAAACGGGCGCGTAGTGGAGACCGGGAAATAGTGGACATCGGAACCAAAGACAAGAAGAAACTGGCGGCCGCCATCGGATTGGGAGTGGTGGCGGTGCTGGCGATCGCGTATGAACTGCTGGGCGGCCCAAGCACGCCGGTGGCAGCGACGGCGACGGCTCCGACGCCCATTGCGCGAGCAGCCGCCCGAAAACCCGGCAAAGGGAGAGGTTCCGCAACCGAGCGTCTGGACCCCACTCTCGATCTGGCGCTCCTGGCAGAAACTGAGCAGACCAAGTACAACGGGAACGGGCGAAACATCTTCGTAGCGGGTGCGGATATTCCGCAGCCGGTGGCATCGGCCCGTACGGATGCCAAGAAGAACACACCACCAGCCTATACGCCGCCGGCGGTTCAGCCGCCGCCTCCAATTACGCTGAAGTTTTTTGGTTTTGCCAGCAAGCCCGGCGAACCTAAACGCATTTTCCTGTCGCAGGGAGAAGACGTGTTCATCGCCTCCGAAGGCGACATCGTCAACCGCCGCTACAAAGTTGTACGCATCAGCCCGAATGCAGTCGACATCGAAGACGTCCTCTACAACAATCGGCAGAGCATCCCGCTCACCCAGGGTTAATCCGGCAGTTTTATGCAGTGCGCCCGTCCAGTTCGTTTTATCCGACGCAGTTCAAGGCAATCCGAGGGTGGATACATTCTCATCACGCTCATGCTGTTCGTCGCCCTCCTGATCATCGGTTCGCTGGTGGCATTGCAGGAACTGAAGTTTGAAGTGCGCCGCGACCGCGAAGAGGAGATGATCCACCGTGGGGTGCAGTACGCGCGCGCGGTGCGCAAGTACTACAAGAAATTCGGAACCTATCCGCCAACGCTCGAAGCGATGGAAAACACGCAGAACATGCGGTTTCTGCGGAAGCGTTACAAAGATCCAGTAACCGGCAAGGATTTCAAAGTTCTGCGCATGACCGACGTGCAACTCCTGCTCAGTCCTGCGATCGGGGCTCAAGGTATCGCCAGTTTGGGCGGGGCCCTGGGCCAGAACGGGGCTGCCGGACAAAATGCGGCTCTGAACGGATTGAACCAGGCACAGATCGCGAGCTACATGGCAAATCAGGCGGCGCTCAGCGCAAACAACTCGAATCCGTTTGCAAGCGCGAACTCGAACAATAACTCGCAAACCTCAGCGCAAGGCAACAGCGGTGCTGGCGCGGGCCAGGGCGGAGACTCGTCGAGCAACAATTCCGGAAATTCTTCGAACGGGCAGACTGGCGACAACAGTAACCAGAATCAGGGTCAGACGCAGAACCAGAATTCGAACTCGCCATTTGTGAGTGCATCGGGACAGCCGCAGGGCGGCACATTCGGCGGGGCGCCGATTGTCGGCGTTGCAAGCACAAGTAAGAAAGAAACGATCCGGATCTTTGCGAAGAAGAATCACTACAACGACTGGCAGTTTGTTTATGACCCCAATTCGGATCGAGGCGGGCTGCTCAATACTCCGATGCAGCCGAACCTGCAACAAGGTTTGAACGGAGCCGTGCCGGCGGGCGGACAGAGCAACACGCAAGGATCAGGGAATTCGAATGGAACCTCGAATCCATTCTCGAACAGCTTCGGGAACAACAACCAGAACGGCGCGGGCAATTCGAATAACAACCTGAATGCGCAGCCACAAAACTAAAGAGCCAAATTCTCTGTCGCCGTAAATTCAAAAGGCCTCATCGAGAGATGAGGCCTTTGTTATTTTCCCGGTTCGCCGCACGGCTGTAAAGCTACACGCTGAACGAAGATCCGCAGCCGCAGGTGCTCTTCACGTTCGGATTCTCGAACTTGAAGCCCGCGCCCTCGAGCGTCTCCACGTAGTCGACAATGCAACCGTTCAGATACATCACCGAGGTCGCGTCGACGTAAACCTTCAGTCCATCGAAATCGAAAACCTTGTCCATCATTCCCGAGGCATTTTCGAATTGCATCGAGTAGGAGAAGCCCGAGCATCCGCCGCCCACCACTCCGACACGCAGTCCAGAAGGGGCCGGGGTTTGTTGCGCCATGATTTCTTTCACCTTCGCGACCGCATTGGGGGTCAGCACAATCGGCTGCTTCTTCACTTCGGGAGTCGCGGGTGCGACCGGGGTTCCTGTCGTCGTTGCCATTCGTATCTCTCCTTCTAAACTCTAGCCGGATTATAACAGACCGAAAATTTCTGCCAGCAGTCGGAACCGCCCACTTCTGATGCGCGGCTACGCGCCACAGCTAGCGTTTTCATTCACTTAGATGCGCAAGGTGGCCCGATGGTCGCACAAGGGCAAGGGCTGAACGGGTGTTAACTCGAGGGTTACTTGCCAAACGGGGCTATAATCTCGGGCAAGAGCCGATCCCGAGACCGGGAGAGCGGGTTTCCCGCAGGCCGGTTGTGGGAACCACGGGATCATCGGCTTTAAGGTTCAGTACCGAGGTGGCTCATGTCTCCTATGGTCTGGCTGGGAATCGTGTGGGGTGTTCTAACCGGCATCCTCGTAATCCTTCTCATCTATCGCGGTACGCTCACCATGCATGAGGATAGCGCCCTCTACCTGGATGATGCGGAATCGCACATGGAGAAGGAACAGGCTGAACTCCTCTCGAAGGTCAACAAGATCAACCCGCTTGTAAAACTGCTCGGAGCAACCTCGGGCCTGATGGGACTCGCATTAGTAGGGATGTTCGTCTATCAGAGCCTGAGCGCCGTGCAATAGAGCGGTCTTATTCCACTACGGGCCCTAGCGGAGTCGCCAAACGGGCGCCGCCTTCTCACTCGTGTATCCCGATTCCGCGAACTAGTTGCGGCACGCACCCCCTTGCACAATCCGTCTGCTTTTACCCATCAAATATGTAGATGGATCTGTGGCTTTTACGCCCACGAGCCTCCCGACTGACAGAGCGGATGGGCCGCGATTCCCAGATCGCGTGGTTCCCCAGGCGGCCTGAAGAACAGGCGATGCAGGCGACGCACTGCCTCATCGGCACGGTCTTCTTCTACCAACAGAGCGATGGTACGCTCCGACGCACCTTGGCAGATCATTCGGAGATCCACATCGGCCAGCGTGCGGAAGACCTGGCTGGCAATCTCGGGTTGGCGGCGAACGCCCTCGCCGACCACGCAGACCAAGGCCTTGTGATTCTCCCAGCGCACGTTTGCCAGGCCGCGAAGCTCATCGGCAATTGCGGGCAGCGCTTCCGTCGAACCAACAAAGAGTGACAAGCTACCTCGCGACGCCGAAAGCAAGTCGAGCGAATGATTGTGCCGCTGAAAGACCTCGAAGATCTCGCGCAGTAATTCAGGAGCGAGCCAGCGAACCGCCTCGACATCAACCACCGCCACTTCCTTTCGCACGCTCACGGCTTTCACCGTGCAGCCGCTATCCTCAGGGCGGGCGACGATCTCAGTTCCCTTGCATTCAGAATTCCTGGAATTGAGCACAAATACCGGGATGTTCTTGCTCATCGCCGGAGCGATGGTCGCCGGATGCAGCACCTTGGCACCAAAGTAGGCGAGGTCTGCTGCTTCTTCGAAACTCATGCTCGGCACGCGGCGAGCGTCAGGACAGATCCTTGGGTCGCTGCTAAGGATGCCGTCGACATCGGTCCAGATTTCGATCCGGGTCGCATCGAGAGCGGCGCCGACAATGGAGGCGCTGAAATCGGAACCGCCCCGGCCCAGGGTGGTGGGAATTCCGTCGCGCGTAGCGCCCACAAATCCGCCAAGCACCGGAACCTTACCTTCGGCGAGTAGTGGCAGCAATGCCGCCTGAATCTGGGCGTCGCTTTCCTCCCATAAAGGAGTGGCCTGGGTATGAGCGGTATCGGTCACGATGCATGCACGGGCGTCGCTCCAAATACCGGGCACATCCCCCTGCGAGAGCACCTCGGCGACAATTTTGCTGGACAGGCACTCGCCCACTCCGAGAAGGTGATCTTGCAGACGCGCGCTCAAGACTGCGGAGGAACAAATTTGCGAGAGAACACTTTTGACGGCCGCGAAGTCGGGCGCGAGTTGATTCCATAAACATCGCTTGTGATCTCCCGCGAACAGTTCGCTCACTACGTGCTCATGACGCAGCTCGAGTTCGCGCGCGACTTCGAGAGCTTGGACGATTTCTCCTTTGGCCGCGAGTTTCCCGGCATCGAGCAAGCGATCCGTGACACCCGCCAACGCACTGACCACCACTACGGGTTGATTCCGCAACCGATGCTTCACCAAGTCCGCCAGCCGGACGATCGCACTTGCGTCTTCGACGGAGGTTCCACCAAATTTCATGATCACGGGTTTCGGCGATCGCGGCACGGCGATGCCTCGATCTGCACTTTGCGAATCCACTGCTAAGGCACTCATGACTTTCTCCATCGTGGTTTTTGGAGCAATGACTTTTGGAGCAAAAACAAAAAACCCACCGCCGGTTCGCTTCTGGCGGTGGGTCTTGATTCCTGTTGGCAGCTATCGGATCAGCTCAGGAGACCTCCTCCAGAAGGCGTAATAATTCGCTTATATGTGCCGCTTGTGGTGCACATGCTAATTCGCGAGTTACGCACCTTCGGAGTCATAGTCTTTGAAGTCATGTTCTGCTGAGTTACCGAGTCCTAGCTGTCCAGCTCTTTGGGCTGCGAGTCTTCTTGTTTAAAGCCATGCTCGAAGAACTCCACGAGCCTGTGAATCAGGCGGCGCTCCCCGCCGATCACGTGGAGCCCGCTCTCGTGGCGATGCTCGTCCAACACTTTACTCAAGTCTCTTTCCAGGTCTGTCATGGGCACACTCCTCAGGAGATTTCAAAATGCATCCTGGCCACCGATCTGCATGGCCAAAGAGGTTCTGCCTACTTCCTGCCCGCGACATGAGCGGAACACGCGAGCAGCCTGAGGCAACTTTCCGATGTTAGGACGGTAGAGTCCGGAAGAAAAACGCGAAATTCTGATGAGTGGGATTGAAAAATGCGATGACGGCCGGGAGCTGATTACGTGCTGGATTTTTCGCTACTTCGAGGCAGCCGCCAACTGCCGAACCGTGGCGATGAAGGTCGAGGTGGCGCGCGTCATGGTGCGGTCGCGACGATAGGCAATTGCCAGTTCGCGCCACAATTCTTTCTCGCGGGGCGGGATCAGTTTCACTCGGCCGGCCAGCACCTGGTCGCGGGCGAAGCTGGTGCTGATGAGCGACACGCCCAGCCCGGCGGCCACAAAGCTCTTGATCATGCCGACGCTGGGCAACTCCATCGGCACCTGCAATTCGGCCTTAAATGGCCGTAGAAGCTTGTCCATCAGGCGGCGCGTATAGCCGGTTTTCGGAAGCAGAATCGGTTGTTTGGAGATCTCGGCCAGCGAAACCGCTTCGTGCTTGGCGAGCGGGCTTTGCGGGTGCACCATCCACATCAACTGGTCGCGATAGATGGGATGTACTTTCACGCTCGCGGCTTTTACGGGCAGCGTCACGATGCCTACGTCGAGCGATCCGGCCTCCAGCTTTTCTAAAATTTTATAGCTGAAATTCCGGTAGATGCTGACCTGCACCGCCGGATAGAGGCTGCAGTATTTCGCGAAAACATCGGGCAAAACATAAAGACACGTGGCTTCGTTCGCGCCCACCGTGATTGTCCCGCGCGGATTCGCGCCGTGGTCAGCCACCGCGAGCAAGGATTCATCGCGCATTTGGAGCAGGCGCTCGGCATAGGCAAACAATACGCGGCCGGCCGGGGTCAAGGTAACGTCTTTACCCGAGCGATCCAGTAATTTGTCGCCGTAGTCCTGTTCGAGCTGCCGGATCTGGGCGCTTACCGCTGATTGCGATCGGAAAACTTTCTGGCCCGCGCGCGAGAAACTCCCGAGCTTCGCGACTTCCAGAAAGGTCGTTAGCTGATCGAAGTCCATGAGTGTGGTTGGGCGATTATACCGGACGAGGCAAAAAAGGCTCATCCAGAGTGAGCGCGAGCGGCTACATCAGCAGCGGTTCCTTCGCGTCCGCGGGAGAGGCGGCTTCGAAATTGAGTTCGGAACCGCGCAGACGGGTCAGAATGGCGGCCCAGGTGTCAGCCGGGGAGCAGGGGCGGTGTAACGGTTCCACGCGCAGCAGGGGCAGAGGCCGGTCGGAACGCAGAAGATCCCAGGCGCGTGGACTGCTGGTCAGATGGAGATGGCGGCGCAGTACCATCCGCAGCCAAAGCTCTTCGCGTACTTCGAGCGGAACGGCTTGGACAGAATGAGAATTGTAGTCGTGGCCGACGAGCGAGTCGCGCAGCACATAAGCCAGGCCGCCGGTCATGCCCGCGCCGAAGTTAAGGCCGGCCGGACCGAGGACAACGACAACGCCCGCAGTCATGTACTCACAGCCGTGCAGACCAACTCCCTCGACCACGGCCAGAGCACCGCTGTTCCGAACTGCGAATCGTTCGCCGGCGCGACCGGCAACGAAGAGCTCGCCCGAAGTCGCTCCATACAAAGCCGTGTTTCCAACCAGGACGTCACCGCGTTGCGAAGCCTCTTCGCCGGCAGTGATAGCGATGCCGCCTCCGCTCATACTCTTGCCGACGTAATCGTTGGCCTGGCCGCGAAGGCGCAGCTTTACTCCCGGCACCAGGAACGAACCAAAACTCTGCCCTGCCGTGCCAGTGAACTCGCAAGCCACCACACCAGCGGGATTCGCGCCCTGGCGGCGGCGCGCGATTTCGCCGCTCAAGTGAGCACCGATGGCAAGATCGCTGTTCGTAATGCGGAAGCGGTGGGACCGGGTGTCGAGGGTATCGAGATCGTCGATTAACTGGTTAAGCCGAACCCACAGGCCACGATCGCGATCGCGGGGGCAAGCCAGTTGATGGGTGTCAGGAGCGGGCGCGAGAAGCGCACCCAACGCGCGGGCAGCTTCTGGCGAGCGCGGTCGCAGGCGGCGGACGTCGCCCAGGATCTCGTCGATCGAGGTTGCACCAATGGTGGCGAGCAAAGAACGGACCTCTGCCGCGAGTGCGCGGAAATAACTCTCGATCATTTCCGGGCGCCCGGCAAAGCGGGCTCGCATTTTGTCGTCCTGGGTCGCGATGCCCACGGGACAGGTATTCAGATGACATTGCCGCGCCATGACGCAGCCGATGGCCAGCAGCGCCGAGGTACCGAAGCCAAATTCCTCGGCTCCCAGGAGGGCGGCAACCACTACGTCGCGCGCGAATTTGAACCCGCCATCAACGCGCAAGCGAACTCGGCCGCGCAGGCCGGTGCGAAGCAGGGCGCAATGAGCGTCGCGCAATCCGACCTCCCACGGAAGCCCGGTGTTCTTGATGGAGGTGATGGGCGAGGCGCCTGTGCCACCGTCGTGGCCGGCAATCGTGATGATGTCAGCCCCGGCCTTCGCTACGCCGGTTGCGATGATGCCTACGCCGCTGCTCGAAACCAGCTTTACGCCGATGCGCGCTCTCGGATTCACAGCACGCAGGTCGTAAATCAGTTGCGCGAGGTCCTCGATGCTATAGATGTCATGGTGCGGCGGCGGTGAGATCAACATCGTTCCCGGGGCGGCATTGCGCAAGCGGGCGATGTAGGCGGTAACTTTGCTGGACGGCAACTGCCCGCCTTCGCCCGGCTTCGCGCCCTGTGCGATTTTGATCTCAAGCTCATCCGCGCGGACGAGGTATTCCGTGGTCACGCCAAAGCGGCCGGAAGCCACCTGCTTCACGCGATTGTTGGCTTCGGGCTGGGTCGAGTATGCACTCGGATCTTCCCCACCTTCCCCTGTGTTGCTGCGTGCGCCGATGCGGTTCATGGCTACGGCGATCGTAGTGTGCGTCTCGTGCGAGATGGCACCCAGGGACATCGCCTGCGTGCTAAAGCGGCTCAGAAGCGACGACTCTGTTTCGACGTCATTGACGTCAACCGACGGGCGCTTTTCAATCTCGACCAAATCGCGCAGGGCTTGTCCTTTGCGGTCAGCAGAAAGCTCATCGAAGGCTTTGAAGTTCGCTTCGGTCGGCGCCTGGATGAAGCGGTGCATGCGTCGCACGACCTCGGGCGCATTCGAGTGCTGTTCCCCATTCTTGCGGAAGCGATAGAGACCCGCATCCATGAGCGCAGGTTCAGCCGGCGCATAGGCCGCCGCATGATTGGCGAGGTAATCTTCGAGTACATCCCCGAGTGTCTTGCCACCGGGCACGCACCCCGCCCCGGCGAAGTAGGCATCGCACAACTCGGCGTCGAGCCCCAAGACTTCGAAGAGATAGCTGTTGCGGTAGCTTGCGATGGTCGACACGCCCATGCGGGCTATGACCTTGCGCAGGCCCTTCTCCACTGCAAAGCGAAAGCGCGCAATACCATCCGGCCGTAAACCGCAGGCCTGCTCGAGCGCAAGATAGGGATAAACCCCGCTGGCGCCCGCCGCTACGAGCATCGCGATATGGTGCGTGTCGAGAACCTGGCCGCTTTCGACGATGATGGGAACACGCCAGCGTCCTGACTCGGTCAGGCTCTTGCACACAGCAGCGACCGCAAGCAACGCAGGAAGAGCAGCATATTCACTGGTAGGGGCGCGATCCGTAAGCAGGATCAACGGCTCGCCCGTCGCCGAAAGGTTGGCCGCAAGGTTGGCCAACTCCGCCAGCAGTGCCTGCGCACCAGCAAGGCCTTCCTCCGCCACAAACTTCAAGCTCTGCTCGTGCACCTGAAAATCGTTGCGCAACTCCTGCAACTGGCCGGCGTCGAGGACCGGAGAACTTAAAGTGAACTTTTCGGAGATCGGCACCCGCAGGGACATCACGTGCGTCTCGCGCAAAGGGTCGATCGGGGGATTCGTGACCTGGGCGAAGCGCTGCTTGCAGTAATCCCACAGCGGTCGGCGGAGTTGCGACAAGAATGCCGGAGTCGCATCGTCGCCCATGCTCCAGATGGCTTCCTGACTTTCGAGAACGAGGGGACGGAAGAGCAGCCTATATTGGTCGTCGGTCCAGCCAAACGCGGCCATGGCTCGGACCGGTTCGGGCGTAGTGCCTTCAGGCAAGTGCTCGGTCGGCGCGACCAGCTTGGCGGTGTGGGTCCGGGGATAAGCGGAAAATTCCGGCAGTTTCCCTACATCGTGAGGACGAACCACCTCACCGGTGCGAGGATCGACCAGGAGCATTTCACCCGGCCCCAGGCGCTGCCGTTCAACGATGTCCTTGCCGCGAAAATCGGCAATGCCCGCTTCCGAGCCGACGATAAGCCAGCCTTGCGCACTGCGCATGTAGCGCAAGGGCCGCAGTCCGTTGCGATCGAGCTTTGCACCCAGCAGTATTCCGTCCGAGAAGACCAAGGCAGCCGGACCGTCCCAGGGCTCGTTGCCGAAGGTGTGCGCCTCGAGAAAGCGCCGAAGATCCGGCGTGACTTGCGGGTTCGTCTCCCATGCCGGAGGCACAAGCGCGAGCATCGCCTCCGCCGGCGAGTAGCCATGGCGGAGAAGGATCTCGACGGCGTTATCGAGGCTGGCCGAATCGCTCACCCGCGGCTCGAGCACATTCGCCGCCGGATCCAATCCGAGAACCTGTTTTACCTCGCCAGCACGCGCGTGCGCCCAGCGCCGGTTGCCACTGATGGTGTTAATCTCGCCGTTATGGGCGACATGGCGGAAAGGCTGCGCGAGCGACCAACTCGGCTGCGTGTTCGTCGAATAGCGCTGGTGAAAGATCGCGAACAAAGCTTCGAATCGCGGATCGGACAGGTCGGGGTAGAACGCCCGCAACTGGTCGGGCGTGAGCAGGCCTTTGTACACGATGGTCCGCGACGAAAGGGAGCAAATATAGATACTGCCGGAGAACCTGGATTCAATCAGCTTGCGGAAACGGAAAAGGAGGGTTTCAAGCTCAGTGCTCTCCTCGACCGGAGCCAGGAAGCACTGTCGCATTTGGGGCAGCGTGTCGCGCGCCCGCGGTCCCACGATGGAGGGGTCGGTCGGCACAATGCGCCACCCCAGACATCGGAGGCCATTGCTGCCGGCGAGACGTTCGATGGTGCCCTGCCAGTCCGAGGGAGCGTCCTGCACGAACAACATCCCCACGCCAAATTGCTCCGGCAGGGAAATTCCCTGCCCGGCCGCCACGGCTTGGAAGAAGCTGCTGGGTAACGAGAGGAGCAGGCCGGCGCCATCGCCGCTGCGGCCGTCGGCGTCCATACCCCCGCGATGCTCCAAGCGGCGCAACGCAACCAAGGCACGTTCCACCACTTCATGCGAGGGCGGCGCACCCAGTCGGGTTACAAAGCCGACACCACAAGCGTCGTGGTCGGCGGAGTAAGGACCATGCGGCATCGTCCATTGTTAGCTGGGATCGGGGCAATTAGTAAAACGCAGAATTTCGATGAATGCGATGCGTTTTCCGGGCGGAGCGCCATTGGACATCAACCTTCGGTTTTGGAAGCTCGACCGACGCTATTTCAGAGTTTGCCACGTCCGCCAGTGAAACTCGATGGCTTCCGGCAAGTGCGAAAGAAAATACTGGAAAGTATGTCCGCCCGGATAAGAGCGGTATTCGTGCGGCACCTTTAGCTTGGTTAACTCGGCATCCAACGCCGCAGCACCCTTCTCGAACCCGTAATCGTCGGTCTGGCCGCAGTTGAAATAAATTGCGGTCGAGCGCAGTTCCTTCGCATGCCTTCGTGCCAGCACCAAGGGATCGTTGTCTTGCCAATGGGCGACATCGATCGGCTTGCCGAACACCGGCCCTAGCGTGCGTACAAGCTCCGAGCCAGAATCAGCCGCGTTATTCAAATCTTCCGGGGAATAGGGCATCAGGGCCGCACTCAGGGCGCTCACTGAGGAGAACAACTGGGGATAGGCAAAGGCAAAGCGCAGCGCGCCGTAACCTCCCATAGAAATGCCGTTGATGCCGCGGGCTGCAGGACCGCGCAGCACGCGATATTTTTTCTCAATGGACGGCATGAATTCTCTCAGAAAAAAGTCGCTATAGAGAACTCTTCGGTCGGCCGAGTTAATGTAGAACGTGCGATCACCATCGGGCGCGACTACCAGAAAATCGCCGACCTTGCCTTGCTTGCGAAGATCTTCGATGAGCGTCCAGCCTCCGGTTTTGAAGAGCGTCTGCTCGTTATCACCGAGGCCGTGCAGCATGTAAAGGATGGGGTAGTGCTTGTCTTTGAATTGCGGAAGGTCATAACTAGCAGGGACTTCGACACAGTAGCGCATGTCGCGGTGCAAGATTTTGCTTGGCATCGCTGAACAGTCGATTCGGTCCTGGGCGGTGGCGAAGCAAGCCGCCAGAAGAGAAATACCAGCGGCCAGCCAGCCAAATTTGATGAGGCCATTCATGTCTACTCGTACCGCAGCGCCTGCACAGGGTCGAGGCGCGCGGCCCGACGGGCGGGATAGAGGCCTGAGAACAAGCTCACGATGATGGCGAAGGCAATTGCGCCGCCGACCAGCCACCAGGGTACAAACCAGATCTGCTCGGGCTGCAGGCCTTGCCGCTTGAGATAGATATTGGTTGCAACGTTGATGACGCGGCCGATCGTCCACCCGAGCGCTACCCCAAAGACGCCGCCAAACGCGCCCATCACGCAGGCTTCAGCGAAAAAGAGGCGCTGCACGTCTTCGTCGCTCGCCCCGATGGCTTTCATGATGCCAATTTCGCGCCGGCGTTCCAGAATCGCCATGACCAGAGTATTCACGATGCCGATCGAAGCCACGGCCAGCGCGAGGCTGCCGAAAATGCCCAGAAACATATCGAGCACGGCGAAAAAGCGGCGCAAGCTCCGGGTCGCATCCAGCATCGAAAACGTGTTGTAGCCCATTTTCTTGATGGCATCTTCCACAGTCTGCATCCGCGCCGGATTTCTCACCTTGACGCTGATCGCCGAATACGTGGCGGCACCGGACGCGGCCTGGGTTGTGTCGCGCATGGCGGCGGGCTGCGCGACGTGCAGGCTCTGCACCAGCTTCAGAGGTAGCATGACGCGTGCGCGCAACGCTCCGCGCATGCTCTCGGGATCGAGATCGGTCACACCGACGACGCGGAGCTTGATCTCTTTCGAGCGAATGGAATAGGTAGTCGACTCGGTTGGGGACGCGCTGGTACCGCCCTGCGCAGGCTGCTCTGGTGGCGAGCCAGGCGCGGCTTGCGTTCCCGGCGCCGGCACCGGAATGCGCTCGGCATACCGCATGATGAGTTCCCTGCCCACCAAAGGTTTCGACAGTTCGGCGATGGGTGGCTCATCCGTCCCCGCTTTCGGCGTTTTGCCCAGCAACTCAGCGGCAAATGACTTTTGGAGAATCGCCTCGGAAGCTTCGTCGGAAGAAAAAAAGGATCCCTGCAGGCTTTCAAAGGCCTCATTGAGCTTCGCCGACTGCGGAATTCCGGCCACCATGGTGAGATGCGGCTTGTCGTCATACGTCAATGAGGTGATGAAGCGGATGTCGGGATAGGCTTCGATCACGTTGGGCAGGTCGGCAATCTTCAAGCGAGTCGCTTCGTCGAGCACTGGACTTTCCGCCGGAGACGGCTTGTTCGATTGATCATCGTCGCCGAAATTGCGAAGATCCCTTCGCGACGTAACCACTACCGTATCGAAGAGTCCGGACTTGACCAGACGCCGGTTCGCCAGTTGCTGCAGTCCAATGCCGAGCGACAACATCGCCACCAGCGACGCCACGCCCACCGAAATTCCAACTGTGGTGAGCGAATTGCGCAAGACCGACTCGCGCAAATTGCGCAAGGCGAGTTCGGTCAGATCAAGAGCTTTCATGCGGGTCCCTCGACCGAGGCTACGGCTGTGGGCTGATTTGCGCGGTCATCGACCAGTTTGCCGTCGGCCAGGAAGATCAACCGTACGGCATAGCGCTCGGCCAGCGGCCGCTCATGCGTGACCATGACCACAGTCGAACCAAGATCCTGATTGCATTCGCGAATCAGGCTCATGATTTCGGTCCCGGTGCGGCTGTCGAGATTGCCGGTCGGTTCGTCGGCCAGAAGCAGCTTCGGGCGATTGATCAACGCGCGTGCCAAAGCCGTGCGCTGTTGCTCACCACCTGAAAGTTCGCTTGGCCGGTGCCTAATGCGACCGACGAGCCCGACCCGTTGCAAGGCTTCCCGCGCCAAGGCATCGCGTTTGTCGCGATCCACTTCCGCGAACCGGAGCGGCAGTTCGACGTTTTCCAGGACTGACATGCTGGGAATCAGATTGAACGATTGAAAGACCATACCGACGGCGTGCAGACGGTACTTCGACAGTTCCTGGCGGGTCAATCCAGCAAGATCTCGGCCATTCACCTGGACCGATCCGCTCGTCGGGCGATCGAGGCCAGCGAGCAGATTGAGCAGCGAAGACTTGCCCGAACCGGAGGTTCCAAGCAAAGCGACAAACTCCCCGGCAGCAACCTGCAGCGAAACACCGTCCACCGCCCGGATGAGGCTCTCCCCCATGCGATAGTGACGGCGCAGATCTTGAGCGCAAATCGCTGGTGCCATGGTCGCTTCTGGTGGGGTCTGGGTGGGGACCGGGGACATGAACGCTCAGCGGACCTCGCCTTTGACTACTTTGAGCGCGTCCGGTTCGGCCGCCTCGCGGCCGGCATTCCGCGAGCCGTTCCCGTCCGCATCTGGAACGTAGTCGCCTTCGCCCGGCGCGAGGAACAGGTTCATCTCAAGCCCATGCTGGCGGGTGTAGAGGTCGTAGTAGCGACCTTGCAGGGCAAACAGTTCCGCGTGCGTCCCTCGTTCGATGATGCGCCCCTCTTCCATCACCAGGATTTGATCGGCGCGGCGGATGGTTGAGAGCCGATGCGCAATTACGAAGGTCGTGCGCCCCTGCATCAGATACGACAATCCCTCCTGGATCATGGCTTCCGATTCCGAGTCGAGGCTGGAGGTCGCTTCGTCGAGAATCAGGATGCGCGGCTCGGCCAGAATCGCACGCGCGATCGAGATGCGTTGCCGCTGGCCGCCCGAAAGCTTCACGCCCCGCTCACCGACAATCGTGTCGTACTTTTCTGCAAAACTTTCAGCAAATTCGTCAACCCGGGCAATGCGGCAGGCGCGCAGAAAGTCCTCTTCCGAGGCGTTCGGCCGCGAAAACAGGACGTTCTCGCGAATACTGCCATCGAATAGAAATGATTCTTGCAGCACAACCCCCAGTTGGGTGCGATACGAATCGAGCCGCACGGTACTCAAATCGATGCCATCGACTGTAACTTTGCCCTTGGTAGGAGCATGAAATGCCGTGACCAGGCCGATCGTCGTCGACTTTCCCGACCCCGAAGATCCCACCAGCGCGGTGACCGTCCCGGGCCTCGCCTCGAACGAAACATCGTGAAGCACCTCGCGCACTCCGTCGTAGCTGAAACTGACGTCCTCAAACGCCACGTCGCCCTGAATCTCAGCGAGGGTCACCGTGCGTCGTGGGTCCTGATCCTCGGGCTTCTCTGCCAGGATCTCCTGGGTTCGTTCCAGGCCGGCAATCGCCTCGGTGAGCTGCGTTCCGATGGCTACGATTTGAATGATGGGTGCGATCAGAAAGCCGAGAAATAAAGTGTACGTAAAGAAGCTGCCGATGGTCAGTGTGCCGGACAAGATCTGGTTGGCGCCGACGTACATCACAATGGCGCCTACCACTCCCATAAGCACGCTCGCGGAGAGGCTCATCAGCGAGGTTGCGGTCAAGGTACGCATGACATTTTCCAGCAGACGCTTTACTCCACCCGCAAAGACAGCCTCTTCGCGTTCCTCCGCGTGGTATCCCTTGATCACCCTTACTCCACCCAGCGACTCGGTCAGGCGGCCGGTGACCTCGGCGTTGATTTTCCCGCGCTCGCGAAAAATTGGACGAATTGTCTTGAACGCGCGGTTGAGCACCACCGCAAAACACAATAAGAAGCTGAACGCGAGCAGGGTCATGACGGCGCTGATGCGGAACAACACCACCAGCGCGATCCCGGAAGTCAGCAGACCACCCGCAAATTCGACGAGGCCCGTGCCGAGCAGGTTCCGCACGCCTTCTACGTCGCTCATGATGCGGGAAACCAGGTTGCCGGTTTTGTTCGCGTCATAGAAGGAGACTGGCAAGCGCGAGATGTGAATTTGCACCTTCTGCCGAAGCTCGGCAATCAGCCGCTGCGCGGCTTTTGAGAGAAGCTGCGTGAGCGCAAAAGAAGTCACGCCCTGGATCAGCGTGGCGCACAGCACCGTCAACACGATGGGCTTCAGAAGGTAGGTGTGGTGCTTGGTAATGACGCCGTCGACGAGATACTTGGTCGAATAGGGCAGAACCAGGCCTGAGACGCGGTTAATGATCATCAGCAAAAAGCCAAGGGCAATCAGCCATCGCCGCGGCCGCATGAGGTCCCAGATCATCGGGGCCACCGCGCGCAAGCGATCCGCGCTCATCGGCTTTTTGGCGGGCTTGTCGCCCGCAGCCCCCGCTCTCGCGAGCTTGCGCTCGCCCGGAGCTTCCAACTTGGGTGCAAAACCGAGTTTTCGAGTGCCGTGCATGACTTAATGAGATCAATAACCTATCTGCCAACGATTGGATGCTTTACATCGGCAGCTTCAAATCGCCCGCCCCGCCGCAAATCCTGACGCCCAGGCCCACTGGAAGTTAAATCCACCCAGTTGTCCGGTCACGTCCACCACCTCACCAACGAAGTACAAGCCCGGCACCCGCTTGGACTCCATCGTCTTCGAGGATAGCTCGCTCGTGTCGACTCCACCAGCGGTGACCTCAGCTTTCTCAAAGCCCTCCGTGCCTTCGGGAGAAATCTTCCAGGCATGCAGAGCAGCCTCCCAGCGATCGAGGGAGACATTCGTCCACTCGTTCATTGTATGCAGATCGAGCCAGCGGTCACCTAGCCGTTGCGGTAGGTTCGCTTTCAGGCCGGCGCGTAGCGTGGCCACGTCGCGCCGGGCTCCGGGCTTGACCAGCACGTCGGTCACGGATTTTCCCGGTGCCAGGTCGATGGTTAGCGCATTTCCCCTCTTCCAATAGGAAGAGATCTGCAAAATGGCGGGACCGCTCAGACCACGATGGGTAAAGAGCATTTTCTCGCGAAAGGCTTGCCCCGCATACGACGCTACCACTTCGCAGGAAACACCGGCGAGGTCCGAGAAGTGCGATCGCATGGTCGCATCGAAGGTCAGCGGCACGAGGGCGGGAACGCAAGGAATAATCTTCAGCTTAAATTGCCGGGCGAGGTCATAGCCGAACGACGTCGCGCCAATTTTCGGGACGGAGAGGCCACCGGTTGCCACGACTAACGAGTGAGCGCGGAATTCACAGGACGCGCAGCGAACGACGAAGCGAGCTGTGTTTTCGCTCCCGGAAGTAAGATTCTTGATGGGGTCGGCCTCGTCCACTGCTGTATTCAGAAAAATCTGAACCTGCGCGTTTCTGCACTCCTCTAGAAGCATTTCGACAATCTCGCGCGCCGAGCCATCACAGAAAAGCTGCCCCAGCGTCTTCTCGTGATAAGCGATGTTGTATTTCCTCACGAGCGCAATGAAGTCGGATGGCGTGTAACGCGCCAATGCCGATTTACAGAAGTGCGGATTTGCTGAGAGAAAATTTTCCGGCTCGCAACGCAGATTGGTGAAATTGCAGCGCCCGCCGCCTGAGATCAGGATTTTCTTCCCGACGCGCTCAGCGCGTTCAATCACGGCGACGCGGCGGCCGCGCTTGCCGGCCTCGATCGCACACATCAGCCCGGCCGCACCTCCGCCCAGCACCAACACATCGAAGTCATGCACCATGCAGGTTTTCAGGCCGAGAAAGGTTGGCCTCGCGTGCAATTGTCCTTGCGGATGCGGCGGGTTTGACCGTGGCTAGCAAGACCACTATCCTACGAGAAAAGGTGCCGCGCAGTTTGCGAAAGTGGCGGAATTGGCAGACGCACCAGACTTAGGATCTGGCGGGGAAACCCGTGGGGGTTCGAGTCCCCCCTTTCGCACCAGCATCTCAGAAAAAAGCTCTCCAAGCGCATGTCTTCTGGAAAGCCGATTGAACACTGCCTCTAAGTCCGAGTCCTTCCCACTTCCGTTCTCACACTGGAGCCCAACGATCTCCAGGAATTCTCGCTCGAAATCTGGATTACGCCGAGCTTCTTGACCCGCTCCTTGGAATCCTGAGACATTCCGCTCAGAACATGAACTTCGCGCCCAGTTGCACGACGCGGAACCCGCCCGGACCTCCACTCGGGTTGTAAGTGTCCGCAGGAGTTCCCCAATTGGTGGCCTTGGAGATTGAAACCAGGGGCGAACTCGATCCCGTGCCCGCCGGCGTGCCATAGGTCCATTGCCATGGACCGCTGATGTTTACACCGTAATTCTTATCGTCGAAGTTCGGATGGTTCAGGACATTAAACGCTTCCAGCCGGAGCTGGATCGTGTAACGCTCCTTGATCGGAATGTTCTTGAAGATCGATGTGTCCCAGTTCTTCAAGCTTCCACTGCGAATGATGTCGCGGGTGGCGCGGGTGGGAAAACCAACGGCCGGCGTGATCAAGTTCCCCACCTGGTCCACCGAGTAGTAGTAGGGATAGGTTCCCCACATGTTTGAACCGTCCAGAGCTCCAGAGTTGAACGAATAGCTGTTATTTAAGGTCACGGGCGTTCCCGTCATGACATTCACCACACCACTTAACTGGTAATTGTCGGTGATGTAGGACAGCCACTTCGGCCCGCCGAAGTGTTTTGCCGGACCGGGCAAATCCCAAACATAGTTAGCTGCGAATACATGAGTACGGTCCCAGTCGGCTGCACGGTAGTCAATCAAAGGATCGACCGGGTTCTGGTAGTCCTGATCGTTGGAAGAAGTCGTCAAGGCCTTCGACCAGGTGTAAACAGCGCCGGCAGTCAAGGTCTTCGCAAACCGGCGCTGCAGAGATACCTGCAATGAGTTGTAATTGGAAGTGCCTCCCCAGCCCAGATACGAGATCTGCCCATAGCCCTTGTACGGAACCAGTGCGGCATTCGTATACGAGGGATGTCCATAAGCGTAGGCTCCGCTGAATTTGTATCCCGCGTTGGCGTAGATCGGGGAGAGATTCGGTTCCACAGCGGGTACCACTCCGCCCACGTAGTTGTTGGGATCCTGCGCCGCGGCGGTAAACGCGTACCCGAAGGGAACGGCGTTCCCATCACGCGAGGTGATCAGGTGGCGCCCAAGCGAGCCAACGTAAGCGACGTCAAGCGTTGTGCCTTGCACTATCTCGTGCTGAATCCCCAGGCTGTAGCTGTAGATCGTGGGGACGTGACCATCGGCATCCGCCCCGATGATGTTCTTATCGCCCTGCACGGAGCTGTTCGTTCCGGACAACGAAGGCAGGTTAGCGAGATTGTTGGCTGCTACCTGCGGAGTTTGCACGATCGCAGGATTGTTAAAGACGGTGTTGAAGATCAAGTTGCCTTGCGCGCGGTCGTGGCTCATACCAAAGCCGCCGCGCAGGACGGTCTTCTGGTTGCCATACAGGTTGTAGGCAAAACCCAGACGGGGCTCGGGCATGATGCCACGGCTCTGCCATCCACCCTGTGGGATTCCGCCGTCAGCCGCATACCTCATGCCGTTCAACGGATCGCCACTGCCAGGAATGATCTGCCCGCTCGATGGATCGATCTTTACCGCCTTCGAGGGGTCGTAGGCCGAGGGAACAAACAGTGCGACCTGGTTTTTGGCATCGTACTGAGGAGGGATCCAAGCGAACCGCAGGCCGTAATCCAACGTCAGACGGGAAGTCGCCTTCCAGGTGTCCTGGACATAGAACTCAAGCTGGTTATAGCGGAAGTATCCAGTGGGCCGCGCGGTCGACTGGTCGAAGCTGTTGAAGAAGCCAAGCAGGGACGCAGCGATCGGATCGCCAACCGTGTAAGTGTTTCCGCCGAAAGTGTAGTTTCCGACTCCAAAGCTGATCTGCCCGTTGATATTGCCCCAGGCGATCTGATCTTTCCGGCTGCGCTGATAGAAGATGCCGGTCTTGAATGTGTGGGTTCCACGCACCCAGCTCAGGTTGTCGTTCACGTTGATCGTGGTGTTCGCCTGGTGCCAGGGCGTGGCTCCTAAGTAGGGATTCTGGAAGTTCACGTTGTTCAGACCGCCGAAGCTGATGTCGGGAATGGCCTGGTCCGGAGTCAGCGGATAAAGCAGGGGCAAGGTTATGTCGTTCGCACCGCGAGAGACGTTGCCATTCACGCCATCGGCTGATGCATAAGCATGGCTGGGGCCAACCGAGAACTCGTTCAGGATTGACGGAGTAATGGTGGTGACCAGGTTGGCCGATACGTTCCAGCTCGGCTGGTGAATCACGCAACCACCCGGAAAGTTAATCGGCGAGGAGCACGCAAACCCAGAACCGCTCGGTCCGGGAAACGGCAAGAATGGAGTCTGGTCGTTCTCTGAGTTATGGACCCAGCGTCCGAAGAGGCGATTTTTGCTGTTCAACTGCCAATCCACGCGCAGAATATCTTCGCGGCGCGGCGCGTCGGCAGAAAGCGCTTCGCTGAAATTGTAGTCTTGGCCGTTCAAGCCAAAACCGTTGACGTTGGGCTTGGGATAGAGATTCAAGATCTTCTGCATCTGCGCAAAGACCGGCTGCAGCCCAGCGGGAAGTTGCGCGGGATCGATTTTCTTGTTGGTGATTCCCGGGCCCGAAAAAGCCACCGGCAGGCCGTTGCCATCGGTTGATTGCGAAAAGTCCCCTTCGCGTTCCGCCTGGGTGGGAGTGTAGAACTGCGAAGAAGTGTTGGCGCCGGTCAAAGGAACGAACTGACGATAGAACTCCTGGCTCCAGAAGACAAATAACTTGTTCTTGATGATGGGTCCGCCGCCCTGGTATCCGATGTCGTTGTAGCGGTACAGCAGCGGCTCGTTGGGGAGGCCACCGCTCAATTGATTCTTCTTGTTGAAGTACTCGTTGGCATTGAACTGCTCGTGGCGGTGGAAGAAACGCGCGTTGCCGTGCCACTCGTTGGTACCGCTCTTGGTGGTGACGGCCAGTTGACCTCCAGCGGCCTTGCCGAATTCGGCCTGATAGTTCGAAGTCAACACCTTCAGTTCCTCGATGGCGTCGGTGTTGATGGTGACATGCGTGCCGCCGTTATTGCCCGTATCGACGTTGGACGCGCCATCGATCGTATATTCGTGCTGGTTCTGCCGTGTGCCGTTCACGCTGAAATTGCCAAGCTGGCCAATGTTGCTGGAGACGTGTAAGTCGGGCAGGCCGCTCTGGCTCACCACGCCCGGAATCAGCTTCACATAATCGAGAACGTTGCGGCCGTTCATAGCTACGTCGTTCAGTTGCTTGCTGGTGATCAGATCCGAGCGCTCGCCTGAATTGGATTGCAACTGTACCTGCCCGGCATCGGCGGTAACATTCACGGTTTCGGCGACCGCCCCAACCTCCAAAATGAACTCGCCAGCATTTAACTTGTCGGCAGCACTCAAGACAAACCCGGAAGTTTCGAGTTTCTTGAAGCCTGTAGCCTCGATGCGAATGTTGTAGGTTCCCGGGTATAAGCCAGGGACCGAGAATTCGCCACTCGAGGACGTCGTGACCAAGCGCGTTAGACCTACCGCCGGATCGTTGATGGTGACGCTTGCACCGCTAATCGCTGCCCCGCTGGAATCCCGCACGACTCCGAAAACTGTGCCGGATGTGACTTGGGCGTGGAGCGGAATCGCGCTTAGGTAAAAGACCAATCCCAATATGAGGCAGTGACAGACGGCACGAAGGGCTTGATTCTCAGGCGCACGCAACATGGGGTTCACCTCGAAAAACCGGCTTGTATGGCAAACCGTTATTTTTTCGCTAAGAGTTAATTGCGTCTGTGACTCGCATCACAGGGCCGGCCGCCGAACATCTTTGGGCAAGAGGAGAATTGGAAAGCAATCACCGCGAACCACTAACGAACCTCACGGACAATCAGGTGTTGAGTAGTTTTTCTCCAGCAATGCCCGGCCTCCTGTGCCCTTCTCTCCTGACCTCGAACCCGTTACACTGACGGTCCTATGGCGAATCCTACGCAGCCGCAAATCAAGCTGACCAACACCGACCAATATCGTGAGAGCTATGCCAACAGCGTGCAAATTCGTGTGAATGTCTGGGACTTCTTCCTGGTCTTCGGGACGCTCCTGCAGCAAAGCGAAACCCAAGTCGAGATTCAGAACTTTCAGGGAATCTATTTAAGCCCGCAACAGGCGAAGGCGCTGCTTGGCGTCTTGCAGCACAACGTCGCGGGTTATGAGACGGCATTCGGGGAAATCAAGCTCGATCCGCGCATGGTGCCCGGGGGACCGGTTCACTAACGATCCGTATCCGTTCTGTCAGAAGAGTCTAACGGGCTCCAGTCGTTCATTAGCACGGGGTAAGGCTGCTTCGACCTCTCATCTTGATCAAGCGCCATAACGCGTTGTCGTCCTGGGCGATCTTCGGAACTCTGTTCGCCCTTGAAGTTGCCAGCCACTATTCCCTGCTGCGGCTTCCGTACTTTTGGGACGAAGCGGGATATTACATTCCAGCCACGCGCGACCTGTTTCAAACGGGAAGCCTCATCCCGTTCTCTGCCCCGTCGAACGCGCACCCCCCGCTGGTGATGGCCTATCTTGCATTGTGCTGGAAGATCGCTGGAGCATCAGCGCTGGTCACGCGAACGGCGATGCTGGCGATCGCGGCCTTTGGTTTGCTTGGACTCTTTCGATTGTCCGCGTACGCCGCGAACCGGCGTGTGGCATGTGCGACGGTTGCGTGTACGGCGGTGTATCCGGTGTTTTTTGCGCAGAGTTCGATGGCGCATGTGGATCTGGCCGCTGCGGCACTGACTTTCTGGGCGCTCGATGCGTTTCTTCAAAATCGCGCGCTGGCCGCGGCTTTGTGGTTTTCACTCGCGGTGCTGGCTAAAGAAACGACCATCCTGGTACCGGGCGCTTTGCTTGCTTGGGGATTGGTATGTCCCGTCTTGACCCCGGGCCGCAAAATACCGCTTTGCGACGACTCCCGTGCAGAACGAGGTCTCGGAGCGTTGGTCGCCCCGATCGCTGTCCTGCTGATCTGGTACGCGTACCATTTTGCAAAGACCGGTTATGTATTCGGCAACCCCGAATTCTTCCGTTACAACGTGCAAGCGACCGTCAGCCCGCTACGCATCGTGCTGGCCCTGGTGATGCGGCTATGGCAGATAGCCGGCTACCTGCACCTGTTCGTGCTCACGCTGATCACGGCGTGGCTGATGACCCGGGCTCCACTTCGCGATGGCGAGAACAGCCGGCCTCGAATTGCCATCCCGATCCAGTGCATGTTTGGAGCCGTCATCCTGGCGTATGTGATGGCGATGGCAGTCATAGGCGGCGCGGTGCTTGCACGCTACATGCTTCCGGTAGTGCCGCTGGTGATTTTGATCTGTGTTTCGACCTTGTGGCGGCGCAGCCGCCACTGGCTTGCTCTGACCGCCTTCGTTCTCGCTTCGTTTATCGCCGGTCTGTTCATGAATCCGCCCTATGGCTTTGCGCTTGAGGACAATCTGGCGTATCGCGATTACATCGAGATGCATCTCGAAGCTGCGAGAAAGTTGGAGCAGCGCCCTCCGCAACTAGCCGTTCTGACCGCGTGGCCTGCTTCCGATGAACTGACACGTCCTTACCTCGGATACGTCACTCACCCCATCCCGGTCATCCGCGTCGAAGACTTCACGCGTGAACAACTTGACGTGGCCACGCAAATCGCGCCGCAATTTGATTCCGCATTCCTGTTTTCCACCAAGTACGAGGCAGGAAAGCAGTGGATCGCGCGCTGGCCCTGGTGGCAAATGGTGAAGAGACGTTATTTCGGCTACCACGAAGATGAATCGCCGCAAGCCGCCGCCGAAGAACTGGGCGGCCGTCTTACGTTCGAGGAGCATCGCAGAGGCCAATGGGTGGCCATCGTTACGATGGAACGTTCCGAAGAAGCGCGCTCCGGCTCAGGCGGTCATGAGATGGCAGGAGTAGGTTTTGATGACCAGCCAGACGGAGCTTCCAGGCTGCAGGCGCAGATCGTGGCGAGCCGCGAGAGTCACTTGCACTTCAAATTCGATGCCGCAATTTACCCAGGCTTGCACGATCACGTCGCGTTGCTCCAACCGCACGATTCGCCCCGGGAGAACGTTGCGCGCGCTCAGACCTTGGGGAAACTGGGTCGCCAATAGGATATCTCCGGCACGGATGCCAACCCGCAGGCGACTTCCAACTTCGGCCCGAACCAGTGGAGTCTCCAGCGTTACACCCTTCGCCAAGCGGCAGTTCATCGAACCGCGCTCTTCGTGAATAGAGTCGACGGTCGCGTCGAAGATGTTTTCGAATCCGGCTAGCTGAGCGACAGTCTCGCTTACTGGAACGGTCAAGACTTCGTGCGGCGTTCCCTGCGCGAGCACGCGGCCGCGGTCAAGCACAATCACGGAATCGCCGAGCGCCAGGACTTCGGCCCGGCTGTGTGTGATGTACAGAATGGGGATGCTGTGAGATTGGTTCCACCCCCGGAGGTCATCCACAATGCTCGATTTCACGGCGGCGTCCAGACCCACCAGGGGTTCATCAAGCAACAGCACTTTCGGGTCGGTGACCAGGGCACGAGCCAGGGCAACTCTCTGCCGCTCCCCACCTGAAATCTCCGAAGGGCGCCGACTGACGAGGTGACCGATGCGGAGCGCCTGCAGCACTGGGGCAACCCGGTCTGCTCGTTCGCCGCGCTGCAGCGATTGAAGGCCGAACTCGACGTTTTTCTGAACTGTCAGGTGTGGAAACAACGCAAGATCCTGAAAAACGTAGCCAACATGACGCCTCGGGGCGGCGATATTGATGTGTCGCGCTGAGTCGAAAATCGTGCGTTCGCTGAGGACGATTCTTCCACGCTCCGGCGTCAGCAGGCCCGCCACAGACTCGAGAATGGTTGTCTTGCCGGATCCAGAAGCACCGAACAAAATCGTGATGCCGGCAGGCGCTTCGAAATCGACATCCAGTTCAAACCGCGGCTCGCCCAAAAAGCTCTTTTCAATCCGCACCTGAAGCGAAGAACGATCGCCGGTATCCGGCTCACCAGGCCTCCTAGATTCGTGGCCACTGGCGCCCGGCGGGTTCGTGATGTCGCTTTCTGTCATCTTCCCGAGAAGCCAAAGATCCGGTTTTGAGAACCTGGCCATTCTACCTGTGCGATGGTTGCAGTGTTGGCTTAGAAAAGGGTTGCCGCATTTCCCGATTTAGGCACAAGGATGTACACGAAAGTAGACCCTACGAAAGTAGACTTGTCTCTCGAAAGGACGCGCCCTAACGTGAAATAAGGTGGACCCTCCGTTCAGAGTGGGTCGTTATCTCAGTGTCGGTACGTCTCGGTAAGCTCGCGTTCGCTCTGTTGCTGCTCCTGCCCTGCGCACGATCCGTACTCTCTCAAAGTGCTTCAAACGTCTGGGAACGCGATCAGGGCGAAAAGAATGATCGAGACCATCCGCAAGCGCGCGCAGCGTGGTTCAATCGCGGTCGCACCGGGCTTTGGGGAGAAGCGCGCGCTACGCTGCGACAGCGTGCTTATGAGCAAAAGCTGAAGGTCAGGGGCCAGAGGGCACGTGCATTGACCTCGACTCCTGAGGGGGGCGCCTCTGCAGTCTGGTCATCCCTGGGTCCAGCACCGATCGTGTCTGCGGCATATGCAGGATCGCCACAGGATTACGGTTTCGTTTCAGGTCGCGCGACCGCAGTTGCGATTGATCCGGCTGATGCTTCCGGCAATACCGTTTACATTGGCGCCGCACACGGTGGGGTATGGAAGTCGACGAATGCGGCGAGCACCTTAGCCTCGGCAATAACTTGGACGGCGGTCGCAGATTTCGCTCCCACCCTGTCAGTCGGCTCGATCGCAATTCAGCCGGGCAATGCCAACCCGGGCGCCAGCGTCGTTCTGGTAGGCACGGGCGAGCCTAACGACTCGGCAGACTCGTATTACGGGTTGGGCATACTTCGTTCGAGCGACGGTGGCACAACCTGGAGTCTGATCGCAGGGGATGTATCGGGACGCTCGTTTGCGGGCTTAGGCTTTTCAAAGATCGCATTCAGCACCGCGAACCCGCAGCTCGTGGTTGCTGCGGCGGCGACCGCTTACACAGGAGAACTCGAGGGACTTAGCAACCAAGCAAATCTAGGCATTTACGTGTCGAGCAATGGCGGCCAGAGCTGGACCTACGCCTCGATCCTGGACGGCACAACTCCGATCGCGCCATCGTCAGTCACGTCGGTGATCTATCACCCGGCGACCGGTAAGTTCTTCGCGGCGATCCGGTTTCATGGCCTCTACTCTTCTCTGGATGGCGTGACCTGGACAAGATTGCCGGATCCAGAGCAGCCGGGAACAAATTTGTCGAGCAGCCTCTGCCCACCTTCCAGTTCTGCTACTTGCCTCTTCTATCGCGCAGAGATGTCGGTACCGGTCACTGCTCCAGGGTCGCCGGTGAGAGATGAACTCTATGCTTGGCTCATCGACGTAGACACGACGGCATATCCCCCGGTACTCAGCGATGGCGGGATCTGGGCCAGTATCACGGGGGGTGCAACCAAGTGGGCTCAGATTGCGGATAACGGCATTGCCCAGTGCGGGGACAGCGGCGGTGGGTGCGGCGTCGAACAGGGGACTTACAACCTGGCGTTGCTGGCGATCGCGGATGGAGCAGGGACGGATCTCTACGCGGGTGCGATCAACCTGTACAAGTGCACCGTACCTGAGCCGACGGCAATCTCTCCGGGATGCTCAGTTCCGTTCCTCAACCTCACCCACGTGTATGGATGTTCATCAATCGCGAAAGTGCATCCGGATCAGCATCACCTTGCAGGAATGGTAGCCGGCAGCAAGGCTTTGATGTACTTCGCGAACGACGGAGGAATCTATAGAACGCTGGATGGCTTCACACAACTCAACAACGGCTCGTGCGGAGAGATGAACGGATTCGACAATTTGAATGGGACGATCGGGTCGCTGACGCAGGTAGTGTCGATCTCGACGCATCCTACAGATGCCACGGTTGTTCTCGGCGGGACGCAGGACAACGGGACGCCGATGACGCATTCCGGATTGCCGGGGCTGGCGTGGCAGAACATCCATGCGGGCGATGGCGGATACAACGCAATCGATCCGGTCTCACCGACTGATTGGTTTGCATCGTATCCCGACACCGGAGCGCAGACGCTGGAGATCGATCACTGCGGCGCGGGCACGACCTGCGACGCGACTCACTTCAGTGAGGTCGTTTCAAGCAGGCTGCTCGGCGGAGACGACGGGGCATTTTACTTCCCCTACGCGCTCGATCCGCAGGCGTCGCAGGAGATGATTGTCGGCACATGCCGTTTGTGGCGTGTGGACCATGCCACCGCTCCGACGGGAGCAACCGCACTTAGCCAGGATTTTGAGGAAGGTGCGGCCACGCCGTGCACGGGCGGTGAGGTAAATCTGGCGCGAAGTGTCGCGGTGGGCGGCCCGGCCGACAGTAACGGGTTCTCGAAGGTCATATACGTGGGCACGGATGGCTACGGTCCGGAATTTGCGGCCAGCCCAGCGGGAGGACGTGTCTTTGTCACACAGGACGCGAGCGTGGCACGGCCTGTGTTCACGGAAGTAACAGGGAACATCAATCCGAGTTCGTATCCGGTGTCGACGGTGGCTATCGACAGCACCGATCCCAGCGGAGAGACCGCGTATGTAGGGGTCATGGGGTTTCACGTCTCACACGTATTCAAAACCACGAATGCTGGGACATCGTGGATTGATTTCACTGGCACGCTACCGGATGCGCCGGTGAACTCGATCGTCGTAGACCCGAGTGCCGGAACGGTTTATGCGGGGACGGATGTAGGAGTGTTCTCATCCCCAACGAGCGCGGCAAACTGGATGGAGGTCGGACCCGCGTCGTCGGCATCGACCGGCGGATTTCTGCCGAATGTCCCGATTACCGCACTCGAACTCTTCCACGCAAATGGCGAAACGCTCCTGCGCGCATCCACTTACGGCCGGGGCGTCTGGCAGTATCCGATCACTACGGCACCCGATTTTTCGATTGGCGTTTCGAATTCGCCTCTGACGTTGTTTGGGAGCCAGATCGGCAACTTAGCGGCAACCCTGACCTCCTTCAACGGTTACGCGAACTCCGTCAGCTTAAGTTGCACCGTCGGCTCGACGCAGCCCCCTAGTAAATGTACGACTCCTTCGAACCCAGTGATACCAGCTGCGGGTGGGACGGCATTCAGCGTTTCGGTGGGTGGAGCGACAGGGGACTATACCTTCAACATTCACGGGATCGGAAGCGACTTGGCGCAGATCACGCACGATGCAGCGGTGATCCTGCACATTGTCGATTTCGCACTAGGGAGCCCCTCGCCGAGCGGCGTGACGCTGGCAGAGGGGAACACGGCCACGGCCACTCTAGCGGTCAATGCTTACGGATCGTTTTCCGGCAGCGTGACCTTGGCTTGCGCCTCGGGGGTACCGGACGGGATCACCTGCAGTTTCTCGCCGGCGAGCGTTACACCCACGGCGGGCAATCCGGCGACCGTCACACTGACGCTGCGCGCGACGGCAGACGCACAGACCGGCAACAGTAACGTCGTGATTTCCGCGAGCACGATGGGCGATCCAGCTGCGAAAACACAGAATCTGGCTCTCAACATTGTGCCAGCGTCGTTTTCGATCAACAACGGAAGCGGCCTGCAAACCGTGGTGGCGGGACAGTCAGCAACTTACTCGCTCGCCATTGCACCCCAGTCGGGAAAACCCTTTCCGGCAACCGTTCAGCTGAGTTGCGCGCCCGGAGATATCTCAGCCGCAGTCGCACAGTGTACTTTCACTCCACCACAGATCGCAGCAGGAACAACCGGCGCGCAGACCATCACGCTAGTGATCAAGACGGCCGGGCCTGCGTTACAAGCTTCATTTCTTCCAGAAAACGGTGAGAATGCAAGAAAAGAGCGAGCAGCGTGGGACGGTCCGCTTACTCGTCTCGGAGTTGCGATGATCGTGCTACTGCCTTTGTTAGGGCTTGTGGTCGCCTCGTCGGCAGGATGTTCCTCATATCGCCGGATAGGAACAGTCGCGGGCGGCCTACTCGGCATCTCGCTTTCCCTGGTGATGCTCTCGTGCGGAGGAGCCGCGAATGGAGGGGGAGGCGGAGGCCTGGTTTCTGTGGCAGTGAGCCCGGCAACAGCCAGCGTGTATCCGACGCAGACGCAGCAATTCATCGCGCAGGTTACGGGTAGCACCAACACGGCGGTGAACTGGTCGGCTACGCACGGGACGATCAGCAGCACTGGGCTGTACACACCCCCGAGTTCCGTCGCGAAGAACACACAAGCTATGGTAACCGCGGTCGCGCAGGCCGATTCGGGTGCGACCGGACAAGCATCAGTAACCCTTCTCGCGATCGCAGTGCAGGTGAACCCGGCGTCCACCAGTTTGTATCCGACGCAAATGCAGCAATTCACCGCGACCGTGAATGGAAGCACGAACCAGGCAGTGACATGGACGCTGACCAGCGGCACTGGCAGCATTAACGCAGATGGGCTCTACACAGCGCCACCCAGCATGACCGCCAATTCGCAGGCTACAATCGAAGCTACGGCGGAGGCTGACTCTACCAAGTCGAAATCGGCGAACGTGGCGCTTGAAGCAGAGTCGCCGCGGGGAACTTACACTATTCATATCAACGCCAAGGCTGGCAATCTGACCGAAACGACAACTGCGGGATTAGTGGTCGAATAGAGGGTCTAGACCGACTCGGTGCGGGACTTCTCAACCGGGAGTGCCGCTCTCGGTACCAATGTCCTTGCCTGCGCCTGCACCACTGCGATTATCCTGATACATGAACGCCACCTGAGCCCTGCACCGGCACATGCTGGGGCCGAGATATGACAGACGCCCGACTCGAAATACTCATCATCGGAGGCGGCATTGTGGGCATGGGGGTCGCGCAAGAGGCGACCCGGCGTTTCCCGCACTTGCGGCTGGCTGTGCTCGAGAAAGAATCGGGCGTGGGGCTTCACCAGACCGGGCACAACAGCGGCGTCATCCACTCCGGGGTTTACTACAAGCCTGGCTCGCTGAAGGCGCGAACGTGCGTCGAAGGCGCGGCGGCTATGGTTGCCTTCTGCCAACAGCACGGGATTCCCCACGAAATCTGCGGCAAGGTGATTGTGGCCACAGCCGAATCGGAAACTGCGCAACTGAAAGTGCTCGAGGATCGCGGCCGGACCAATGGGCTCCAAGGCCTGCGTATGTTGACCCCCCAGGAATTGCGGGAGTTTGAGCCCAACGTCGCGGGAGTGGCGGGCCTGCACGTACCCAGCACGGGAATCACCGACTACAAGATGGTCACACAGAAATACGCCGAATTGACGCGGAGTCGCGGAGGAGCGGTCTATCTCGACAGTCAGGTGCTGGGGATTCGCGCAAGCGGCGAAGAGTTTGTCGTCGAGACAAAGGGTGGGGTCTACAGCGGAAAATACCTGATCAATTGCGCTGGCTTGTTCAGCGACCGAATCAGCCAGATGGCTGGAGTCGAGCCGGAAGTCCGGATCATTCCTTTTCGCGGTGAATATTACGATCTCACGCCGGAACGTAAGCATCTGGTACGCGGACTCATCTATCCGGTGCCGGATCCGCGGTTCCCCTTCCTAGGTGTGCATTTCACCAGACGAATTCATGGAAATGTCGATGCCGGTCCAAACGCGGTGTTCGCGTTCAAGCGCGAAGGTTATGCTCGAACGGATTTCAGTATGAGGGATACCCTGGGCTCGCTTTCGTTCCCGGGTTTCTGGAAGATGGCCGCCAAGTACTGGAAAAGCGGGGTCGACGAGCAATTTCGATCGGTGAGCAAGGGTGCATTCGTGAAGGCGCTACAACGGCTGGTGCCAGACATCCGCGAGTCCGATTTGACACCGGGCGGTTCGGGCGTGCGGGCGCAAGCCGTCACAAATGAGGGTGCCCTGGTCGATGATTTCAAGTTCGCTCAGAGCCGAAACATGCTGCACGTGTACAACGTCCCCTCGCCGGCAGCGACAGCATCGCTGGCCATCGCCCGCATCCTGGTGGATACCGCGAGTTCGACATTTGGATGGCGGGAGGACGGCGCTGGACCTGGCGTACCAGCGTGATCTGGTAATCTCAGGTTCTCAGTATCGTTGTTTCCCTGGTATGTCGGAAGTTCCCGAACGTTTTGGAGTCATTCCTGAGCGAGTGAACCGAGGCTTCTTCGATCTTATGAGCGACTTCGGAAAGGTACTGGTCGTAGGCGGGGCCGGATATATCGGCAGTCATGCGGCACGGGTCTTGCGGAAACGCGGATACGAGGTCGTCATTTACGACAATTTATGCACAGGCCATGAACGCCTGGCCTCCGGCTTTCCTCTTATTAAAGCGGACGCGATGGACACGGCCCAACTACGCAGCGCTCTGGGCGGAGTAAGTGCGGTGATGCACTTCGCGGCGCATGCCTACGTCGGGGAGTCGGTGACGAACCCGAGAAAGTATTTTCGCAACAATGTGGAGGCGGGCATCCATCTGCTGAATACCAGCCTGGACTGTGGAGTAAAACACTTCGTTTTCTCGTCGACGTGTGCCGTTTACGGGGTACCGAAGCAGGTTCCGATATCGGAAGACAATCCGCGGGATCCTATTAATCCATACGGTATTACGAAGATGATTTTTGAGCGGGCGATGGAAGCTTACGACCATGCGTACGGGCTGCGTTATGCCAGCCTTCGTTACTTCAATGCGGCGGGAGCGGATGAGAGCGGCGAGATCGGGGAGATGCACGAACCGGAAACCCACTTGATTCCGCTGGCGTTAAATGCGGCGGCAGGCGCGGGGCCGGAGTTGCAGGTGTTTGGCGAGGATTATCCTACGCCCGATGGAACTTGCATACGCGACTATGTGCACGTCAACGATCTTGCGGAGGCACATGTGAAAGCACTGCAGAGGCTCTTGCAAGGGGGTTCCTCGATGGCGCTGAACCTTGGATCGGGGAAAGGCTCGTCGGTGCGGGAGATCATGCAGGCGGTAGAGAAAGCAACCGGCCGGCGAGTTCCCTTTCGTACCGTGGCACGCCGCGAAGGTGATCCACCGACATTGGTCGCGGATCCATCGCGTGCAGAAAGGGAGTTGGGTTGGCGGGCGGTGCGCGATCTGAATACGACGGTTGAGACTGCGTGGCAGTGGCATCAGAAACGCCTGAAACACTGAGCGGAGTGAGATTCGAAATCTCCATGGAACTCGGAGGACGGGGTGGCTTCCAAGCGAAAAACGAAAAAAGTGGCGGTGCTGGGGGCAGGCAAACTCGGCGGCATACTTCTGCAGGCGCTTCTCAAATCTGGACTGCTCTCAGCCGCGCAGACTCGTGCCACCGTCCGGCACGCCGATCGCGCGAAGGCGCTGCGGGATAAGCTCGGAATTGAGGTGGGGACTGACAATAAAGCCGCCGTAAAGAACGCCGACATCATTTTTGTTTGCGTGAAGCCGCAAGTAGTGGACGAGGTCATGCGCGAGATTCGGTCCCACGTTTCCCCGGGGCAGCTTTTCATCTCGGTGGCTGCGTCCGTCCCGACGGCAGAGATCGAGACGGCGCTTGGAATCAAAGCCGGGGTAGTCAGGGCCATGCCGAATACTCCGTGTGCACTCGGAGTCGGGATGACTGCGTTGTGCAAGGGACGGCACGCGACCGAAGAACAAGTGCACCTGGCACGTTCGCTGTTCGATGTGGTGGGACGAACTGTCGTAGTCGATGAAAAGCTGATGGACGCAGTGACCGGGCTTTCGGCAAGCGGGCCAGCTTATATCTACATCATCCTGGAAGCGCTGGCGGAAGCCGGCGTGAAGGTGGGTCTGCCGCGTGATGTGGCGACGCTGCTCGCTGCGCAAACGACGCTAGGAGCCGCGAAGGTTGTGCTAGAGACGGGGGATCACCCTGCGCTACTGAAAGACGCGGTGACCACGCCCGCGGGGTGCACGATCGACGGCATCATGGAACTGGAAGAGGGGAAACTGCGAGTCACGCTCATCAAAGCGGTGGTGAAGGCGGCGCAAAGGGCCCGCGAGCTGGCGCATAGTTCATAAGAGATAGGCAGCCGTTCCTAGCCGAACTGGCTAGTTCCGATCAGCGCAAGATGTTGCACGTGGAATCAACAAGACTTTCTTCCATTGGACCGTTTAGGTATTTCGTTAACTTATTGATCAGCCGATACTTAGTATGTACATATTTTTGTCCAGTAACCTAGGAGTACACAGAAATTGAGAAGGGTTACCCCGCCGCAAATCCCCCTAAAGTGCCATTTACGCTTCTCAAGTGGGTGCGTACCGTGGAGAGACGGAAGCCTCCGACAGAAGGGCGAAAAGCCCTGGATTGGCGGCTCATCTGATGCACTTCCCCTCGTGTGAACCAGGTTTCTTGTCACAAGGCGCAGTTCAAGCAGGCGAGAAAAACTTCCACTATGGGACAAGTCACGGCATTTCCTGAAACTGAGCGGATTCGCGTGCTGGCGGCAGACAGCACCTCCATGAGCAGCCAGTTGCTGGTCGAAGCGCTCTCCCGCGACAAGCGTTTTGAGATGGTCGAGTGTGCGTCGACGATGGCCGAAGTGCTCAGTGCCGTGCGGCGCAGTCGGCCTCAGGTGGCGGTGATTGGGTCTCGTCTGGCTGATGGAAATGCGTCGGGCTTCGATTTGGCGCGGGAGCTACGGACCGTGTCCCCGGCGACACGAATCATCATGCTCCTTGATTCATCGGAGCGTGCTGCCGTGATTGAGGCATTCTTAGCGGGCGCGCGAGGCGTGTTTAGCCGGACCGATTCTCTGAAGGCGCTCGCGAAGTGCATTCACAGCGTGCACAATGGACAGGTGTGGGCGAGCAGCCGCGAATTACAGTTCGTTCTGGAAGCTCTCTGTGAACCAGCCCCGATGCGGTTGCTGAACGGCAAAGGCACGTCGATGCTGTCAGCCCGCGAGATGGATGTGGTGCAGAGCGTGGCTGAGGGCTTGACCAACCGCGAGATTGCAAAGCGGCTGGGACTGACCGAACACACCGTCAAGAACTACCTCTTCCGGATTTTTGACAAGCTGGGAGTTTCGAGCCGCGTGGAGGTGGTGCTGTACGCGCTTGGCAACGCCGGACCGAATCGCATCGCGGAAGTCGATGGGACGGCGCCAGCGCCGCGCAAGGAGATGGAAGGCGCAAACGGCCATCGCATGCCTACCTATCGCGCAAACTAAACCTCCGCCATCCTGCAATAATGTCATGCAAACAAAAAGGACACCCAAACGGGTGTCCTTTTGTCTTGCTTCTGGAATGCTTTGCGAGTCGATAGGAGGCCCGCTGGAGCCGGCCAGCATGCTCACACGGTGGTAAGCTCCGCCTCGGACTCCGCCATCAGAGGATAGCCCAGGCGGCTGAGGACCGGGCCGGTATATTTGTCGATCAATTTGAGTTGCTGGGGCGTCAGGCGATCGTGCCAGCCGCCGATCGAGCCGGAGCGGATGAAGCGGCCACCGGCCTCGACACCTTTGATGGGCCGCCGGGCAACCTTGGAATAGTCGCCTTGTTTATAAAGCGAGTCTTCCTTTTCGCGCATACGTTGAACGGTGTTATTGGCGATGGCGCGTTCGATCGCATCCCGGGTCACGCTTACATGCAAAAAGTCGACGAGCTGCTGAAAAACCTCAACGCCATTCTTGCGGAGGTCTTCGTATCGGATGAAGAGCAAGTCGCCTGTTTTGGATAGAGGCGAATCAAGATAGGACTCGACATGATGCTGCCAGGATCCGTGGCGCTTGCGGCCGCGAAGGAACTCGTCCAGGTATTCATCGATCGTGGCCCGCCCGATGCCAAGGTTTTGCTCGAAGGCGAACTCAGAGAGTGCAACGTCGCGAACGTCGCGCACGAGATAGACAGCACGGCGATATGCAGAACGATAAGGCTCATGGGTTCCGATGAAACGGCCATTGCCGGGCAGCAGATGGGCACCTTGGCGATGATCGCTGATGCCGCGTAGAGCGGCGTTCACTTTGTCGAAGCTGGACGGTTCGCCCGCAAGGATCTCGAATAATACGAACCGCAGCCAGGTACTGCCAGAGCGCGGATAGCTTCCGAGAATGATGTCTGAGGGCATGAGACCTTGATGGCGCCACCACACCACAGGATTGCGCACGCTGGTCGATGTGATGCGATGACGCAAGCGGCGGAAGAAGACCGCCGCCTTCGAAGCGTTTGGGTTCTTGAATGAGGACTCTTCTTCAGACACGGACATACCTCCTGCGATACCTCTACCTTCGGAAATTGCGATGAAGATGCGACTGCTTTAGAATCTGGATACTCCTGAAGCAACTTTTTCGAGAGCCAAGGGTTCTGAGCTCTCCATGGGGCACTCCCTTACCATGCATTTTTCTGCCTGTTTATCACGAACGCTGGCTGCGTCCACGGGAGCGATCTGGCTTTCGATCGCTCTGAGTTCCTGCGGAGGATCGAGCGGCAGTCCTTCGAAGCAAGGGCCGACGATCACCTCACAGCCGGCAGCTGCGACCATCAGTACCGGCCAGACCGCCAACTTGACGGTTTCGGCAACCGGCGGCGGCTCACTCAGCTTTCAGTGGTACCAGGGAAGCAGTGGAGATACATCCAAGCCGGTCGGCACGAACAGCAGTTCCTTTACATCGTCCCCGCTGAGCAGGTCGACCAGTTTTTGGGTTAGCGTCAGCGATGCGGACGGCAGCACAGCGAGCGCAGCCGCAGCGATTACGGTTGTGACGCCGCCGGCCAACGCAATCCCCGCGACCTACATGGGCATGCAGATGAACGGAGGAATCGACGGGATCAGCGGACAACAACCGTGGCCAGTCGTTCCATTTGGTGCTGTACGGCTGTGGGACGCCGACGTCGCCTGGGCCGACATAAATTCAGGCGGACAGGGCGTATACGACTGGACGAAGTTGAACTCATGGCTTAGCCAGATTCCGCAGCACGGGGCAGACATTCTCTATACGTTCGGCCGCGTTCCGGCCTGGGCATCGAGCAATCCGAGCGATACGACCTGCGGCTTCGCGCCGGGAGCCTGCGATGCACCGGTCGGACTTAACCCCGACGGTACCGGGAGCGATCAGCTTTTTCAGGACTTCGTGACCCAGCTCGTGACGCAATCCGTGAACAGTCCAGCCGGCCACATCAAGTATTACGAACTGTGGAACGAGATGGACAATCCGCCTTCGTGGAATGGAACGCTCGCCCAGATGGTACGAATGAATAGCGATGCGGCTCAGATTATTCAGAGCCTCGATCCGAATGCGGTCATTCTCACACCTAGCGTGATCATCGAGGGTTCGACAGGAAGAAGCTACCTGCAAAACTATCTTCCGGCGGCCGCCTCTTTCCTACCTTCGATCGGCGGCATTGCATTCCACGGCTACGTACAGATGAGTGGTGAACCGCTCGTGCCCGAGAACATCAATACTCACCTGGCGGAGACGCGGGCGATTCTCGCGGGGGCCGGCCTTAGCTCCAAGCCCCTGTTTGATACCGAAGCCAGCTGGGGAGACCCTACGGTTAGCAATCCGAACTTCACCGATCCGGACATGCAGGCAGGCTTTCTCGCGCGCATGTACCTGCTGCAGTGGTCGGAGAGCGTCTCGCGCTTTTACTGGTATCAATGGAACAACAAGCGTGACGGGATACTCTGGACGCCCGATCCAAACAATCCTTCCGGTCCCGGTACCGTGCTGGAGCCCGGCATTGCCTACGGCCAGGTCTACCAGTGGCTGGTCGGAGCGGTGATGAGTCAGGCCTGCGGCCAGAACGGTTCGGTGTGGAGCTGCGAACTCACAAGCCTGAACGGCTACCAGGCTTTGGCAGTCTGGGATGCATCGCAGACTTGCAGCAACGGGAACTGCACGACCAGCAGTTATTCCTTCCCGCCACAGTACGTGCAATACCGCGATCTCGAGGGAGATCCTCCGACATCTTTGAGCGGCCAGAGTTCGGTAGCGATTGGAGCGAAACCAATTCTGCTGGAAAACCAGAGCCGGTGACGCGAGGTTAGAGCGCGCTCAGCTGGGGTTGGGAGATCTCGTCCGTCAGGGCACACTCGACCGGGTATCCCAAGCGAACCAGGGTGTCGCCCGCATATTGCTCGATCAACTGAACGGCGTGCAGCGGCAACTTTCGGCGCCAACCTTCAATCAGACCTTGACGAACGAAGCGGCCATCTTCGTTAGCCGGGGCCGCGGGCTTTTCCGGAAAGCGCACCTGCTGCGGTTTCTTATGAAGGGCGTCTTCCTTGGCGCGCATCGATTCAAGCGCATTGTTCTCGACTGCCCGCCGAATCACAGCTGCGTCTTTAGGACAGCCGAGGAATTCGAGCAATGAGGCAAGAACCGTCTCGGGATCCCGCCGCATATCTTCGTACCGGACGACCTTTAACTGGTTGTTGCGGGCTGCGTCAGAATCGAGCCAGGAACTGGCGTGGTGCTGCCACGACCCATATTTCTTCTGTCCGGTCAGCATCTGGTGGAGATACTCGTCGAAGTCGTGGCAGCCGAAGCCGCGCTCCTTCTCGTAACAAAATTCAGAAGTGACCACATCCCGAACGTCACGGACCAGATAAACGCCCCGGTGATATTCCTTGCGGTAGGCCTCGTGGGTCGAGAGGAAGCGGCCGTTGTTGGGCAGAGCCGCCAGGCCGAGGTTATGCGTGCCCGGTCCACGCATCAACCGATCGACGGACTCGAAAGTAGCCGGCTCTCCCGAGAGCAATTCGAACAGGATGAAGCGCAGCCAAGTGCTTCCGGAGCGAGGATAGCTGCCCATGAAGACATCGCTCTCGCGCATGCCGCGATGCCGAAACCACAAAACGGGGACACGGAGACGTGAACTGGAGACGCGATAGCGCGCGCGGCGGAAAAGCTCCGATGAGTGCTTTTTGTCTTTCTTCTCAGGGTTCATTGCTCGAAATAGCGCGAAGAGTCGGATGCGGACTAAACGTATCCCAAGCCGGCGAGACGGTCGTAGATGATCTTTTCATGATCCTCTGCGGTGGGAACGCGTTTCTCCATCCCGGCGACGAGTGAGCGGCCCTGCATCGACGATGGGATTTCACAGCCGGCGAGGTCAAGAACGGTTGGGGCCAGATCCAGCACAGTCGCGCCGTCGTGTTCCCCGCTGAGCGGACAGTTTGGAGAAACGAGGACGAAAAAACCGGGTTGAGATGCACCGCCGACCGAGAGCAGCAACAGCAGGGTCTGGTCGTCAAGGGCTTCCATCAGGCTGCCGATCTGTTCGTCAAACGAGAGATAGTAATTTGAGGCCCTGGCGTCATCCTCGAGATCAGGGGCGGATTCCAGTCCACGATCGATGAAACAAACACTCTCGCCATTCTGGGTCAACTTCTGCTTCAAGTCGGCGAAACCGTTTACCGCCTCCTTCTGTTGTACAAACGCTACCTGCAGGCCCGCCTGAGCAAGAGCCGTCCAAAGCGAAGCAGCAGTAGCGACAGGAGACTGACTAGTTTCGAAGGTTTTCCAAGGATCGGGCGTGTTCACAGACTCCAGCAATCCATAAAGGCCGGCATCGGCCAATCGGCGAATGTTCAGCAGACGCTCGTCTTGAAAGATGACTTCGGGAGACGCTTGATCAAGGGTAACGACGCAGATCTTCATGAGGTCAATTACAGCAGTGATTTCCCTTCTACAGATTGGGGGATTGGAACGTTCAAGGACTTCAGAATCGTCGGAGCCATATCGGTAATGCTGGCGTGATTGTGAGTGACCGGACGATTCACGAACAGAATTCCGGGAACTGCATCCGGATCGATAATGTGGTCGCCACTCCAGCGTCGGTCGTTATTTTCGACGATGTGATTTGCGAAGCCCCCGAGCGAACTTTGCCAGGAGACTCGGTAGCCCGGCGCAAAGTTGACCAGCAGATCGGGCGACTCCGAGACATAGGCGCCAGAATACAGCTCTTCCCTCCTGGAAACACTGGTGACCGCAGCTTTGCCGGTTTCGGGATCAAGGCAACCAGCGAGATTCCGCTGAATTGTTTGGCGAACGCGTTCCGCTTCGCCGGTTCCGTCTTCAAGAACGCCTTCGCGCTCTCTTCCCTTAAGGTTCAGATAAATTCCCCCGAGACCCACCGAGTAGGCGTAAGTCTTCGACCAATCAACATTCGAAGAGTCGGTTAAGGCATCGCTCGGCTTCTTGCCATCCTTCAACACCAGAAACTGGTTCTGCCACAACCAACTGTTCGTATCGAACGAACGACGGAAGGTATTGAAACCGTGATCGGAGAGGACGATGAGAAACGTATTGTCGTCGACCTTCTCGAGCACTCGGCCGACCAGCCTGTCGCACTGCCGATAGATCTCATCCACCTGCGGGCCGAGATCCGCCGCCTGATCGCGGTTGAAGTACGGATGCTGCGGATCGATAAACTTCCAGAACATGTGCTGAAGACGGTCCGGTGTATCGAAGACGGTGAAGAGCAAGCCCTCTTTGAACCTATTGAGCTCATGCATCAACATGGCTTCGCGCTCGTGGAAGATAAGGTCGCACTGCGCCTTGTATGCCATCTCGTCAAAACGCCCGTTATTGTGACCGGTGTGGTCCTCGGCCATGCCGACAGTGGAGAACAAGCCGATGCTCTCGGAGAGAGTTTTCCCGTAGTCCGCCGGATAAGAGATCGGGAATAAGGGTGCCGCCGGATCGAAATTCACGGGCGAAGTGTAGAACTCAATATGGGGATTGACGGAGCGGCAGTAGAAGCGCACGACCCCGGTCACTGACTGCAGCATCGAGAGTTTGAACTTGAGCCGGATCAGGGGACTCCATCCATTGACGGGGACCTCGATGGGCGAGTTACCGGGCGAAACGATCGTCAGCTTGCTCAAGGACCGATCCACGCGAATCTTGATCTCGGTCGTAATATCGCTGATTGGATTTGTCTTCGGGTTCCGCGGGCCGATTACGTGAGTGGCGATCTCAGTGCCGCTGTCCAGGAATACAACTTGTTCGTGTTCTTTCGGCTGGACGGTGCGGTCCTGCGTATAAAAGGTTCCCGTGCCCTGGCTGCCACGGATATCGGGAACGCCAACACCGGAAATCATCTTACCGACGAGGTTGTCGGCCGGAAATGTAACCGGGCAACGGAGCACGACGCTCGGAACACCAGCATTACCGAGGTGCTGCCAAACCGGAGCGCCTTGCCGGCGGTTCACTACACGAGGCAATGCCAACATACTCTTGGGCCGCTCAAAGCGGTTCAGAGCGATATCGGGCATGTAGGTATTCGGGTCCCGGCTTATAAAGTCGAAAATCCCGTGGCCGCCGGGATTTGTCCCGGTTACAAACGACGACCAGGCAACCGGAGTTTGCGCGGGATAAGTCGTACGCACCCGGCCGTAGTAGCCCGAGTTGCGAATCTGCTGGAGATTCGGCAACTCATTTTGCGCCATCAACCGCTCGACGATGGAAGGCTCCAGGCCGTCCAACCCGATCACTATGACCTTTTTCGGCATTCGATGAGCCTGGACCTACTCGGTTGGTTGGGTGGGCTGGGTTGTTTCCGGCTGCGGCTTCCCGTGGAAAAAGTTGATGACCTTGCCAACCGTCACCAGGACCTTATTCCACATCATGAGAAGCACGCCGACCACGGTGGCGACTCCGGATGCCACCCCCATGATTTGATCAGGACCACCGTACATTGCAAGTAAGGCCAACTTCATTGTGTTCTCCTTGGGATCGTGAAACGTGAGCTTGCTAATCGAAAACGGACTTATTGCCCAACTCCGGCAAAATGGCTGGATTTCGCGGATTGATCGACGTCAGCTTTGGTGCGGCCCGCGGGACCGACCTGGTTCCAAAGCTTCGCATTGATCCCGGCCGCGGCATCCTTGCCTTCGGAGCTTTGAGCGACGTTATGCAGCTCGCCAGGATCTTCCGGCCAATCGTAAAGCTCGGACGGGTCGTGCTCGGCAACGATCAAGTGCCACTGCGAATCTGTAATCGACTTCAACCAGCCTTTGTACGCGGGATATTGAGGGGGAATGTAAACGTCCTGGGCCATCTCTGAAACCGGATCGGGCCACGTGCCTACGGATGAGGGACTGTGCCAGAGTGCTGTCAGCGAGGGGATGGGAAAATTGTCCTGCGGGTTCGCACCCACCAAATCCAGAATGGTGGCAGGAAGAGAGGCCGTACTTACGGGACGATCGATGCTTTGTCCTGGCGGAACATGCCCAGGCCACCAAACAAGAAGCGGCACATGAATGAGCTCGCGGTATAGAGAAGTGCCGTGGGTGACGAGTCCGTGTTCGCGGAAGGATTCCCCATGGTCGGAGGTCACGACGACGATTGTGTTCCGATCAAGATTCCTGCGCTTCAACTCGGTCATGAGGTCCTCGATCTGGCGATCGACGTATGTGATAGCCCCGTCGTACTGATCGATCTGCACCTTGAAGCAATCCGGCGACATCTGAAGCAGGCGCTCAAACTCGGTAGGACGATGCAGTGGATTCAAGCGGAATGCCCAGGTTGGCCGGCATGCGGCTTGCTGGGTGGCATCGACGAACCGGTTGCGATACGGCTGCTCGGGCACATAGGGGTAGTGAACGTCGAAATAGTTCAGGAATGCGAAGAAGGGACGCTCGTGGCTTCCGCCTTGCTGATTCTGGCCGACCCAATGCCACATCTCGGCGTTGACGTCTGCAGCTTTCTTCCTTCCCGGGAGTTCATCGAGACCTATCAACTCCGCGACGTAGGTCCGGAAGAACAGCCGCCCCCAGAACGTGCGATAGACCATATCGCCCGCGGAGTAGAAATAGTCATCGAAGTGTTGGAAGCTTTCGGCGAAGCCGGCACGTCGGCAGAAGAAATCAGTATTTGCTGAGAAACCACCCGTGCGATAGCCTCGCGCGGCCAATTCCCGGCCCAGCGAAGGCAGATTCTGGTTCACCATCTGCTCGCGAACCTGTCCGTGCTCGTGAGGATAGCGTCCCGACAAGATTGATTGATGCGCTGGCAGCGTCCAGGAGGATGGCGAGATCGCGTTCTCAAACTTGACGCTTTCCGCGGCCATGCGTTCGAGATACGGGCTGGTCGCGCGTGAATATCCGTAGGACGAGAGGTGGTCGGCGCGCAGCGTATCGACCACAATGACGATGACGTTGGGAGAACCGGCTGAGGCGGCCGGCAAATTGGCGACGGCGGCGTGCTCGCGAGCGCGGGCACTACCCTGAATTGCAAAAAAAGCCGCTACAGCAACCACGGCCAGAACGATGGCGAGCCGCGGTGCCCAGTTTTGCAGTTCGTCCCCGTGGACAAAGAGCCAGCGCCCGGCAAAGCTTGCCAAACCTGCGGCAAATACGATCATACCCAGAGGCCCTATGCGTCCACTGATGCCGAGCAGGTCGACGAATAGCAGGAAACTAAAAACGAGCGTCATCGCCCGGATGACGCCGTCCCGGCGCAACGCGCCGTAGAGTCCCCCAAAAAAAGTTCCCAGCACCAGGAAGAGGCCCAAGTTGACGAGCGCTGATATCCAAACGATGTCGGCAGAGACACCCTCCGGGATGCGGGTGTTTCCCCAACCGTAGCCCCGGAAGGTCAGAAGTCCGAGTCCTTCGAGCAGACCGGTCAGCAGGCCAAAACCGGCCGCTGTCGCGAGAAAGTTCCCTAACGACCACGGCTTCAGCGTCTTCGAGTTGTCTTGCGATCCGACCGTCATCAACCGACATTCTCCGCGACCATGGACTCGTCTTGCGAAACATGTTGCTGCCACAGATCGAACAGTTCTCCGTTCGTAACTGGAACCAGTTCAGGGCGCTGCGCGATTTCCTGGAAGACACGCTCCAAAACAGCCCATTTACCTTCCTGCTCGATTTCCCAGCTGTGCATATAGAGGTGGGCGATGCCGCCGTGTTCACTGACATGCTCTAGCGCCGCCTGAAAATGCGGGACCCAATCACGCTCTCCGCGATGGGTGCGCCAATAATTCCAAGCCCCGGCAAAGTTGCCTTCGATGAGTGCGTGCCGCATCTGGTTGGTGTGCGAGTGCGGGTGCGCGTGCGAACTCACGCCCCACATATAGGGATCCCGTGGAAACTCGTTCAAATTGAAGAGGCATGTGCGGGCACCCGAAAATCCTGCTTTGCGCACGAGTTCAGCCGTTGATCGGTCGAACTTGCCGCGCGGATAACAGAAGGATGCGATGCGATATCCGGCAAGGTCTTCCAGCCATCGCTTGCATTCAGAAATTTCTGACCATGCTTCTTCGCGCGGAATCGTGCTGAGGACCGTGTGGTGCATGGTATGGCCGCCCAAGTCGAACACGCTGGCGATGTTGCGCAGCCGGTCTTCCGACATCACGGCCCGCTCGGGGTTCTGTGCCGGCACATAGAACGTCGCCTTTAGACCGTATTTCGTGAGCAGTTCCGCCGTTCGCTGGTCGGAAGGGTGCCCATCGTCGACACTGATCGTAACGAAGCGAGAGACTGTTGCCATGAATGGGATCGGGATTACCTAGGCCAGTTCGTATTTGCGGAAACCGAGAAGCTGTCCGGCAATACGAACGATAAACCGGGGATTGTTATAGAGGTAACGTTTCCAGAGCCGCCTGGGATCCTGCCAGATGCGGTGGATCCACTGGAGCCCCGTAGCCTTGAACCACTCCGGAACGTCCTTGATGCGGCCTGTGTGCATATCGAAGGCGGCGCCGACGCCGAGCATGACTTTGGTGTCGAGCTTGCCCAGATGCTGCGCCATGAACTTTTCCTGCTTCGGCGTACTCAGGCCTACCCAGAACAGGTCGGGCTTCAAACGCGCGACAGTTTCCTGGAGTTCGCGTTCTTCGTCGTCGGTGAGTGCACGAAAGGGCGGCGTGTAGGTTCCGACGACGCGCAATCCTGGATAACGAGCCTCCATGGATTTCTTCAGCTCTTCTGCGACACCATCAGCGCCACCGTAATAGAAGTGGGTTTGGCCCTTCGCCACGGACTCTTCCGACAGTTGCAGCATCAGATTGGGCCCGGTCAGTTGCTTCATCTTACGAAAGCCTTGCAAGCGCCCCACCCACACGGTCGGACGGCCGTCGGCGGTGGTAATCATCGAGCGATTGATGATGCTGCGCAGCGCAGGATCCTGTTGGGCTTCCATGATGCCGTGAACGCCGGTGACGCAGATGTAGCACTTCGCGTCTTCGCGAATCGCTGCGTCAATGACGTCGATGGTCTGCCGGGCATCGAGCGGGGTTACGCCGACGCCCAGCACGTTGACACGTTTGGCGGTTGGGAGTGCGTTCATTGCGGATCCCGGAACTAGCCGACCGTGATTTCCTGCGGCTTTTCGACCTTCTTGAGGACTTCCGATGCAATCCACTTATAGGTGGGGACGAGGCCCTGCTCCAGGGTTATGGACGGCTCCCAGCCGAGAACCTTGCGCAGGCGGCTGTTCTCAGAGTTGCGGCCCCGTACACCTTGCGGCTTCGACAGATCGTGGACTTTCTTAAGTTTCTTGCCCGCGATCTTGCTGATCATGTCGACCAGGCCGTTGATCGTGACCAGTTCGTCGGTCCCGAGATTCAGTGGTTCGTGATAATCGGAAGCCATGATGCGCAGCAAGCCTTCGACGCAGTCGTCGACGTGCATGAAGGATCGGGTCTGCTCGCCGTCGCCCCAGATATCAATGGTGCTGCCATCAGCGGCCAAGGCAACTTTGCGCGAGATGGCTGCCGGAGCTTTTTCTTTTCCGCCTTCGTACGTGCCGAGCGACCCGTAGACGTTGTGGAAGCGAACGATGCGAGTCTCGAGCTTGTGGTCTTTGCGGTAATAGCGGCAAAGCTCCTCGGCATACAGCTTCTCCCAGCCGTAGCCCGGTTCGGGATCGGCGGGATATGCATCTTCTTCCTTCAACGGTTCGACATTCGCGTCTTTCTGCTTGTAGCCGGCGTACACACAGGCGGATGAGGAAAACAGGAAACGCTCCACGCCATTCTGGCGGCTGGCTTCCAGCATGTGCGCATTGATCAGCGTGTTGTTGCGCGCAATGTCTGCATGGTTCGCCGTGATGTAACCGATACCGCCCATGTCGGCCGCCAGGTTGAACACTCGATCGATGCCGCGGGTGGCTTGCAAGCAGTTCTCGAACTCACGCAGATCAAGCACCTCAAACTCATCGGCGGCTGAGTCCTGATATTCCGGGCGCTTGATATCGACGCCACGAACCCAGTAGCCATCTTTCTTGAGACGACTGACTAGATGATGCCCGATGAATCCCCCGGCCCCCGTTACGAGAATGCGTTGCGATTTCGACATTGCTAGGTCTCCTTGGAAAAATTGGTCAAACTTTACTTCTAAACCAACCTTGATAAAAGCTCCCTACGAGATGAGCTTCAACCCAGGCTCGGACTTCCCATCGAACCGGGCCTGATGGGGGCAGGGCTCGTGAAGGGTCGCGGGGAAGGTTTGGTACCAAGCGTTGGAACCAGGCTCCGTGCGTTCAAACGAACCGCCAACGCTCTTAGTGCGATGCTCCAAGCGAGCACTCCAAAGAACATCATGAAGTGCGCGGTTGGCCTACCACCAAATGCCACTGTGAAAAGGCCGTTAATCAAGAGATCAAGGTACAGGCAGAACGAACCAACCACCAGCACGTTCATCACGTCCAGATTTACACGAGCACTCGCATGGGCGTGAATCGCTTTCCGGGTGAACCAGAGGTTCGCCAGGATAGTCAGATGCAGCCCGATCAAGCAGACCAAGCCGATGGCCCCCTGGTTATAAAGGGTCTCGAGGAAACCGTTATGCAGATGGCCGACTTCGGCGAAGGGGCCGCTCACGCTCACCCACATAAATTTGGATGCTAGGTATCCATGGCCGAGCAAAAGTTTCTGCTTGATGCGTGGCAGAGCCATGGCCCAAATGTCGGTCCGGCCGGTCAAGGTGGAGCCGCCATTGTAGTGGAGAAAGTAATTGCCGACCGGCGTTACGGTCATGATGACCAGCGCGCCAATCAGAGCGACGCCGGCGACCAGGGCGAGGCCGGAGGCCAGCCGCTTCTGCAGCATGAAAAACGCGGCTGCGGCAATCACGCCGGCCACGATACCGGTTTTTCCGGCAGAGAGAATCATGGTCAGAATGCTGGCCAAAATCACTAGATTGAGCCAGGCTTGCTTGCGAGAGGCTTTAAGCGTGAGAGCCAGAACGAGGATGCAGCTCGAAGTCACCGACAGCACAACCGGGTCCGCATTCAAGCGGTGGCCGACACCCTCGAATAATGTGAGGGGATCGGCCAAAGCACGCGACAGAGGCAGCGCAACTGCGACGATCAAGCCCAACATGCTGGCCCACAAGAATGCTCGAATATTCTCCACCGAATCCATGCCGCTCAAACACAGCCGCAAGGTCATGGCGATCACAAAAAGCTTGAACCACCAACCGCCCGAATACGCGGGGCTGGGCGAATAGGCAACGGAAAATAAGCCAGAGAGAACATACAGCGATGCCCACTTATAGGAGCCTGAGAACAACTTGAAAAGGTAGTCAGCGTTGCTAAGCGAGATCAGAAGCAGCACGGCGAATGCGGCCATCCAAGTCACTACTTCGCCGTAGGCATCGGTCGAATATTGCCCTTCGTACGTCCCCTGTACGTTGCTGATGCGATCAAAGAGAGCGTCGGAGATCAGCAAGTACCACCACACCAGCAGCGCCAGCCGATAGGTCGTCTGGCTAGGACTGAGCGCATGCGCCTTGGATATCGCCAAAACGACGCAGAGCGGGGCGGCAAACAGGGCGATCGAAATCAGGGTCTTAAGCGAGACCTCGGACATGATCCAGCCCGGTCCAAATCCAATGAGCAGGGCGGTCACTATCACGATGCCGATCAGCGCCGGCAGCATGCTCCGGCGCTCCGTTTTCGGCAACGCCTCAATGACCTGGGGAACGCGATTCATAACTGCGATTCTCCTTGAGCGGCCATCGCCTGTAGTTGCCCAGACGTGGCGCCCTGGCCTTCATTCAGTTTGCGGTACAGAATGGCAAGAATCACGATCAAAGAAACAGCATCAGCCAGATTTCCAGACCAGATCGCGCCCTTCAGCCCGAAGTAACGAGTTGCAGGCACGCCCACAAGAATGCAAATTGCGGAAGTCACCAGGTATGCGGTGAAAACAGACTTCGGCGATTCCATCGCACGCAGCGAGATCGCCGGACCGTAGGCGGCGCTCCAGAGAATCGAACCGAGGGCAACCGCTGGAAGCAGGTAAGCCACATCTGCATATTTGCCGCGATAGAGCAGGTTAAAGACCGGCGTCTTGAGATTGACGACAATCAGCCAATAGACGGCCGCACCTGCGATGGAAAGAGCCAAAAGATTCCGAGTCAGGGTACGAACATCCTGATGGCTTTCCTCGGCCCGGACGCGCGCGGCATGCGGCAAAAACAGCAGAGACAGCGCAGCCAGTGTCTGATCCAGAGGAGCAACGAAATTGGTTAGAGCTTTCAACTCTCCCGACTGTGCCATTCCGACAAGGGCCGTAAGCAGGGGCAAGAAGATATAGGCCGGAATCCATGCGACGAAGCTGCTGGCGAGAGCCCACCGTCCATAGGTCCAGTGCTTGCGGCAGGCTTCGCTGAATCCTGGTGGGGGCGTTTCGTCTGGTGCGAGATCCGCCCGGATAAAAACCAGCAGCAACATGCTGGCGACGAGCGCGGCGGCACCCATCAGAAACAGTGCATTGAAAGGCGTCAGAAGAGACCTGGCATTGAAGGCCCAGAGCCCGGTGACCATAAGGACGAAATACAGCACTGCTCCGGTCGCTGCCCGCCCAGAATGCATCTTGAGGTAGAGAGCGCGACGCAGGACCCAAAGCAGCAACACACACGGTGAGGCGAGTGCGACGCCAAACAATGCGCCTGCGAGACCGGCATCCCGGCCGTAGTACCGCATCAGTAGCACGGCGAGGCTGACGAGTACGGCAAAGGTCAAACTCACGACAGCGTGCATCTTGAGGAGTGACTTCACGTAACCACGAAGGCAATGACGATAAGCGGCGCCGCCGAAGACTGACATCGGCTCGAGAATGAGGGCGCTATAGACCAGTGTGAGAAGAACAAAAATCCCAAAAGCGACTGCGTAGGCGCCGTACGACTCGGTCACGAGCCAACGAGCGAGCAGAATACTCGCCAGGAAATTCGACCCGGAAATCAGGGCCTGATCGACGATCGCAAGACCGCCGCGATGAAGCCAACGGAGGATGCCTCTCTCTTCTTCAGGCTTCGACTCCGGCACAGCGGCCTGTATCGGGAGAGCGGAGTCGGGCGCCGGGGCCGAGTTCGCAGTGAGAACGGCTGGTTCTGCTGACTGGCTAAGCAAGGGCTCGCTCCTCGCGCTCTTCTTCCTTGTCTGCCGCACTATCCTGCTCTTCGGCGAAAGCATCGATTGCGGCCTTCAGCTTGCGCGCAAGTTCATTCACCTGGGGAACCACTAGGATATCGCCGTGGTCTCCAGCGATCTCCTCGATCCGCAATCCCCCGACTGCGAGCTCATTCCACGCAGCGTGCGGGTCATTGAAGGCGCGCAACGAAAACTGCTCAGCCCGGAAAAGCGTCGTCTTTCCCTCGTACGGCTGGAGTGCATAACTTACGGCAGCCGTCTGATTCGCCCGCAGGACATCTTTCAGAATCTTGGATAGAAAGAGACCTTTTACGCGCCGCTCGACACTCTTCTTTGCCGTCTTGGGAACATCGCGCAGCATGCGCAACCGTTTCGGTTCCAGCATCAGTTTCCAGATTGAGGCGGTGACCGCTTCCAACTCTCCTGGATAAGTATCGAATAAGGCCAGCAGCCCGACTTGTTCGCCGCCCGCGTAGAGCTGGCGTGCCATTTCATAGGCCACTAATCCGCCAAAAGAATAGCCGCCGAGCAGGAACGGCCCCTCGGACTGGACGCTTCGCATTTCCCGGATATAGTGGGCCGCCATGGACTCCACGTCGGCGAAGGGCGGTCGTTGCCCGTCGAGTCCTTGTGCCTGAAATCCGTAAAAAGGATAATCCGGACTCAAGAGCCTGGCCAACTCCCGGAATCCCACGACATTTCCGCCAACGCCGTGGACGCAGAAGAAAGGCGGTCGGGATCCCCGGGGTTGAATGGGGACCAGGCAGGACCACTGTTGCGCCCAGTCGTTGCGATCCAGAATCTCCGCGAGCTTTTCGATGGTAGGCGCCTCAAACAAGAGCGCCAGCGGGATCGTCTTGCCGAGCATGTGGCTGATCTTCTGCATCAGGCGTGCAGCTAGTAAAGAGTGACCGCCGAGATCAAAGAAGTTGTTGCGGATGCCGATCGGCTTTCGCCCGAGTGTCTCTTCCCAGATCTTCTGAAGCTGCGACTGAAGCTTGGTCGTGGGCAAATCGATCGAAGCCGACGAGACTTGGGCGGGGGGCTCCAGCTGTGCCAGGGAACGCCGGTCAATTTTTCCGTTGGGCGTCTTCGGCAACACGCTGAGAACGCCAAAGGCGGCAGGCACCATGTAAGGTGGAAGCTTGCCGACGAGAAAGGAACGGAGCCCAGCTGGCTCGATTTCCTTGCCGGCAGATAGGCTCGTGTAGGCCACCAGCGTCTTCCCTTGCACGGGGTCGTCTACCGCAACAACTGCACACTCTCTGACAAGTGGATGCTGAGCAAGTGCCTCCTCGATCTCGCCAAGTTCCACGCGGAAGCCGCGAATCTTGACCTGGTCGTCCTGACGGCCGAGGTATTCAATCAACCCGTTTTCCGAGAGGCGAGCCATGTCACCCGTCCGGTACATCCGCGCCCCAGCGCCCGCAGAGATCAGATCGGGAATAAACTTTTCTGCAGTCAGGTCGGCGCGGTTCAGGTAGCCGCACGCGACACAGATTCCGCCGAGGTAAAGTTCACCAGGAACGCCGTCGGGCACAGGCTGTCGCTCGGCATCGAGGACATAGACCCTGCAATTTTCGATTGGTCGCCCGATCGGAATATTCTCGGGGGTGGAGTGCGGATGCTCTTCATCGGGATCGTAGCGCGTGACAGCGATGGAAGCTTCTGTCGGGCCGTAAGTGTTCACCCAACGAGCTTGATGGGAGACGTTGCGCCAAATAGCCAACGCGCTGGCGAGTGCCTTCTCTCCACCCACAATCACCAGCCTTAGACCGGCAGGTACGGGATTCCGGAGCTCGCCGAATTGACTGACCCACTCGTGCCAATATGCGGTGGGCAGGTCCAGGACAGTGATCTTCTTCCGCGTGATCCAGCGAAGAAAGCTGGGAACGTCCAGCGGCGTGTCCGCGGAGCGCAGCACCAGCGTCGCGCCCGAGGCGAGCGTGGCAAAGATCTCTTCCAGCGCCGCGTCGAAGCTCAAAGCGCAGAATTGCAGCACGCGATCCCCAGGACTGAGTCGGTAATACCGGGCTGACGCGAGGTTGTAATTCGCCAACCCGGCGTGCGCCAGGAGGACGCCTCGGGGCTTGCCGGTAGAGCCGGAGGTATAGATGAGATAGGCAATCCCGGAAGATTTCGCTTCGCGATCGAGATTCTTGTCCGACAGGGTTCGCAGCGTTCCTTCGAGCGTGGAGATGTCCACCGTCTCTGCCTGCGTCGATGAAAGAGCGGAACTGACGCCAGACTTGGTCAAGACCAACCGGATCCCGGCGTCCTCGGTCATATATGCAAGGCGATCGGCCGGATACTTCGGATCCAGCGGGACGCACGTGCATCCAGCCTTAAGAATCGCCAGGCTGGCAATGATGAAGTCCAACGAGGAAGGCAGGCATACTCCAACGAACGCACCCTCGGTTACGCCATAGCCGAGAATGTAGCGAGCCAGGCGATTCGCCTTTGCATTCAGGTCAGCATACGAGAGGCGTTGCGAATCCTCTTCCAAGGCGGTGGCCATGGGCGAGGTCTTCGCCTGCGCTTCCACAACTTGGTGCAGACACCAGTCAGCCCAGCTGCTCTGCGAGCCGTTCGTGTTTCCCAAAATTGTCTCGGAAGGCACTTTAGGTGGCGGGTAACCTGGATGAAGAGGCTGTTTCATTCGGTCGGACAGTCGCTCGGGAGAAAAGCCCTGGTTATGCGGCGCCTGAGCCTCGAAGAACTGCGGGGATTGTCTTCAGGAGGATCTCGCAATCCAACCACAGGGACCAACGTTGAATGTACTGGTGATCGAGTTCCATCCACTGCTCAAAGGGCAGCGAACTCCGTCCGTTCACCTGCCAAAGGCAAGTAATGCCGGGCCGTACGCTGAACCGGCGGCGCTGCCAGTCCTCGCCTTCGGCTGTGAATAGTTCGTAGTCGCGCAGTTGCAACGGGCGCGGCCCGACCAGGCTCATATCGCCGACCAGTACGTTAAAGAGTTGTGGAAGCTCATCGATGCTGGTCTTGCGAAGAAACCGCCCGACAGAAGTAACCCGGGGATCATTCTTGATCTTGAACACCGGGCCCGAAACCTCGTTGAGATGTTCCAGTTCTTCCAGTTTCTGCTCCGCGTTGGCCACCATTGTGCGGAACTTATAGATGTGGAAGACGCGCTTGTTCAGACCAACCCGCTTCTGAACAAACATCACAGGACCCTTCGAGGTGATCTTGATGGCAATCGCCGCGATGATCAGAACGGGCGCTAATACGAGGATCAGCGTCAGCGACAGCGTAAAGTCCATCGCCCGCTTGATCAGCAAGGGCCAGCCATCGGCGATGCCCGCGTGATGGGTGATGACCGCTTCCCCTTCGAGATGCTCTGCCATCGGCTGGGCATCTTTCAGGTCAAAAAGGTTCGACAGGACGCGGATAATGATTCCCTGCTGTTCACATGTAGCGGCGATGTCGGACGCGTACATGTGGAACGAACGGAACGGCAACGCGAGCACGACTTCGTCGACCACATTCCTTCGCAGGAACAAACGGAGGCCATCGAAGTCGGTGATGATGGACCAGCCGGCTTTGGCGACCTCTCCGGACCCGGCCCATTCGTTATCGGCAAAGCCAAGAATCCGATAACCCAGCTCGGGCTTGGAGCGGATGGTCCGAGCGAATTCGATCGCGCGGCGGTTCGATCCCACGATCAGCATGTTGCGCAGGTTTTGACCGCGCATGCGCAGCTTGCGCAGGATGGTTCGCAGCAGAAAACGGCTGCCGCCAATGAGAAAGGTGGCGGCAACCCAGAAGATCAGGACGAACGCGGGCTTCACCATCTGAAACTTCAGGAACACTGAAGCCAGCAGCAAAACCAGCGCGGCCAGAGAGGTTGCGGTGACGACATCGGCCAACTCCGCGCGCCGGCTTGCCAGACGCTTGGAATCGTAGAGTCGCAGCATCGAGAAGATGAGATGCCAGACCCACAACAGCAACGAGAACACGACCAGGTTCTCGAGCTTGATTTTGATGGCGAGGAAGTCTTCGAGCGAGTGCATCCCCACTCGCGCCATGACCGGCAGGGTGCCTAAAGCAAATGACACCACTAACAGCAGCAGGTCGAAGAGCTTGACCGCACTGGCCAAGATTTCACGACGGATCGTACCCATAGCGGATTGGTGGTCTCCAGCGAATCAGGTGCGCGTTCTGTTTCAGGGTCGGGACACTTAGGTCCCAAACAAACGGGCAACCCTACTGGGCACGAGTGATGTTGTGGTAGCGAATCTTGTAGAGCAAGCCCCGATAGCTGATTTTTAGCAACGACGCCGCCCGCTTGCGATTCCAGTTCGTATATTCAAGCGCGTGACGAATCGCCTGAATCTCGGCCTGGGCCCGCAGATGGCGCAGGGTTGCATGGACGCCGTTCTGGATGTAATACGAACTGCCGTTTCCCGCCGTGCGGGAAGTTTCGCTCGAACTCCGGGACGCTTCTGCTCCAAGAAATCCGGCGGCTGGTAGGGTCATTTCATCGCTCATGGTGTTCCTCCGAGGTTTTCGGCTTGGTCGTTCTTTCCAGTGAAGCCACTGCAGGGGAGGCTGCAGCACAGATGGGGAGGTAAGATCCGGGGAGGTGGGAGTGCCCCCCGGGAGGTTGGTGTTTCTACGCGGACAGTTTTACAGAATCTTGTAAATCGAATCCGGGATCGGGAACGTGCGCTGGTTCAGCACCGCACCCAGCGTTTCCACATTTGCCGTCTTCAACTCATGCAGCGCCTTGCGGGCTGTCTCTCGTCGCGAAGCGTTGGCCTTCAAGACGAGCACCACGCCATCGCATAAGCCGCCCAGCACGATTCCATCATTACAGTTTTGAAGTGGCGCTACATCGAGCATCAAGTAATCGAACTGAGCCATCAGTTCCGACATTCTCGATCGCATCCGATCAGAAGTGAGGAGGGTCGGCCAGCTTTCCGTGCTCGAGCCGCAGCTCAACATCCACAGATTCTTTCGCGACAGCGGACGCGCATATTTTCGAACCGTGCCCGAACCTACGAGTGCATCCGACAACCCGTAGTGATTTTCCAAGCCGTACATTTTGTGGAGCCCAGGCGAGCGCAGATTACAGTCCACGATACAAACGGTTCCTTGAACCTGAGCCGCCAAACTCTCGGCGGCGTGGGCGCAGACCCAGCTGCAACCGACGCCGGGCTCGTTGCCCGTAAAGACAACGCGCCGAGGGTTGTGAGCGCCTGAAACCAGGAAGAGGCGCTGAACCAGCTTGTTAATCTCGTCTCGGGCCGTGCCCTTAATCTCAAGGCTTTGCGCGAGAGGCACTTCCGGCACGAGTTCCTCTGCCTCCATCGCAACAGGCACCGGCCCAACACGAAGTTCGGGCTCAAGGTCGGAGGTCAGGACATCGTGAATCTTTCCAGCCTGGTTTAAAAGCTCAAAGTTTCTGCTCATAGTTGACTCCCCCCGGACAGGATGGGCACCGGCAGCATTTTCAGTTCACGCTGCGCTGCCAGTTGTTCAGCAGCTGAATAATTTCTTGAATGTAGTTCTGAGCTTCGGCAACCGACGGCACGTCGTCGGTAGCCTGGCGTTCGGCAGCCCGGTCGTGCACGATCCGTTCTTGGACCAGCATTTCCGCGCGGCCCGCCATCGCGGTCTTATCGAGCGCCACCAGTCCGAGATTGTCTTTCAGGTTCTGAAGCAAGGCAGCTTCCTGGATGGTGGTAGCTTTCGATTCCGACGCCAGCTTCGACAAGTCAAGGTCCGCTACCACTTCCCGAATGACGTCCACATCAATGGTCTTCTGTTGAAGCGCACACCCCAGCGACAGCGCTCCAAAGCAAAGGTTGTTGATATTCCGCGGAATGCCTTCGCTGAGTTCGGAGATCAGCTTCTTGGCACGGGCGGTGAACGGGGTGCCCATCTTGAAGCCTGCCACCCTTAGCCGATGCTCCATATAGCGCTCGGTTTCCACTTGAGGAAGCGGCTTCAGGGAGCTCAAGACGGAAATGCGCTGGCGCAATTGGCTCAACGACGGCCGGCCCAATTTGTCGGCGAGTTCGGGTTGACCGGCAAGCACGATCTGCAACAGTTTTGCACGCGGCGTTTCGAAGTCGGAGAGCAAGCGGATGGTTTCCAGAACCGATGCGTCAAGATTCTGTGCCTCGTCCACGATCACGATAAATCGGCGGCCTTCTCGCGCTTCCCGCAGCAGCCGCCGGTTGAATTCTTCGTGAAGAGTGACAAGATCCTGTTCGTTCCCCACTTCGCATCCGATTTCTGCGAGCAAAAATCGCATGAACTCGCGCGAAGTACACTGGGTTTGGAAGATGTACGCCGTCTGTGCGGAAGCCCGGAAGCGCTCCAGCAGGTGCACCAGCAAAGTGGTCTTCCCCATGCCGGGCTTGGCGATGAGCGCCATAAAGCCACGGCCTTCATCGATGCCATAAAAAAGTGACGCCAACGCCTCGCGATGGGCTGGGGTCAGATATAGAAAGCGAGGATCTGGCGTCACGCCGAATGGTTGTTCCCGTAGTCCGTAGTAATTGAGAAACATGAAGCCCTAGGCCCCCTGGGTCGGTACCGTACCTGCGATTTCCACCGCGGCGGGCCGCGGAACGCCCATCCCGTTTCCGCCCGGCGTCCAGTTCTTGTCTGGGACGGCCGCCAGCACCGGCAGTTGAAGGACCGCTTCAACTTCGGAGGGGCTGCGGAAGGAGGGATCGAAGTACTCGACGGCAAACACCGCGCCTGCACTCACAGTAAGCGCGAGAAACGTTCCGATCAAGCCGAACATCAATGGCGACTCAGAAGGCAGGCTCGGCACCGTTGGCTTCTCCGCGATCGCGACGTTCAGAATGCTCTGCTGGTCGAAAGCGTCACTGATGCGAGCCTCTTCACGTTTACGGAGGTACAACAGGTAGTTCTCTTCTGCAGCCTTGGCCGTGCGGATTAAGTCTTGTTGCTCGATACCCTGCTCATCCAGTTCTCGTGCGCTGGCGAGGGTCTCGCGAACCAGAGTCTCGGTCTCTGCGGCCCTTGCCTGATAGCCACGCAGTTCGGATTTGTCCTTCACCAGCTCGGAGTTGATCCAGGCGTAGGCGGGGTTCTGGTCGGTGGTGACATCATTGAGAGGTTTTTCACCGTTAATTGCCGCCTTGGTATCTGCGATCTCCTTATCTAATTCCTGCAGCGGCGGATAATCCGCCTGGTACTTCGAGGCCAGATCGCTGCGCTTCAATTCCAACTGCAGCAACGTCGACTTCATCTGTTGCAGGACCAGACCATCGTCCTGCTGGCGCATTTGTGTGGTCAGGCGGGTTGGAGTCGTCTTCTCCAACTGCTCCATCGCATCAATTTTCTTTTGCGTTTCGGCGATCGAGCCGCGCGTCTGACCCAGGCTAAGGTTAAATTCATTCACCTTTTGCAGCGCTATATCACGGGCCAGCGTGGGATTGGCGGTCCCAGTCGTTTTGGGGAATGCCTTCAGCTTGTCTTCGGCAGCCTGCAGGTCGGCTTTCGCAGTTTCTACCTGCTTATTGAAGAATTCGAATTGACCAGCCGGGCGTTGTACCTCTTTGTGCTTCTGCAGGTACACAGCATTCAGAACTTCAAGGACATGCGCTGCCATCAGCCGATTGCTCGAGGTATACGTGATGCGAATGACGTTCGTTTTAGGAATCGAATCGACACCCAGCGCAGAATCCAACCGGTTGATGGCCTTGGCAACCTTCCGTTCCGGATCGTGGGGTCCAAAAATTGCGCCCGTAATCGAAGGCCGCTTGTCGAGGCCGGTCTGCAACACAACCTGACGGAGCACGTCTTCGCTTTTGATCAGTTCCACTTCGGAATTGATCTCCTCTTCCGTGACCAAGCTGCTCACCACCATGGGGCTGTTTTGCTCTGGCGAGACCGCGGAGTCAACGCGCTGGCGCCGAACCAGGATCTCGGTCTGCGCCCGATAACTCGGGAAGAGCAATGCGGAAAGCAGGGTTCCCAGCAATATCCCGCAGAAGCACAGCAGCATGATGCGCCGCCGGCGGAAAGCCATGGCTGCGAAATCGCGCAGCGTGAATGAAACGATCTTGTTTCCGCTATGAAGAACTAACTCTTGTCCTTCCATTTTTCTCTCCTGAATTCTGACGACTAGTAGTGCCAGGGGATCATGCTGAAGTTGGTGCTGGGGAGGAACGGCTGCACCTTGGAAAGTCTGCTCTTGGGTACGAAGACCATGTCACCCGGACGAAGATGCACATCTTCGGTCAGGTCGTGGGAGTTCTGCATCTTCTTCACATCGAGGACCTTGGATTCCACCCACTCATCCGAGACTCGGCGGAAAAGTACAACGTCTGAATGCTTCGCGCTGGTGAGAAATCCGCCTGCCATCGCGACCGCCTGAACGACGGTCGTGTCACCACGCAGTTCGTACTTGCCGGGGTGCCCTACTTGGCCGTCGGCGATAAAATAAGGCTTCTCAAAATCCTTGAGCACGATCGAGATCATGGGTTTGTTCAGGATCTTGCCGTAGGCATCGCGCAACTTCTGCGTCACATCTGGAGTGGCCAGGCCTGCCACATACAGATCTCCCACATCCCGCAGTGCGACATATCCATCGGGCTGGACGGTCACGGTCTGGTTGAACTCCGGCGTGTACTCGAAGGCGATATCAAAAATATCGCCCGGCCGCATGACGTAGCGCGGGTGCCGATCGGAGAAACCAAAACTGTTGACTGTGCTCGCAGAGGACGGCGCGGCTGGCGATGCGGGAACCGATTGCGCCATTGCGCTCACAGAAATCACCAACGCTGCCAGCATGCATGCGGTCTTCAATTTATTTGACTTCATTCCGATATCCCCTTCGTAATTCTTATGCCGGCTCGACATGAGCCTCAGAGTGCTTTCGTGACCTTCGACTGGCTCGGGCATTTCGCGCCAGATCGTCACATCGACGCCCGCGCCCGCCCGATTCTTGGCCAGCTCCGGAAAGACGCAAACTTCGTAAGGCGCTTTGTACCGTTCTTCTTATGCGATCACTTTGAGGGCGGGTAAACCTGCGAGGGAGAACCTTGATTGTCATTCGTAGCTTCGCCCTCTGAGTCCCATTACAGGCTTCCATCGGGTACATGGCAGTGCGGCGTCGGGGATAAATGCTGCCCCGGCCGTATCGACGCCGGAAGAATTGGCTGATCTCAGTAAAAGGGGGAGAGTGCAACGAGTGGCAAAAACTGCCTTGGTGACGGGTGACTGCTCTTGCCCGTCACTGTTTCGTGATCCTAGAAAAGCTCGCAATTTACTGCAAGAGGCCAGAAGCACCAGAGAGGAAAGACTCTATCCATCCGGACTACCCCATCTCGAACTGGCAGTTTCGTAAGTATATTATTGTCATGTACTTGCAGGCGCTTTGAAAAGCGATACCTTGGCGCGAACGCGGTGAGACCTATCGAAATTTCAGCACGCCAAAAATTGCACACTGCAAAAAATAAGACGACACTCGGTGAAGTGCCGTCTCATCCTGACGAACCACGGGTAATGTTCGGAAAGACTCCCTAATTCTCCAGCAAAATCGGCTTATACCCGATCGGAACGGATGAACCCGAGATCTTTACCGTTGTGCCGTCGAGGGTGCGGTATTGCGTGAATTGCGTGCCGACTTTATAGCTGCTGCTGGTGCACTTGCCATTTGCGCAGGACTGCGCCGTATCCCAAACCGCCTGGGCAACGTAGCCTCCAGACCGTGTGTAACTGCAGGTCCAGACCGTCCCATTGGCCGAGCAGGCAGAGGAGAGTGTCGCGCCTACCATCCAGTTTTGAACCTGACCATAGGCGACGCCGGTCTTCAATAATGTTCCGGGCGCACCGGGAACGTTTGGATTTGGAATCCACATCGTGCCGACTTCTGAGTTGTTCCACTGATACCAGAAGAAACGCGCGATGTTGGAAGACTGTTGGAGCAGAGCGATTCTCGCTATGAACCCCATCCGCTCATCTTCATCGTTAAAGGCGGGATTGCTCACTGTGGGAACTCCCCAGCTGATTTCGGTATCCCACATCGGCTTCCCTTTCAAGCCGTACTTCGCCAGAATCTCGCGTGTGGTTGCGATATAGCCCACGATGTTTTCAGGCTGCAGCAGCAAGCCGCGCTTCTGTACGTAACCGTGGAACGCCACCATGTCAGCATAGTTTTTGCCGCCGGCAGCAAGATAGGCATCCAGCCAGTTGCGGCCCTTCAAGCCCTCGATACAAACCGAAGGCACAAGCACGACGGCGTTCGGGTCAGCCGCTTTCAGGATCGCAGTGGCATCCTGCGCCATGCGCACCATCTGCGCGATCGTTCCCGTCCAGCTCGGAGCGTTGTAGGGCTCGTTCCAGAGTTCCCAATATTTGATATGCGGATAGGGACTCGCTGCATTGTGTGCGGCTAGCGCAGTCACAAAGTTCTTGAAGTGTTGATCCGTGCCCGAACCATCGGCGTTGACGTCGTTCGGTGGTGCGCACTGCCCGGGCCCACCGCCACATCCCGACTCATAGCGGTTCGAAGAAGCCCACTGGGGAACTCGTCCGAAGGTATAAAGCAATTGAACGTTGTGCGCCTTCGACTCTGCGAGCCACTTATCAAGATAGGTCCAGTCGTACACGCCACTCGCCGTGTTAATTTGCGCCCAATTCACCGAAGCATCCCACAGGCGGACGCTGCCAAAAGAATCGACCGGCCAAGGCTGGCGCGCGATCACACCGCCATGCATGTGCATGCCGAAATAAATATTGGGGATGGTCTGTGCCTGCGAAACCTGCAGGAAACCAAAGACCGCAATTACCAAAAACCAAAAATTTAAGCTGGCGATCTTCGACCCACTCGTTCCCGCTTCTCCCAGCGGCTGCGCCAGGGCGCGGGCACGCTGGATGCTTGCGCTTGGGGGCAGAGCAAACATGGAACTCTCCTCTTTTGAGGCGCCAACGAAGACTGTCTCGAAGGAACCAAGAAAATTTGTTGCGTTAAAGCTACCTTCGCAGAGGACTTAGCAGGTTCCAAGGTGCCACTAGGACATGGGATGGAGGAAAGCGTACAGGTGGGGAAATGCAGGATTTACGGACCAATCGTGCGATAGGACTAGCCCGTTTGGGTTACCAATTCTGGCTCTACCATCTCGCTGGTGGGAGCCTGATCGCCAGCCAGCACACGATGGTAGATATTCATGAGCTGCGCATAGTTCTTCTCCCAGGCGTATTTGGCTTCATATTCGGCGCGGGCGGCACGCCCACGAACCCGCATTTCCTCCGGATGCGTCCAGGCCCAATCCATCTTCTGCGCGAGATCCTGAGCATTCCCGGGCTCGAAGTGCAGGCCGGTACGGCCATCGGTGACGATCTCCTGCATGGCGCCGAGGCGGGAGGCGATCACCGGGGTCGCCGAGGCAAAGGCCTCCACAATCGTCACTGGAAAGTTCTCGTACCATTCGCTTGAGAATATGAGGAAGCGAGCTTTCCGAATGGTCGCGACCGCCTGATTGCGCGGCATGTGGCCCATGAAGTGGACGCCGTCCAGCTTTTTCTCACGAGCTACTTCCTGCAACTCGGAAAGCTGCGGACCACCCCCTAGAATCTTCAGGGGGAATTTGCTCGAGCAACCTTCCCAGGCGTTCAACAGCGTACTCACCCGTTTTTCCGGGGACAACCTGCCGACGAAGACGACGTAGTTTTCTTTTTCATCGCAGGGGCCCGGATCCGGATCCACGAAATTAGGCTTCACGAAAATGCGGTCTTTCGGCATGCCCGACTCGATGAACTTATTACGAGCGAACTGGCTCAAAGCGATGTAGTAATGCAGCGGATGAGTCCAGGTATCGAGCCTGCGATGGACTGCGATCATGGAAGCAACCACGGCGGTGAGCGCCGAGGAGTCGTGATAGCAAGCATGCCGTATGCCCGCGAGTAAGCCGTCATGCGTGCATTCCTCGCAGACCTTTCCCTGGCGATAGAAAGTTCCCGCAGGACACATGAGTCGGTAGTTGTGGAGCGTATGAACAACTGGAATGCCAGCCTCGTAACAGGCGGAGAAAGCTGCCGGCGAGATCATGATGAAAGTGTTGTGCACGTGAACAAGGTCCGGCTTGAGCCTCGCCAGAAGATCGGCTAACTGCCTTTTGGAGTCGCTGGCCCAGATGGCACGCGGCGCGAGCGTGATCTTCTGCAACGCGCTCATGCTTTTGATCTCGTCATTGGTCCGGCAGTAAGTGATCACTTCGTGACCGCCACGACGCAGGACACGGCATTCCTGCTGAAAGACGATGTCTTCGCCCCCCAATTGCTGGTAAGGATTGTGGACAACCAGGATTTTCACGGTGGATCCCTGCTCCAAGAAAAGTCGAGGGAGAGATCGCGCAGGGGGTGCGCGGATCTATGCAGCAAAGTCTAGCATGCGTACTGGCTCCTGGCGAAGCGCTCGAAGAGCCTTTCCCTTCATAGCTTTGAAAGGCCTGGATGCGGCGAGGCGCGAAAGCAACCGCATCCAGGCATTTACTGGTTCCTACGGCTACAGTTTCCGGACTTGCTACCGGGGGTCGCTTCCTTCTTCGAGCAAGATCGGCTTTGCACCAACGACGACTTGTCCGGCGATGTCACTCTTTTTCCCGGCAATGTCGCGATAGCGCTTGAACTTCCCCGGTGCCGAAAATCCACTGCTTGGATGTCCCGGGTCCGCGTCCCAAACGATCATCGCTTGTGATCCACTCTGCTTTTTCAAGGTGCAACTCCAGCGGCTGCCGCCGTTGTGTTTGCAGGAGTGTGGAACAAGCTGACCCTCGGTAACCCATCCGTAGACCTCGCGGAAGGCTATTCCCGCTGGGTTGATCGCATTCGTGTCCGGGTTGTCGAGACGGCCTGTGGGCACGTCGTATCCATACCACCAAAGCCGGTCAACCCCTGGATGCTCGGCAGTACCGCTCATCATGAGCAAAAGATAGCGGGCGGTAAAGGCGGCCTGTGCGTCTGGATCGGAACAGTTCTCAGGCTTTCCCCAGCTTCCTTCCGTAATGTAGAGGGGCTTTCCCCGCATAAAGTCGTTTCGCAGCCGATCGTAGTTCTCAAATTTCTTCTCGAGAGCTTCTTCGGGATCGCATTGTCCGACATAGCTGTGGAGCGAAATCGCATCCGCAGCTTCCGGCGCTCCGGGTTGCTGAAGATATTCGCGGAGAATACGAGGCAGCGTCGAGTTAGGGGTTGTCACGATCGCATCCGGGAATTTGGCCTTGACGATCGCACGGACATCCTTCGACATACGAAGCAACTGGGGATCGGTGCCCTGCCAGAAGGTTTCGCGATCAAACTCATTCCAGATTTCCCAAACCGTCACGGGAGCGTATTGCGACGTACCCAACGCAGCTACATGGTCGACAACGGCGCTGACAAAAGACTTGAAATGCTCGTTGCTGCCGCTGCCGTCTCGATTCAAGTCGTTGGGCGGGAAGCATCCATTCTGGTTCTTGCCGCCATATTTGGCGCAGCGGTCCGCGTCACAATTGCCGCCCCGGAAATCCTGGGCGCATTGGCTGTGAGAGGTATAGAACTCGGGCGTACGAACGAAATCGTAGAACGCTTCAACGTGGTGTTCCTTGGCGCGCTTCAATTGATGATCGAACGTGCTCCAATCATATTTTCCGGGCGCGACTTCGATCTCACGCCAGCTCACCCCCGTATCGTGCAGCCGAATCGAGCTGAATGGAACGTCAGGCCAAAAGCCAAAATCGCGGTGATTGTTTACGTGCATCCCGAAGAAGGCGGCAGAAGATTGTCCCACGACAGACGAAGTGGCTGTTGCCAACAGGACGAGCAGCCAGCAGAAGCGCTTGATGGTCACAGTTATCCCTCGAAGGTTCGAACCCGTGTGTGTCTGACCCTGCCCCATTATGAAGCTAACTTGCTACCGGGCCTAGTAAATCGAAGGTCCTCAGCAAATTTTCTGGTTGTTAGGTGAAGGAAGCTGCAACTTAGCGTCGAATTTCATCCAGATTCCGTACACATCACGTGATCCCGCACGGAGTGGATTTACGGCAGTTTGAAATCGATGGTGGCCGTGGTCTCGAAATCGGTTGCGACGCCATTCGCAGAGTAAGGGTGGAAGCTCCACTGTTTCACCGCATCCACAGCCGCCTGAGCGAGCTCGGGCGGTCCGCTGAAGACACGCGCACGAGTCACCACGCCGGTTCTGTCCACGAGCAGACGTACGCCCACAGTACCTTCAATTTGGGCCGCGATCGCTTCGGGCGGGTATTGTGGCGCCACGCGCGACACCAGCAGCTTGCCCGCAACCTCGGGTGCCAGTTCTGCTGGGCCGGGCTGGGAGGCCTCATTCCGGGTTGTTCCGGAGTCGGAGGATTTGCTGGCAAAACCTGTCACAGCAGTGTGGGTTGCGTTCGCGGGAGGAATCTGAAAGACCACGCGATCGTTCTGATAAACCACCAGGCCTCCAGCATTGTCGCCATCGCGTTCGACTTTTCGGGCTGGATCGACAATTCCACCGTGCGGCAGGCGAGCGCTTTCTTTCGGGCTCGCGGCTGGAGAGGCAACTTCGCCGGATAGCGCGGGACCGGCGGTGGGAGATGCGGGAGCAGGTGTGCTTTCAACCTGCACAGGTTTGTACCGCCGCGGGCGAGACATTCGTACGCCAAGCAGAGAACCAAGTAAGATCGCCAAACCGATGACCAGGCCAGTCAAGGCTGTCATCACGAAGTCATGACGACGATGAGAAGCGGGATGAACTGCCGTCTGGGACATCAGCGACGGCAGCGGATCCAGCTGTGAAGAGCTGTGGAGATTTGAAGACTCCGTAGACCGGACAATCTCGGAAGGCTCCTTTTCCGGGCTAGCAGGTTGACGAAGATCGGCAGGATTATCCATAGCATCGACAATGCGACGTCCACATGCCTCAAGCGTGTGAATGTCGCGCTCTCCAAAAGCACGCACGAGCGGAGAAAACAGTTCCATCACTCCAACCAGCTCGCCACGCGCGAGCAAGGGCGCCACCAGGATGGAACGCAACCCAAGGGTACGACAGACTTCCACGTCAACTCTCGGATCAGACTCTGTATCCCCACAAATCTGTACGCGTTGGGTTTGAAGGCAAGCGCCAGACAGTCCCGAGGCAGTATCGAGACGCAGTCCCAGTTCCAAGGCGTGTTCGCCTGTACTGGCCCGGCATACCATGTCTGCGCCCTGTCGCAAGGCGATCGCAGCGCCACTGGCGCGCGTGGTGAGCAGTGCTTGACGCGCAACTTCATACAGCAATGTCTCAAACTCATGCGTCGAGGAAATGGACCTGAGCTTCGATGTCTCCGGCAACGCTTCGCGGTCGCGCGTGATTTGTGGCTTAGGCGGATCCGGGGGCTCGGGAAGATGACGCAACTGCGACATGGGATAGGTCAACCCGCATGTCGACCGGGCATGTTCATCAGCAGCCTTACCGCAGCGTAGCGGGCTTGTGGGGAATTTCCTCTGAAACGGCCCGATTGTCAACGTCAATCCTCGGCATTCAGCCGCTTCAACGATCAGTTTGAGATCGACTTCCTAGCAGAACAGCTGATCACGCATCTGCGGTTCTTCTTGACGCCATCTGGCGAATGTGTGTTTGCCCTTTGTCGATCCCTGACAACCAAGTGATTAACTTATTGAAAACATGGCTCATATCCAATGAGAGCTTTGGATTTCGCCAAGCCACGCAATTGCAAAGGTTCAACCGGGATAAAAGACGAACCTGGCGGTCGCCTCAAAGCACCGATCAAGCGCTAGAAGCTCTTGAGTTCAATCTTGTTTCTTGATGAAAGCTAGCTTCCCACGCTTGAGTTCAAGGACTTTTTTGAAGCCGCGGCGTTCCGCATGCTCGCTGAGACTTTTCGCGTTTCGGCTGCAGGACAGGTACAGGAACACGTCCAGGCGGGCAGCTTCCTCCTGTAGGAACTCGAACACCTGATTGAAAGGATCCAAACCTTGGCAATCTGTCTGCTCGGAGGGGAGGGCTTTTAACGAGCAGTTCCCTTCCCACAGCTCGTAGAGGGTTAGCGCGGGCTGTGTTAGCAAAAAGTCTGGAGTTTGGGGCGGATCCGCGATCCGCAAAACTTCCTTCAAGGGCCGTTGCGTAATCCAACCCACGCGCAGCACCAGTTCTCCACTTCTCTGGACAAAGGCGCGATCGCCCTGGCGAAAACGTTCCCTGAGATCCAAGACGCGCGTGGGGGTGAGGATTTGTGGGTTCTGCTGTGCAAAATCAACGAGGTCACCAAGGCCTGCTGGAATCAGGCACACCTGAGAAGGCAACGCTGGTCCATTGGCGAGTACGGATGGGATGGCAGAAACGATCGCTCCGGGTCTCACTATGTCTGGACGGACATACACGGCGACGTTTTGATTTGCCGAGGAGACCGAACTCGCGACTGACGACCGCGCGTTCTGCTGGTCTTCGATCGAGGGTTCCAGCTTTGGCGAGGAAGTGCTTAGGTGTTCGAGCCACCACCTGCGCGCTCCGCGCCAGCGCTCGAATATGCCTTTATCCGCTTTTGCAGCGGTGCGAAGTTTGCCAAGCCGAGCTTTCGCCGAACCAGCAGCCCGCCGGCGCATTCCGGAGATTCTGCCGCGTAGACCCCGACGTTGTAGCCACACCTGATACATCTGGCGGCTATGGTTTCCGAAGCGCGCCTTGAATGGTTCGTCGCCGCGCGTGAAGTCAAACTCGCGCGTAATTCTGCCCTTGGCAAATAACAATAGATACCGCAGCAGCGCTTCGCCAGGCGCGAAGTCCCATGCGTCGACTTCGAATGTCTGCTGATAAAAAACTAATTTCTGATTAATTTCAAAGCTGATGTGCCATGCGATCGGCTTTTCGTTTAGTTCAAGCACGCCGAAATGAAGATCACGCTTCAGATCGAACTCCTTCACCAGGCAACGCAAAAGCTCTCGAAAATCCTCACTTTCCGAAGCACTCGATTTTCCGTGGATCGCGCGCCGACGGCGTTGACTCCGAAAAAACAACTCAAGATGCGCCAGGGCATCGTCGACACTCTCGAGGTGTCGGAAGACCACCTTGCCGGCCTTCTCGAGTTTGTTTTGTCTCCGACGCAGGTGCTGTTTTCGGGCAAGACCATCCAAAATTTCCGAGGCCCTTTCCCCGAGCTGGATGGTGTAACACTGATCCGAAGCAATCAACTGCGAGTTCGTCCTCACCTCGGCTGACAGCTTCGCAAAATGACGCGCAATGCGCGATTCCTCCGGCAGACCATCCAGAAATCCTTCCTGCCAATCACCCAGCTTTTGCAGCTCGCCGAAACAGGCCGAGAGCACTTGGACGGTGTTCTCTTCCTCGCAGATTACGTCGGCATAGTCAGCGTGAGGCGATCCGAGAAACTCCAAACGAACACCGCTGCCACCAGCGTTCAATCTGCGAACGAGCGGCAGAATGCCGAGGACCTTCGATCCGACGTAAACCACCGGCGTACACAAATCGAGCGAGCTGCCACAAGCCTTCCACCAGGCACGGTTCCAGGAGAAGCTTTGGAAAACCTCACCTTGGCCATCCGCCAACCACAATCTGTCCCATTCCCCAGCCAAGGCTTCGAGTTGGCCGAAGTCACAAAGAATCTCGCAGCGATGAGCCGGAGTCGGCGAACTCGAGATGACCTCTGAAACCATTTGCTGCCTTTCGGGCGTGAGAGTTGAGGACATGAATGGCTGTGGCAACTGTAATTCAACCGGAGAACGTGGGAATTTACGGGGAGGGGCAAATCGAACTCTCAAGAGTATACCGTTAAGGTAAAACGCCACGAAGGACTTTAAGCGGCGGGGCGTACGCCGGAGACACCGGGCCTTCCGGAGAAGGCCTGAGCGCTAACTTATTGATCAGTATGATGTTAGATGAGCTATTCCGCTCGCCGAGGCAAGGCGGGGGTCGGTTGCGGGCGCCCCGCGTCTCTGAGATCCAAGCTGGGCAATTGCTCTGAGACAAAACTCAGCGGCTCGGCTTCGGCTCCGGGTGAGCCTTTTTATCCGCCCGCCGTTCCAAAGAACCGGCAGTGAATAGCAGCAGGCCGATCAGACCAAAGGCAACGAGCGCCATCAGCGCAATCATCAGGATTGGCATATCCGCCTCCCGGCATCATTTTCGTTCCTCTAGCACCCCCGTACCGTGACTCCGATCACGAAAGCAGGTGAGGTCCGAACATTCCCATTCTTGTCCTAGCCGCACGAAACCCTGTAAATTTGCGGCTTTCCTCAAGAGTAAAGCTGTTAGAGTAACTCTTCCTCCCTGGGAAGTTCGTGTGACATCGCCGCTGTTTAGAAGCATCGGCGACTCATTTCTTTGCAAAAGCAGGGAGACGATTTATGCAGATCGCGGTGGTAGGTTCCGGATATGTTGGGTTGGTGGCCGGTGCATGTTTTGCCGATATGGGCCATCCAGTCATACTGGTCGACAATGACCAACAAAAGATAGCCTCTCTTAAAGAAGGCCAGGTCCCGATCCACGAGAAATTCCTTCCCGAATTACTCCAGCGTCATCGAGGAGATCTGCTGAAGTTTACAGATGACTTGCAGGGGGCGGTACGCTCAAGCTCGTTGATCTTCATCGCCGTGGGTACGCCGCCCACCGATGAAGGTGAAGCCGACCTATCCTATGTCGAATCGGTGGCGCGGGAAATCTCGGGCGCGATTCATGGATATAAGGTCATCGTCGAGAAGAGCACGGTTCCGGTCTACACAAGCGATTGGATCCGCAGGATCATCCTGCGCAACGGAGTTGATGCGGACAGTTTTGACGTGGCGTCGAATCCCGAGTTCTTGCGCGAAGGCTCCGGGGTTACGGACTTCTTGTATCCCGACCGTATCGTGATCGGTGCCGATTCGGCTCGTTCGGCAGCGGTCTTGCGCGAAGCCTACCAGCCCCTGACCGACGGAATCTACTATTCAGGGCCAGCTCGCATTCCTTCTCCGGACAGGGCACAAACTCCTCCTCCGTTGATCGTAACCAGTACGATGAGCGCCGAATTGATCAAACATGCTTCGAACGCCTTCCTGGCGATGAAGATCTCATTTATCAACGCCGTCGCATCGATCTGCGAGTCGGTGGGCGCGGATGTGCAACAGGTTTGCGAAGGCGTCGGGGCTGATGCGCGCATCGGGCCACGATTTCTGAATCCCGGAATCGGCTACGGCGGCTCCTGTTTCCCAAAGGATCTGCTGGCGTTTCGTTCGGTCGCGCGGGAATGCGGATACGACTTCCGTCTTCTCGATGAAGTCATGCGAATTAACGAAGAGCAACGCCAGCGTTTCTTGCGCAAGGTGCGAAATGCGCTCTGGACGCTGCGCGGAAAGCGGCTGGCCATACTTGGACTGGCATTCAAAGGGGGAACGGATGATATTCGCGAATCCCCCGCGCTCCTTGTGACCCAAGCGCTGGTGCGCGAAGGTTGTCACATTTGCGCCTATGATCCGGCAGCCGGCGAGCGGGCCCGCGAGGTGCTTCGAGATTCAGTCGAATTCGCGACCAACGCCTACGACGCAGCCAACGGTGCGGATGCGCTTCTCATTCTCGCGGAGTGGGAAGAGTTCGCTTCTCTTGACCTGGCAACGCTAAAAAAGGTTCTTCGCTATCCCATCATCGTCGACGGAAGGAACCTGTACAGCCCGGAAGAGATGGCAATCCACGGATTCAGCTACTATAGCGTTGGGCGAGCTCCTGTACTCGCCGATACTTCCGCTCGCGCGGCTGCGCCCGTGGGGCGTATTCGAAAGAAGGCATGACACAATCCCGCGTTTTGGTGACTGGTGGCGCCGGCTTCTTAGGATCCCATCTTTGTGACGCACTGCTTGGGGAAGGTCACCAAGTCATTGCCGTCGATAATTTGCTGACCGGCCGGCTGCGCAATCTCGAGCACCTTAAGCACGAATCTCGGTTCGAATTCCAACAGATTGACGTATGCGAACCCTACGACTGCGGTGCGGTGGACTCCGTCTTCCACTTCGCGAGCCCGGCGAGCCCCGTGGACTACAGCAATCACGGAATTGCAACTTTGCGAGTAGGCTCCGCCGGAACCTTCAATACCCTGGAGGTCGCCCGCAAGTACGCGGCGAGGTTTCTGGTTGCGTCGACCTCGGAGTGTTATGGCGATCCGCTGGAGCATCCGCAAAAAGAAACCTACTGGGGAAACGTAAATCCGGTCGGACCGCGCTCAGTGTACGACGAGGCCAAGCGCTTCGCCGAAGCCGCGACCGTTGCTTTTCGCCGGTACCACCAGGTCGATACTCACATCGTTCGGATCTTCAACACTTACGGGCCGCGCATGCAAATCAATGATGGGCGCGTCGTCCCGAATTTCATGCGACAGGCGATCCTGGGCGAGGATCTGACCGTATACGGCGAAGGTAAGCAAACGCGAAGCTTCTGCTATGTGAGCGACGAGATTGAGGGCATTTTGCGCCTGTCGCGATCGGACGAATCTCTCCCTGTGAACATCGGCAATCCAGTGGAGTTCACGATCCTCGAATGCGCGCAGCAAGTGATCGCGATTACCGGCTCGAAGAGCCGCATTCGTTACGAACCCCTGCCGCAGGATGATCCGAAGCAGCGCAAACCGGATATCAGTAAGGCTCGCAGATTACTTGGGTGGGAGCCGAAGATTGATCTGGCGACGGGCCTCAAGATGTCGCTGGAGTACTTCCGGGAAGCGGTCGGCCTGGAATCGAAACGTTAATCGCGCCAGGGCAGTGAGCCCATCTCTAATCCTTGGATCGACTGACCAAGTTCAGCGAGCAACTGCAGTATGTCTTTCTGCTGCTGCGCCGCGAGGGCCTGGAAGCGCACACCCATGCCGAATCCCGGGTGCGTGGATTGCACGATTCCCGTAATACGAACCTTCGTGCCCCGTGAACGGATTTGAATCTCCACCGGCACGTTCGCTGGGAAGGGTGTCGGCATCTCCACGTAGCATCCCCCGACGCTGATATCGCTGACAGTGCAGCGATGCGGGATCGATGTTCCGGTTTTAAACACTTCGGCACCGAGCTTGCATGGCTTGCGAGAATCTGTACGCCGGTTACCCGGCTCTGCGCGAAATCGAGCAAGCCCTGGGTCCGCTGCATTTGCGGGTGTACGCGCCGAAGGAGAAACTGAATTACGCGCAGCGGTCATGCCCTCGCCTCCATGCGAGGACTTCACGAGTTCTTTCCCTTCGACAAAAGCATTTCCCAGCCAATCGCGCAATGCCCGCTTGGAACCTTTCGGAACGTCCACAAAGCGCACACCCACGCGACCCGCAGAGTCCTGCCAAACGACCTCAGCCGAGAGCCGCACGGCGGAAGACTGGTTCGGCAAGTTGAATTTGAAATAGACCTTACAACTGGGGGGAAGGCGATTCTCGGTCTGGATGGCGGTTCCTTCCTCGCTCAGATCCACCAGTGTCGCCTGCGCATTTTCAATGTTTAGATAGTCCAAGGTAGCGCGGGAGTGAACCGGCAACCGCACCGCACGACGCCGTTCTCGCCCCATCAGGGAGCGCGCGGCTTTCAAACTCGTGCGCGCACGATCCTCGGAGATCGGCTTGTAAAGAACAAAATTGGAACCCAAGGCGAAAATCTCGCGAACGTGGGCCGAGCCGCTGACAATCGTGATGGCAAGCGTATTGTGATTCAGCGAACTCTGCCGGGCCTTCTGCAAGACGGCCGTGGCCGCATCCACCTGACCATCAAAATCGACGATCACGGCATCGAAACGCTGTTCAGATAGTCGGCTTTCGGCGAGCTCCCGATTCCCGCAAACTTCAACCGCGATGTTCAGGTCGTGCAAAATCGCGCGCAGGACCTGCACAGTCTGCTCCTCGGCACACCACAACAAGGCCGTTCGCGCCATATCGATATCGTAGGGTTACACCGGTGCCCCGACAAGTTACTCGCGTAATGGGTTTGTGCCCTGTCTATCGTCAAGGAATTCGATGCCTTGACCGAGTCCAACTTCTACATGAGTGCCGATGAATGCATGTAAACCCATCCAAGTGTGCGATCTATAAACGGCGAGTCACCAAGCCCCCCGCTATCTCGCGCTCCTACAACAGATGACGGTAGTTACCGGCGAGCGGTGACTTACCAAAGGCCACTGCCCAGGCGTTGGACTTTGGTGCGTTTCAACGCTTGGCGCTCTGCCCTACGATGGGTCTACTCACCCGGCACTTACCCCCACCGGGCAGACGCCGATGTGGGTCGACTTCGTCATTTTCCGACCCTGAGTGGCGCTGAGCTTTCGCACTGGAGAAGGCATGATGGCACTGCGGGATCGGTTTCGCGGCATCCACCCCGGCGACGGGGAACAACGGTCGCACGCCCAGCACGGATTTTCACTACTCGAACTGATGATCACGCTTGCGATCGTGCTCATCATGGCGACCGCTGCGACGTTCACTTTACAGCCTGCAATCAAGCAGGCGCGTGACACCGCCGCTTACGATACAGCGCTCATGGCATTACGCAATACCCGTCAACAAGCGATCGCGCAGCGGAAACAGTTCATAGTGGCGTTCGCGGCGCCCGGCACGATTACGATTTCATACCAAGGTGTTGCCATCCCCGTGAATCCTGCGCCAGTCGTCATCCAGACGATTACGCTTCCCCCGGACATTCAGTTCACGACGCAGGGCGGCATGCCCACTTCGCCCGCAACGGTCCCTGATGGCTTCGGCAACGGAACCACTGCGATCGACTTCGGAGAAGGTTTAGCGATCGGAACGCAAACGTCTGTCATGTTCATGCCAGACGGATCGTCGCAGGATGCCACCGGCCTTGGTTACTACAACAGTGGAGTGCTGTACATCGGGCGTTCCGGTGAACTGCAAAGCATGCGCGCTATTACGGTATTCGGCACCACGGGACGAATTCGTGGATGGCGGCTCGCGCAACAGGCAGGAGGACCGACATGGATCCAGCAATGAAGAGGGGGCGCCGCGTGTACAAGCCGGGAAAGAAGACCGCGGGCTTCACGCTGATAGAAGTCATGATTTCGGCGGCCATCGTATTGATCGGCCTGCTGGCAGTGTTGGCGTCGTTCGGCGCCGTGATCGCCTCCACCCAATTCTCGCAACAGGACATGATTGCGAAACAGAAGGGACTGGAAGCAATCGAGAGTATCTACACTGCGCGCAACACCTCTCAGATTACGTTCGCGCAGATTGCGAATATCTCCGGCGGAGGCATTTTCAAGGATGGCTATCAGCCGCTGCTCGCAGCCGGACAAGACGGGCTCTTGGGCACAGCGGATGACACCAACTTTCCCGCCCAGGGTCCTTGCCCGAGCGGGGTCGAATGTATTCCACTGCCTGGCCCGGACGGTATCCTCGGCACGGCGGACGATACGATGATGAGCCTCGCCAACTTTCAACGCCAGATCTTGATCGGCAATGTGCTTGAGGCAGACGGCGTCACCATCGATCCGAACCTTAAGCAAATCACAGTCAACGTGCAGTACCAGAAGAATCAGCAGGCCGGCACGCGCACCTATACCGTGAACGCACTGATCTCAGCTTTCCGGTAGAGCGAAGGACACGAAACGATGCAGCGGAACAAACAAATTCGAGGCTTCTCACTGCTCGAGCTGATGATCGCGATGACGCTCGGCCTGATCTTATTGGGGTCCGCCGTGCAGTTGTTCAACATGGGAATGGCCTCCACAAAAACGGTCAGCCAAAGGGCGGAACTGCAGGAGAACATGCGCGCGGCCATCGAGTTGATGACCAAGGACATCAGTATGGCCGGGTCGGGCTTGCCCTCGGGCGGCATTCAGTTGCCGAACGGCGCAGGCGCCCAGTTGTCACTGTTTGGTTGTGACCAGACTGGTGCCTGCCACATTCCGAATAATTCCACGTATCCCACCGGCAACTACATGTACGGTTTGATTCCGGGATATCAAACGGGCGTTGAGGGAAACGCGGTGATTGCGGCCGTGCCCGCTTCGAATAGCTCGAGCATCACCGTGGTATATGCCGATTACAACTTTCCACTGAACGAATACAACGTGACGTTCCCGTCGCCTTACAACGGCACGATCGCCAATCTGGCACCGAACCCGGCCTTTAACCCTGCGCCGCCCCTCCTCACCGCCGCCGGCGGATTGCAGGTTGGCGACCTGATCTGGCTGAGCAACAGCAGCGGCAACGCAGTTGGGGAGATTACGGGATTCACCAACACGACGATCAGTTTTGCGGATGGCGACCCGTTGCGCTTCAACCAGAGCGCAGCCAGCATTTCTCACAACATTCGGTCGATCGCAGCCTTGGGCACGGCATCAGCCTATCGTATTTTCGTGGTGACGTATTACCTGAATGTGCCTGCCAATGGGCAGTATCCCCGCTTGATGCGCCAGGTGAACGGGCTCACCCCGGTTCCGGTGGCCGACGACATCATCAATCTTCAGTTTGCCTACGATTCGTACAACACCACAGGATCCACGCCGGTTCTGGATGCGAACCAGGCGAATCCTCTGGGCGTCGGCGACTCGATTAACACTTTGCAGAAGATCAACATTAGCGTGATGGGCCAGGCGCTGAGCCCGGCCGGAAATCGCCAGCAGAACCTGGCATTAAGCACGTCGGTAAGCGCGCGGAACATGGCATTCCGCAACCGCTACCAGTAAAAGCTAGTGGAGGAGTTTAGGAGACGAGTTATGAGGAAGTCGCAACGTGGACAGCGCGGTTTTACCTTGATCGCAGCCCTGCTTGTGATGATTCTGCTTTCAGCGGTGGCGGTTGGACTCGTGTACATGGTGTCCAATGAAGGCAAGATGAGCGCCAACGAACAGCAGGACAACGTAGCTTACTACGACGCCGAGTCGGGCATCGAGAAGCTGACATCCGATCTGGCGTCGCTGTATCAGACAAGCCTCTCCCCCACGACCGCGCAGATTCAGAATCTCACGACCATGCCACCCAACTCTTCGGAGGTGGGGTATGCGAATTACAACGAAAGCATCACCTACAACACCGACGTCAACGGCAACCCAGTCAGCAACTGGAACACGGTGAGTGCGGGCTCGAACCAGGGTCTGTTTGCAGAAATCGTTCCTCTCACCCTGAACGTGAACGCGACAGGTCCGACGGGCGCATCGGTGAACATTACGCGTAACGTCGAGGTGGCGCTGATCCCAGTTTTTCAGTTCGGTGTCTTCTGCGGATTTGATTGCAGCTACTTTCCAGGCCCGAACTTCAGTTTTGGTGGTCGCATTCACACGAACGGCAGTTTGTATTTGGCTAGCGGCGGAGATCTGGTTTTCAATGACAAGGTCGCTGCCTACACCCAAATCGTGATGGACCGCCTTGAGAATGGCCACCTGACCTCCTCCGGCTACACCGGCTCGCAATACATTTCGACCGCAGCGGGCGGATGCCCGCTGGGTGTCTTCGCGCCGCCCACCGGGTCCGGCACTAACTGCGTGAAGTTGTCGTACACGAGCCCATCGCCGGATGGAGATGCAAGCTGGGCGGGCGGAATTCCCGGAGTGTCAGGCTCAGCGAACGGAAACTTTGCCACCACAGTCAACTCTTTCAACGGATTCTTCGTAAACTCGACGAATGGTGCAACCAACCTGCAGCTGCCTTTCGTGCAGAACAGCTGCACGAGCAATCCTCCACCGTGTACGGACCCGATTCAGATTGTTCGCAAGCCAGTCGCGGGCGAATCGGCGACCAGCACGATCGGGCAATCCCGTCTCTATAACAAGGCGCAGATTCGCGTTCTTCTGGCTGACACCGAAGCCAATTTGCGTCCTGGCATGGCGGGTGACGCGAATGACATCCAATTCGCCACCAACGCGGGCGCACCCAATTTCGTAACGGTCACTTCGGCCATGACGACGGCCGGAGCCAGCGCCTCCGGTCCTCAATATTTCGCGCAAGCTAGCACCAGCGTGTCGGGCGCGAACTGGGCACCACCAAACAACCCTGCATCTCCCTCGACGTCCTATTCGTGGACCAGCTGGCCGCTGCTGGGAGAAATCACGACCTCGCCGGCTAACATCGCCGGGCAAGGCGGACAGGGAGCGTGGATCCGCGTTGAATATCTGAACAACGCCGGCAACTGGATTGGTGTGACGCAGGAGTGGCTTGGGTATGGCTTCGCACGGACATATAACACCGCGCTGACCTCCCCGGGCAGCAATTCGATCAATCCAAATGCGATCCTCATTCTTCAACAGTTCCGCTCCACGTCGATGACCACGCCCACGGGTCTCGCGAATGCGACCAACTTCTATCCCATCAACTTCTACGACACTCGAGAAGGAGAAGAGCGCGACACCACCGCCAGTGGCTGCACAGTGAACGGCGTCATGAACGCCGTCGAGCTTGACGTAGGCAATCTGGCCAAGTGGCTTGCGCACACCGGCAATTACGCCGGGGGAAGCGGAAACCTGGTGAACTTCACGAACCAGAACGGGTTCCTGCTCTACTTCTCGGATCGCCGCGGCATGCTGCCCGATCCCAATCAGGGCAACCTCACGTATGGAGAATCAGGGCTGGAGGATGTAGTGAACTCCGGTTCGTCGGTTGGAACGCCCGACGGCGCCCTCGAGTCCCGATTTAACTACACGTATTCTCCCGAAGACGTGGACCAGAATGGCGTTCTCGATAACTGGGGAGGCAAGAATATCGGCTTAGGCTTCGGCGTGAATACAAGCGTCGCTCCCTACAACCCATACCAGATCGTCCCGGGTTCAGGAACTGCCTGCGCGGCGAGAGCTGTCGCAAACGCTGTGAGCGGCGCGCGGCACGTGCTGAAACTCGTGGACGGCGGTATGGATTCAACACCGGCGTCTTATCTACCCATGCGCACGGATACTACGCCGAAGTCTGGTGGGTTCACCGTAGCTTCGGAAAATCCTGTGTACGTGCAGGGCAACTACAACACCTCGGTGAATGACCCATTCTGGAATAATCAGGCCAACAACACTGCGACGCACTCGGCCGCGGCAATCATCGCCGATTCTGTGTCCTTACTTTCGAACAGCTGGTCAGACATCAACAGCTTGACTTATCCCACGACCCTTAGCAGCCGGACGCCAGGCGGTCCGACATACTATCGAATGGCGGTGGCGGGCGGAAAAAATATTCCGTTCCCTCAACCCAGCTGGGGCGCCCAGGATATGGGCACGGACGGCGGATTACACAACTTCCTCCGCTATCTAGAAAACTGGGGAGGCATCAATCTCTATTACAACGGATCGCTGGTCAGCATGTATTACTCGGAATACAACACGGGTATCTTTAAGTGCTGCACCACGGTCTATGGTGCGCCCAATCGGTTTTACTACTTCGACACACTGTTCCTGAACCCTCACAATCTGCCTCCAGGCACGCCGGAGTTCCAGGACATCGTGAACCTCAGCTATCGACAGAATTTCACGCCCCAGTAAACCGGCAACCTAACTTACCAACCGCCCCGGCCGATATGGCCGGGGCTTTGTTTTCTAAGAAGGAAGAAGAACGGACGTGACTTTGAACGCTAAAGACTGGTCGCTGTTTACGGATTCTTGCGTGGAAAGCCAGTCTTGACTGGAACGGCGGCGCTGGGAGCGCGGGGCGTCTCGGGTTCCGAACCCACAGCCAAAGCCAGATCGCTCGACCAGCAATCGGCGATAATTTTCCACTCGCCATTGCTCTGGCGGGCACAAACGCTCAGATATTTGCCTCGATCCTCGCGTCGTTTACTGACAGCCACGGGAATCAGCGCCTTGAAGCGGCCAGCCTCGTACGCGATGTCGCCGAACACTTCCACTCGCACCGGGTCGAGTTCGGCATCGCAGAACCCCGAGTCCAATGCCGCGACGAAGAATTCACGGATTGCAGCCGTGCCGCGTACCGAGGGGTGGTTCGCACGCAGCAAAATCGCGTCGCTGGCATAGATTCCGACTAGATCCTCGAGATGACGCGTGTTACAAGCAAACGCCCAATCCTGGAGCAATTTGCGGACCGCGGATTCCGCGCGCGTTAAGGGAGCACCCGGCACGCGCGCTCGATTCGGATCGCGCGAGCCATCGGCGACAGTGCCACGTGGCCCGCCTGAAGCGGCCCCCGAAGCAACTTCCACACCTGCAGGAAAATAATGGTGATGATAGTGATGATGATAAAAGTGATGACCAGCTGGCATCGGCGACGGAGTTTGTGACAAATTTGGGGCGGAAACAATCGCTCCGGCTGGGTCCTGGCGCACCGGACTTTCCCCGTTCGAGGATGCGGCGGGCTCTTGCGTTTCTGGGAGTGGCAAACCGCACATTCCGCAGAATTGGTTACCGGGGCGGTTTTGATGTCCGCAAATGTCGCAGGCGCCAGGCGCGTGCATGCTCTTCCTTTCCACCGTGATGGCTTCCAAGGCGCTTTGTGTGTCTGCCGCTGCCGAAGGCTGCCTAAGTGCCTGCAGTGCGAACTGGATCACGTCGGCAGATGCAAGTTCGCCAGTACCAGGACGCCACTGCTTCAGGAGTTCCTCGACGGCTCCAGCGTCAGCACTAGGCAAGTTCTTGGAAGCTGCTTTTTTGTCGGCCACTCGCGATGCCTTTGTCGATTCTAGTCCAAGCTTCTGGTTCAGCGGCTGGAAAACTGGACTTTGCCCTCTGTCTCGGTGGGTACGCCGTTGCACATGCCTGGGCGGTACCGCCATGAGCGCACCGTGTCGAGGACGACACGGATGTCTCCGCTCACCCCACTGTGCAGGATCAGGGGGCTATGCACTCGGCCATCCGTACCCACAATGAAACTTACCTGAATCTTCAGATCTGAATCGAGCCCGTCCAGAATCGGGTTTGGGGTAGTCAACGCCTCAGGAGCCTGGGTATTCTCGCATCGGGTCTTTGCCGTCGAATGGGGCACATCCGCAAATTCCGAAGCGTGTACCGGGAGTTTCCAAAGCCGCTGCTCTCGGACGACCAAAGGGGCGACGGTCGCCCGCAGCCGAATTGGAGAAGTCTCCGCCACGAGGATGGAGGCGAGGCATAAAACAGTAGCCGAGGCGTAGACGAGGCGCGCAAACGTCGGCTTGGCCAGAGTCAACATTCCACCACCCAGGAGGGCAATCTGACGGCCATGTGTAACCGTCATCCTAATCTCTTGTTTTCAACAACATATGGCCCATTTCGACCAATCTCTCGGTCGGGGATGTGAAAGCTCTTTCAGTTCGATTGAAGCCCGAGAGTACCTGTCCCGATCTGGGAACGAATAAGGCAAAAGTTTGGCAGGTCCTTGAGATTCGGAAAATCCGAGGCGAATACTTTTGCTGAGTGAGTCCATCGCCATGCTGACCCGGTCCACAGGATATGCGCTACAAGCGCTGACTTTTCTGGCCAAGCAACGCCCGGGAAGACTTGTCGGCGCCGGCGTAATTGCGAGAGCTACCCAGGTTCCGAAGCCCTTCCTTTGGAAAGTGCTCCGACAGCTCGGCCGCGATGGTCTGATTCGCTCCTGCAAGGGGGTGCATGGCGGCTATGAGCTAGCCTGTCCCGCCAACCAAATCACGCTGGTCGCGGTCGTGGAGCTCATACAGCGGGAAAATCCAGCGACCACGTGCATTCTCGGAGGCGTGAATTGCGACGCAAACCATGCCTGCTTGCTGCAGCATGCCTGTGCCTGCATGAGAGCAAGCTTTCAGGCGGCCTTCGGCCAACTCACGATTGCGGACCTGGAAGGCGCCAAACGCCGCAAGGCCCACTGACAGTGAACTCCAGTGTGATGGCCGAACGGCCTGATGTGCGCGGCATCACAGCCCCAACGGTCATATTCGTCCGAGAATTTGAGTGAGCTTTCGGACAGCCGTAAACCGAATGCGGGAGGGGTCTATGTTTGAACAAGAGATTGCGATGGAGAAGCAGCAGTCGTCGGTGTTGCCGCTGCTATTGATCATTGCATTGATTGTGAGCCTGGTCGGCGTGGCGGCATATTACGTCATTGAGAACCGCAAGGTGCTCGCATCGGAAGAGGCGACGGCTCTCGTGAACGCGGACCTGCGGACTGAGGGACCGGTAACGCTTCGCTTCGAGACCGGCAGTGTAACCTCGAGCGTCGATGAGAAGCCTCACGACCCGCATTACCGCCTGCTCGAAAAAGCCGGATTTCTGAAGATTGGGAAGGATTCGGGGCGCACGACCGAGATCACGCTAACCCCCAAAGGCCAGACGTTCTTCGCCCAGCTCAACGGCGTCAACAAGACAGCTGGCGATAAGGCAGAGACCTACATCGTACCTCTGGCGGAGCGCAAGCTGGTCGGAACTCCGAAGGTGACAATGACTTCGATGGGTCACGCCACGGTAGAATTTTCGTGGGTGTGGGATCCGAATCAACTCGGAGAGCTATTCGACGCGTCAGGTCCTGAAGTCCAGAGTTTCAACACATGGGATCGCGGAACCCTCATCGATAAATACCAGGTGAAGTTTTATCACGGCGCACCTACACATGCCACACTCGCCTGCGTACGCGGAGACAAGGGATGGGAGATCGCGTCTCAATAGCGGCAAAATGGCGGCCCCGGTATCGCTAACTGGCGCGGCGGCCGCCACAGCGCAGCGTAATCATCGTAATCTCCGGCGGGCAATTCCATCGCATCGGGACGTGAATCGTCCCGATGCCCACATTTGTATAAAGAGTGAGATCTCCCACCCGATAAAGGCCCTTGGGGTAATCTCTGGCTAGAGGCGGCAGAAACAACGGCCACAGATAAGGAACGCGGATCTGCCCGCCGTGGGAGTGACCGGAGAGTTGCAAGCTGATTGGATAGCGAGCAGCTTCATCGGCGTAGTCGGGCTCGTGTGCCAGCAGAATTGTTGGCTCGCTTGGAGAGATTCCCCGCATAGCCACATCGAGATCCGCGTCTCCCCCCAATACATCATTCACTCCGGCCAAGAAAAATCGAGTGCCACTGTGTTCGATCGGCAGTGCACGGTTCCGCAGGATTTCGATGCCTTGGCTTTGAAGATTTCTGGCAACCACGGTTGGGGATGAGAACTCGTCGTGGTTGCCGAGTACCCCGAACACCCCGTGCTTCGAGCGGAGCGGCTTGAGTAATTCGGCACAGGGCTCGCTTTGAGCCGCTGAGCGCTGGCGCGTTCGGCGGTTTTCAAAAAGAGGCAGGGTCACGAAGTCGCCCGTAATTACAACCAGATCTGGTGATTGCTCGGTGGTGAGGCGGACCGCAGCCTCGATCGGCGTAATGCCAAAGATGGGATCGTAATGAAGGTCACTGAGCTGAGCGATACGAAAACCATCCAAGGCGGCCGGCCAGTGAGGGAAATCCAATTCCAGTCGAACGATCCTTGGGTGATAGGGCTCCCAAAGCAGTGCCGGCCCCGCAATCGCGGCTGCTCCCGCAGCGGCCACTGAAAGTCCCAAAAATTGTCGTCGGCTGAGGTGAGGCTTCACTCCCTGAAAGCTCCTGGCCGCATGAGACTTGGAGTTTCAGAAAGGCTTGAGACCTGAAGGATGCGGATGGTTCGGATCGGGTTCGCCACCAGATAGATTCTAACGTGGGCGCCCGTGCCGCGCCTACGCTCTGAAGGTTACCGAAGGGTGGAAGCCGCAGAGGAACCCTGCAACTGAGTGGTTGGGATACCGCTCAGATTGTTTACCAGTCGCTAGAAGAGTTTTCCCGCTGCTCCGGCGCTGCGCACTGATTCCGTTTCCGGTAAGCGAGCATTGTGATACCGATCGACATGAACATTGGAGGAATGATCAGGACCACAATGCCACTGCGCAGACCTTGAATAAAACGCGACCCAGCAGCCGCAGCCTGGGTATAGCAAAGCGCACAGCTCTGCGCTTGGCAAACAGAGGCCAGCAGGAAAGGAACAACCACAACCAGCGCCTTGCTAACGAGCATTCGTAATGAGAGTTTCACCGGCCACTCCTCGGCAACAATTCTATTTTGCGAACGGCCGCATATGCAGCAGACGGAAGCTATCGGACCAGAACATATTCATCATGAGGAGCACGAAGATAGTAACAGGAATCAGCGCGACCCTGAGGCCAGGCAGTTCGTCGCGCAGGTGCATGAAGAACATCACCGCAAGTCCGGCCTGCACGAGGGCAACCGCAAGCATCCGAATCACGAGCTGCGAGCCCTCAGTATGCTGATAAGCGAGAACGATCTGCAACCCCGCAAGGGCGAGGATACAAAGGTAGATAACGATGTCGGTAGTCATGCTGCTTCTTTCGACGTCGGCCATTTTTTCTCCACACTCGTGCGTTAGTTTCAGTTAGCGTGCGACGTTCAGCAGGTAAACCATGGGAACTACGAACATCCAGACTAGATCCACGAAGTGCCAGTACAGGGACCAGATTTCCAGGTCATTGCCTTTGTAGCGACCGCGCTTATAGCCAAGCGCGACAACAGTGAGCGCCACCACACCGCCAATCACGTGCAACAGGTGAAGGCCCGTGATGCTGAAGAAAGCGGCACCGAACAACGGCGATCCCCATGGGTTTTGAAATGGCCGCACTCCTTCTTCGATTAAGCCCATCCACTCACGGATGTGAAGAAGAGCAAACAGCACGCCGCCAACGACCGTAATGAATGTCCAGCGTATCGCCTTCGGCTTGTCGCCGGAGAGAGCAGCGCGCGTCGCAATCAACATCGTCAAACTGCTGGTGACGAGGATGAATGTCATCAGCATGACGTTGATGATGCTCGGTGAGAACTTGAAAGGCTCAGGCCAATCCGGTGTGGCATTTTTGATGTAGCCGTAAACAAACAGAATTGCTCCGAATGTGACAGCATCGGAGATGATGAACAACCACATCACCAGTTTCTTGGATGGGATTGCGAACGGGGACGGCTCCATCGCAGCCTGCGAATGGCCTGCCATCGTCGTTGTTGCTTCGCTCACGGCGCCTCCTATGGCGTGCTAGATCTTTAACCAGAGAACGAACAGCAAATATATCCAGAGAATGCCCATGAAGTGCCAGTAGTACGAGGTCGCGTCCATGGTGCTTCGGCGAAGAGTCATCACGTTGGGCTGCAGTTTATAGATCACGCGCAGCAAACCGCCGAGGCCACCTAACACATGGATGAGGTGCACCGCTGTTAACAAATAAAAGAAAGAGCTGTTTGGGTTCGTCGCCAGGTAGAGCCCTTCGGCGCGCAATTGTCGCCAGGCGATGTACTGGCCTGTCGCAAACATCAGGCCAAGCACAAGTGTGGAGTACAACCAGAACATTGCTGCGTCTCGACCAACTCCCGCCGACCTCATATAGGAGGCGACACGCCTGCGGGCGGCTTCCAGTGTCGCACTGCTGGCTAGGAGCATGACCGTGTTCAGGTAGAGAATTGGCGGCAGAGGCAGATGATGCCAATCGTTTGCGGAGCCTTCGCGCACGAACAAAGCGCTAGTGAGTGCGGCGAACATCATTGTAATCGCCGCCAGAGCAACCCAGATTCCGGTTCGAACCGGAGCGGATGGGCGCTCTTCCACCGATCTCGATGAACCGTCACCTGGCAGACGGTTGTCGGAACCATTGCCTGAACCGACGCCTGTACGTAATTGGTCCTGCTGGCCCGGCTCGACTGGCGGATGAATGATGGTTGCCATACTTCTGAACCCGATTCCCTTCTCCGTTTACGCGCTGACCTTAGCCTCTTCTGGCGAGTCTTGCATGATGTAATCGCCCGTCGAACTCTTCACCCCATACTGATAGGGATCGTGATAGACAACGGGGTGCTTTCCGCCAAAGTTGTCCCACGGCGGTGGCGACGGCATCGTCCACTCTAGAGATGTGCACTCCCACGGATTGGCCGGAGCTGGAGCGCCCCAGAAGCGGCTGTGAATCAGGTTGTAGAGGAAGATCAACTGCGCCGCTCCCGTAAACAGCGCTGCGTAGGTAATGAATTTGTGTACCGGTACGAGCGGAACCAAAAAATCATCCGTGAATGCGGAGTAGCGGCGAACATTGCCTGCCAGTCCAAGGTAGTGGAACGGCATGAAGATGCAGTAGGTCCCGATAAACGTAAGCCAGAAGTGCAACTTGCCCAGGCTCTCGCTCATCATATGTCCCGTCATTTTGGGAAACCAGAAGTAGGTTCCCGCAAAAACACCGAAGATGGCCGCGACCCCCATCACCATATGGAAATGTCCCACTACAAAGTAGGTGGCATGGAGATAGATATCAATGGAAGGTTGAGCCAGGAAGAATCCGCTCACTCCTCCGCTTACGAACATTGAGATGAAGCCCAGCGCGAACAGCGAGGCAGCCGTGATTCTAAGCCGGGAGCCATAAATGCTGCCCAACCAGATCAGCGTCATGATGGTTGCCGGAATCGTGATCAGCAGCGTTGGGAACGAGAAGACCAGGGACGAAAACGGATTCATGCCGCTCACGAACATGTGATGTCCCCAGACCATGTAGCTGAGAAATCCGATCGTCATCATGCAATAGATCAACACTTTTGCACTCAGCAGCGGGCGCCGCAGGCTATTGATAAGGATGTGAGAGACGATCCCCATGGCAGGCAGAATCGCGATATAGACTTCGGGGTGCCCGAAGAACCAGAAAAGATGCTGCCAAAGGAGCGGAGAGCCACCTTGATGCGGCTCGAGCTTGTCACTGATCACCAGGCCAGCCGGGATAAAGAAACTGGTACCAGCAACGCGATCAAGAATAAGCAAAAGAGTTGCAGGGAGAAGCACCGCAAAAGCCAGCAGGGCGATACACGAAGTGATAAACCACGCCCACGTACACATGGGCATCCGGGATAACGTCATCCCTTTGGTGCGGAGATCCAGCGTCGTGGCGATAAAGTTCAACGAACCGAGCAGGGACGCGATGCAGAACACAAAGATCGAAAGTCCCCACAGCGTTTGCCCCATACCTAAGCCCGGCCCTGCGTCACTTCCCACCGCGCTCAGCGGAGCGTAGGCGGTCCAACCAGAGATGGGCGGACCGTCTGGAACGAAGAAGGCCAGCACCAGAAGGCAGAACGCTACAAAGGTCGTCCAGAACGACATCATGTTGAAGCGCGGGAAAGCCATGTCTTCCGCCCCGATCTGGATCGGGAGAAAGTAATTCCCAAAGGCCGCAAAAGGCGCATTCGTGAGGACGAAAAACACCATCAGCGTCCCATGCATGGTGAGAAGAGAGAGGTAATACTCTGGCGTCATCACGCCACCCGGTGCGCCGACTTTGGAGAGAAATTGCAGGCCGGGAATCGGGGAATTCGGCCACACCAGGTGAATACGCATGAGCCACGAAAGCACCATACCCATGAACACGGCAACCAGCGCCAAAGCGTAATACTGCTTTCCGATTACCTTATGATCGAGACTAAACACGTGCTTACGAAGAAACGTCGTAGGTGGGCCGTGGTGCACTGCAGGCGCCGATGCATCGGACATTGGGGTCTCTCCTCGCGGATTGGTGACGTGCAAAGTACTATGCGTTCAGCATGGTTACTGCTCGGAGGCTTTCTGTTTCAACCACTGATCAAAATCCTCCGGAGACAGCACGTTCAGGTACGCCTTCATGTTGTAGTGACCCAAGCCACAGAGCTGGGTACACACGATCTCGTATTTTCCCGGCTTGGTCGCGGTAAAGTGCACTGAAAGGTCCAGTCCGGGAACAAAATCCTGCTGGATGCGCAATTCGCGAACATAGAACGAGTGACCGACATCCTTGGCGTGCATCATCAGGTGCACTTCGCGATTCGTAGGAATTGCCAGTTCACCGGTGACGATGTCATCGCGTGAATCGACATCATTTGCAGGATCGAGTCCAAAGAAATTCGAGTTCCCTTCATCGATCTTATCCGGATGTATAGTGCCGAACTTTCCGTCTGCACCGGCATAACGGAAGTAGAATGCAAATTGGCCGGCCTGCGCCTGGACCTGCAGCGCGTCAGGCGCTGCGGGCTTGAAGTATACGTTCGCCCAGGCCTTCTGGCCGAGTACGCCAAGGGCGAGGATCTCAGTACCCACCAGTACGAGCGCGGCGATGACCATCACGCGCGCACCGCCCGGGAAAGTGCGAATCTCGTCAGAGCTGGTACGCCCTGCAGACTTAAAGACGAAGAAGGCTAGAAGGATCTGTGCCGCAAGAAACGACAAGCCGGCTTCGACCATAGTGTCGTTCAGTTGCTCGTCGATCGCGTGCCCGTGAGTAGAGATGTCAACGGGCGGAGCCCAAGTATGCATGACGATTGGAACTGCCGATGCCAGCGCAATGACGACTAAGACGACTGCGAATAGCTTTCCCATGAAGCCTCGCCTCTACCCGATCTTGTGGGTTTTGTTGCAGGGCGGCCAGAGACTTGGCCGCCCCATGAATCAGTTCAGTAGGGTTTCGCCTTGAACGTGAAGTCAACGTTCTTGGTTTCGTTTCCAGTGATGGTGACATCCTGGGTCATCGGACCATAATCCTCCTGCCAGGCTGTAATCGTGTACTTACCCGGAGGAAGATTGGGTAGTGAGAACGTGCCGCTATCGCCAGTGACCGAGTAGTGCGAGGTCTTCAGGACAGCGAAGTACCCGTGCATCCATGGATGAATGTTGCACTTCACGGAGATGAATTCCTCTTTATCGAACTTGTCGACGATCGGAGGCGAGCCGGGCGGCTGAGACTTATTCCACTCGCGATTGATTTTCGCCAATGGGTGAATGTTGTGAGAGGTTTGGTCGTCGTTCAGCACTTTCAGCTCCTGCCCCGTTTCCATCACCAGTACATGGGGCAGGTAGCGACAGCCCTTTTGTGTGAAGGTCACCGCTTGCGTGGGCGCTGATTTTTCGTCAGGTGCGCCCGCTGAGACGTAGACCACTACATTTTCCAGTACATTGCCGGGACCGGTTACCACCGTTTCAGTCGTCGGAGGAGTCGTGTACTGCTTCTGGCAGCTCGGTTCCTTCGACATGTCGATCGTTTTCTGTTTGGCAGGCGTTCCGGTATAGGTTACCTTGCCGCTTACCGTGCCGCCAAACGTCAGCGCCGGGCAGACCAAGGATAGGACTAGACCGGTGAATATCTGCTTCGTTTGCATCCCTTTCGCTCCCTCCTCAAACTCGCGTTATTGCCCGCCAGAACTCTTCTCGGAGTTCTGCACAGGAATCTCGGATTTAGTGTCCGCCGGCTTGGGGATCTTGCCGCCAGCAGCCTTCAAGACCTCGTTCTCTTTGCTCGGACGCTCTACTTGCAGAGTGCGCAGGAAGTGCACGAGATCCCAAGCATCGTTGGGTTGAATGGTGTCGGCAAAAGACGGCATCGGGGTGCCATCGACGCCGGTCATGAAAATCTTGTAGATATCCTGATTTGTAACCCCGCACTTGAAGCGCGAATCCTCGCGCCCAGCTGCGAAATTGTATGGACGAATCGGATTGTCCTTGCTATCCGTCAGGGTCGAAGCGGAAGGTCCATCTCCTCTTCCCTGCTGTCCGTGGCACTTCCAGCACTCGAGCTTCTCAAAGAGCTCGTAGCCGTGAGAAATGCTCTGGATGGTGACCGGGGTCTCGGGCGGGATGGCGATTGGGGTGCCCGATTTCTCAGTCTTCCACCGGTCTGAGAAGGTTTTTATATACGCGACCAAGTCGGCGCGGGTTTGGGGCGTTAGTGAATCCCAATGCGGCATGTTGGAGTTGGTGAAGCCGCGGGAAATTGCGTTATAGAGATCCTGATCCGTGGGAAGCGTGCCGGTGGGCGTTGAACGGCACTTGAATGTAGCCGCAGTAAAGTCGCGGGGTTTGGGATCAATCCATTGGGCATTTTCTCCGTTGCCATCGCCCAATGGTCCGTGACAGCCGATGCAGTAGCGGCGGTAATGTTTTTTACCGGCGGCCGCATTCCCGGTTAGGTCACCGATGTGAGACTCCTGCGACAGGGCAGGAATCACCATGGCAGCTGCGACTGCCAAGCCTACGAGCATTCGCTTCGAAACATCGTTCATAGCTTTCACCCGTCTCGCTTTTGATGTTGCACGTTACCAACGGACAACGTCACCCCAGAACACTATTCGGCCCGTGACACTGCTAATTGACCAGGCAGATCAACCGAGCAGCGACTGACAAAGGCGCCGTCGGGCAAACTGCCTTGAACCCACTGTCGGATGTCGCCCAGAGTTGCAGCAGCGACACCACCCTTTGTGCCCAGAAAAACCACTACGATCCCGTCATACGGAGTGGAAGAAGTCGACTTTTCGACGCGCGTTTCAAAAATCCGTTTGGCGTAGGCAAGGCGCGTGTCATCACTGGCCAGATCTGAAAGCAATCCTCGCGGCTGAGCATAGACGTACAGAACGCTCTTCCCCTTGAGATGAGACCAGTCTCCGGCAAAGGTTGTAACTTCTTCCCGGCTCACCCAGAATCCCAGGTCTGCTGGTTTATGAGAAGCCGGAGCCACCGCAGTCTTCGCTTGCTGCATGGGAGCAGCCGTCGGCTGCCCTTGCGGAGCTTCTGGCTTCGCCGCCGCGGCACGAACAGAATCCGGAATGGTCAGTTCGTCGGTTTCGATCCATCCCGTCGTCGCAGAACTGCTCGCGCTGGCTCCTAACTTAACCTTGGTCCATTCCCCCTGAATTTCAACAACTTCGAATTGATCCTCTTCCTGGGCGCGGAAAATGATCGGCCCCCCGTAGTTGGTACGCGACATTACGCCAACTCCGGAATGCCTGACGGAGGCAAACTCGGGGTGCGCCACCGAGAGCTTTCCCGATTGCAATGCTTGGATCTGGGCCTGCACGCTATCGGATTTCTCTCGTACGGTTTGACGCTGCGCAAGAACCGAGTCCAATTGCTGTTCTGGGCCACTGACCGATGCGCCCACACTACTCATTCCAGAACTGGCCGCAGCCGATGCGATGGATGGCGGAGCCGATCCGATCCCGATGGCTTCGTGGTGCACAGCGGGTGCCGGAGTGGCGGACTCGGCTCGAAGCGAGGATGTCGGGTCAGCGGCGATCGGCTGAACGCCGGTGCTATTCGTGGCTGCCACAGAGGGGAGCTGTCGGCTTAACCGATCCAGCAAATCGCTTTCAAGTCGTCCATTCGATGGAAGTGTCCGGTACTCTGAATGGGCGGTCCTAAGGTCGGCGAAGTAAGCGGTGATCTTCGCCTCGACCTTCACTTTTGAGCTCTTCGAATCGATCGGTGTGATGGTCACGTGGTACTGGTAGTACGGCTGCTCGTAAAGCTCGAGATGCTTTACTTGTGCTGTAACGAAGCCTTCCAGTGTTGGCAAGCGCTGCCCGTCATACGCCTTAAGCCGCTCCAGATCTCTTTTCACCAGAGCCGCCGGAAACGGCCACTCGCGCTCGACCGCCGAGGAAGGCTCCTGAGCAACCGCGCTGCCGAGCAAGAATGCGATCAAAACCGAGGACAAGAGAATCGAGAAGAGGCGCCAGTTCACGGTTGTGCCTCCACTTGGCTGTGATGAATCCAGCCTTCTTTCCCATTGTTTGCTCGAACCTCGTACCAGTGCTCGCTTTCAGCGATGACAAGCAAAGAGGCTCCCTGCGGAACGGCAGTAATAACGCTGGAATGCGAGTAGGGATTCGACTTCAACTCTCCGCGCTCAGAAACAACGCGCAGCTTACGTCCTACTTGCAGGTCCGCCAATCGGCGTTCGAGATCGGCAAGATGCTGCGAATCGACGTGGAGCTTTGCTTGCTGCTCGGCCAGCACTTTTTGCAGATCAGCGGCGTCGGCGACCGCGCCCTCACTGGCAGCTACTGACCGAGGCGAGGCCTCTGAAGAGGAGTATCCGGCCTGCAACGTGTCGTGCGCCTCAGTGAGCTGCTTCAAGTGCTTGGCGACTTCGGCAAACTCGGTGGTCTCCACGTAACCGTCGGAAGGGTGCGGATGATGATGCGAGTTCTCGAGAAAGATCGCATCGATGAAGAGACGTGTGGTTGTCGGGGAGACAGTCTGCACGATGTAGCGGACTGCCACTGTTCCCACATCATTACTGTTGATAAAGTGCGAAGGCGACAATGCGCGCTTGCGTATCTTGCAAATTACCTTTCCGGGGCCTCTCCAAGTATCGAACATCGAACAATCCGGGGCGAGTTCGGCGCCCGGAAGGCTCTCGTCGCCCTTGTATTCGAAGGTCCCATCGATGACACCGTTGTTGGCCACCAGATTCACGGCTTCCATCACATCGTCGTAGCGGCCGTCCACATCAATCGAAAAAGAGGATGCGATGGCGTCTTTGTCCGGCCTGGCAAAGACCAGGGCAGAGGTGAAAACGAGGCAGAGAGCTGAGAAAGCTGGCAGGAAAGACGCCACTCGCGCGAGCGGCGCCTTCCATCCTTGCAAACGGTTTGAGGTCAGCCAGTTCATCAGCTCAAGCTCAGGTGATTGCAGTCCGCAATCAGCCTGTTCGTCTTCTAGTAATCGAAGTCAAACCCGATCATGATGCTGCTGCTGGTTTGGTCTTTGCCAAGGAACCCCAGGTTGCCCATGGTGGCCCGCGAATACTCGTTGTGGAATGCCAGGCCGGCCCGGCTGAACATGATTGGGTACCAGCGATAGCCGATCGTCCAGGAATCGACGTTGCCCAACGTGCTCTGCAAGCTGGGATTCGCCTGGCGCGACATGTGGACCAACTCGTACCGGCCGGTGAAAATCAGCTGCGGGTTGTAGGTGTAATGAGCTTCGACAAAGCCCCCGTTCCACGTGGGGCCAACCGCGCCTGGAGGCAGCGCAGCGGGATCGTTTGAGGGAACGCCGTTGCCCAGGTACACGCTATCCTGCCCATGCATGTACAAAGTTTCGACATCGAGTTGCTTATAGAACCACCAGCCGTATGCCCCAACACGCGAGAACCCTTTGTTGCCGGCTGCCTGTATTGGAGTTCCGCCACTTGTCTGGAAGTACGTCGGAGATTGTCCCCAGTAACCGAATAAGCCAACTCGCTGCAGGCCCGCACTTTTCAGATTGAAACCGTAGTTGACATTCGCATAGACGTCATACGTGCGAGAGGTGTTGGGCTGGCCGGAGGTTGTGAGACCCGGCGTTCCATCGTTACTGCTCAGCATTGAAATCGAATAGCGAATGTAGCTGTTCTTGTTGTGTCCGGCGAGCTCAAGCCCGAGCTGGTTGTCGCCGATACCACCAAAACCGTTGATGTCCCCTTGCGGGAGGAAGTGGTAGTTGTACCAGACGCCGCCCACATTCGAGAGAGTCAGGAAACGTTTTTCGGAAAGCAGCGTGTCCAACTCGAACTTGCCAAACTTAAGGTTAAGCCAAGGTGAATTCAACAGGTTGTCGAACCTTACCCAGGCGTTCTCCAGGTGGAAGGTATCGCCCTCTGCCATCGAAGGCAGAACGGAAAAGGAGATGTTCTTGTAAAGCGTGCCAGCGGTCCAGATGTCGACACCCGACAAGTCAAATCCGTCGACGGTTTGCGTGCCGTTCACCGGAGTGGAGGTCGGGTCGCCCGGCACAGAATCGAGCGCGATATGGTTCGTGCTTTCACGATGCCAGTTCGGAGTAATGCGGAAGGTGATAGGCCAGTAAGCGGGATTCTGATAGATCGGCGAATCGCGATCGTTGCCGAGCTGATATCCGTTGTCGCGGAACGCTTGGCCAAAGCTATTGAGAATCGGCCACCCGATGTGACAGGCGGAACATGGCAAACCGTATTTGCGGGCAAACGCGGGAATCGCGTGGCCCGGCCGGCTGCTGGTAACTACAAATGTGAAGAGAATCACCGCGAACAAAGCGGCGGCGCGCAACTTCAACATCCAAGAGACGCCATGCTGCCGAGAATCGCTCACTTGCATACTTTCTCCTGTGCACAGACACAATGGCTTACACGAATTCTGTGTGTGAAGGCGGAATAGAACAGACAGGCGATTTCAGAGCCTAGTGAGACGCGGACCATGTGTTTCGGTGACGCCGGACAACCCACACCGAACGCGACACGCAAAGTGTCGCCCCCAAACGTTCGGGGATAGTACATCGCTTTACGAGCGAATTGCAAATTTTTTGTAATTTTTTTTGTGATTATTCTTGACACACACGATCCGCGCAGAGTACCTAATCACTGCATCGCCTTGGTGTCGGTCGTGGGTGGGGTGCCTACTGGGAGTTTCGCAGGTTGAGACGCCCGCTGCAGCCAAGTTCTTATCAGCAAGGAAAAACAGGCTCGTGAACCAGGCGAGCTCGACATCGAATCTCTCTGAGCCCATTTAAGGACCTCTCATTCATGAGCGCTGCATGCCCTCCAGCGATCGCCAAATCGGCGCGCCTCGCGGACTTTTTTCGGAACTACGCTGAGTTGGCGAAACTCCGAGTCACAAGCCTGATCATCATGACCGCGTGGTGCGGTTATTTCTTGGGCGCCCGTCAGGAAAGTGTACCCACACTAAGCTGGGGTTTATTTAACGCGCTGGTGGGAATTGGCTTGGTTTCAAGCGGGACTGCCGCCCTCAACGAAGTCCTGGAAGTAGATGTTGACCGCAAGATGCGACGCACCGCAGCCCGCCCGCTACCCTCTGGGCGAATGGGTTTTGCTCACGCTTGCTTCGTCGGCTTGGCTCTGACAATAGGTGGCTCAGCGTATCTGTGGATACTGACAAACCCGTTGACCGGAACGCTGGCGTTCATTACCTCTCTTTTTTACCTCGCCGCTTATACTCCTCTGAAACGGCGCTCAACTCTTTGTACGCTGGTCGGCGCTTTTCCAGGAGCAATGCCCGGCGTTCTGGGGTGGGCAGCGGTCTCGGGAAGACTCACCTTCGAAGCCCTCGTCTTGTTCACGATCTTATTCTGCTGGCAGTTCCCTCATTTCTTTTCGATCGCATGGCTGTATCGCGAGGATTACGCAAACGGCGGTATCCAGATGCTTCCCGTCGTCGAACCTGACGGCCAATCAACCGCCCGCCAAATTCTGATTTATTCTCTTCTGCTGATTCCCGTGAGTCTCTTGCCTGCGCTGATCAGGATGGCTGGACTAGCATACGCAGTGGGCGCGCTTGTGCTGGGGCTGGGACTGCTCTATTTCTCCGCTCAACTCGCCAACTGCGGCCTACCCGCGAACAGCCCGGCCTCTAAATCCACTGCACGGGCTCTTCTGCGAGCGAGCGTGCTATATCTGCCACTGCTCTTCGCCATCATGATGGCAAGTGCGCATCACGGATGAACCTGAGCCGAGTTCCAGCCGAACAAAATCTTCGAACGATGGCTTAAGAGGGATGCGGCTCACCGGCGATTACTCGGACCGTGTCTCGTGCGATGAGCAGCTCTTCATCTGTCGGAATCGCATACACCTTGAGTCTCGATTCATCGGTAGAGATCATCGCCTCGCGACCAACCGTCTGTTCGTTGCGAATGGAGTCCAACTTGAGTCCGGCCCACTCCATACCCTCGCAGATGCGAGACCGAATCTCGGGAGAATTCTCGCCGATGCCACCTGTAAAGACCACTGCATCCGCACCTCCCATGCAGGCCAGGTAAGCCCCAATATATTTCCGGACACGGTAGCAAAACACTTCGATGGCCAACCTCACACGCCGGTCCTCGTGCTCCTTGAGTTCCGCCTGAAGCACACGCATATCATTGGTCAAGCCTGAGATCCCGAGCAACCCGGATTGTGTATTGAGTAGGGTATCGACCTCCGATGAACTCATCCCCTCCTTTGAAGCAATCAAATTAACGATCGCAGGATCAAGATCACCTGAGCGGGTCCCCATCACCAAACCCTCGAGCGGAGTCATGCCCATGGACGTATCGACCGGGTCCCCGTTGCGAATCGCCGCGGCCGAACAGCCATTGCCGAGATGAACCGTGATGATGTGTGTCTGGTCGCGAGTCAGACCCCGCAGTACTCGATACCGGAAAGCGACGTAGCGGTGGGATGTGCCGTGAAACCCGTAGCGTCGGATCCGATGGCGACGGTAAAGGTGATAAGGGATCGCATAAAGATAGGCCGACTCCGGAATCAGGTGGTGAAATGCAGTATCAAAGACCGCGACCTGGGGGACCGTCTTGCCGAGCAAAGCGCGAGCCGCCATGATGCCTTTCACGTTATTGGGATTATGCAGCGGAGCCAGATCGATGCATTCTTCGATACCAGCCAAGACTTTGTCGTCGATCAGGGTCGATTCTGTGAAGAGCTCGCCTCCATGCACGACCCGGTGTCCGACCGCGTTGATGTCGGCAAGACTTTTGATCTGCGACACCCCGGATTCGTCCGATGAGATATACCGGATCAGGTAGTCGAGGGTAGATCCAATATCGCGCAGTGGCGCGGTGAATTTCTGGCGAACTCCGCCGGATGCCAGGAAGCTGACGATCGCCTCGCCGCCAATTCGCTCAACTTCCCCGCGACAGAGGCGCTCGTCTTTATATTGCTTAATGCGTTCAAGGTCCGTCGCAATGACCTGGAACTTCAAGCTGGAGCTTCCAGAGTTGAGGACCAGGACGTTCATGAGCGCGAATTTGCGAATTCAGCTGGCCACACCCAGTTTTTCACTTCAGGAAGATCGTCGCCATATTCACAGATGTACTGTTTGTGCTTTACGAGGAGATCGCGCAGGTGCTGCTGGAAGTGTGCGCCAACCTTCTGCAGGCGGGGAACCCGGTCCACAACATCCATCGCCAGATGGAATCGATCAATTTCGTTCAGGACAGTCATGTCGAATGGAGTTGTGGTCGTTCCTTCTTCTTTATATCCACGCGCGTGGAGGTTGTCGTGATTTGTGCGTCGATAGGTCAATCGGTGAATTAACCATGGATAGCCGTGGTAGGCAAAAATAATGGGTTTGTTAGCGGTGAACATCGAATCGAATTCACGATCTGAGATGCCGTGCGGATGCTCCGAAGGAGGCTGCAAAGTCATCAGATCCACGACATTCACAACCCGAATCTTGATATCCGGGAAATGCTGCCGGAGGAGGTCAACGGCGGCCAGCGTCTCGAGCGTTGGCACATCACCGGCACACGCCATCACGACGTCGGGCTCCGAACCTTGGTCGTTGCTAGCCCAACTCCAGATTCCGATCCCGTTCGTACAATGCGCGACGGCCGCTTCCATATTCAGCCACTGGGGAGCGGGCTGCTTCCCAGCCACAATGACGTTTACGTAGTGGCGGCTTCGCAAACAATGATCGCCGACCGAGAGCAGGCAATTCGCATCGGGCGGGAGATACACCCGAACTACATCAGCTTTTTTGTTTACGACAAAATCGATGAACCCTGGGTCCTGATGAGAAAAGCCGTTGTGATCCTGCCGCCAAACGTGCGAGGTCAGCAGATAGTTGAGAGACGCGATCGGACGGCGCCACGGAATGCTGCGCGTTACGTTCAGCCACTTGGCATGCTGATTGAACATCGCATCTACAATGTGGATAAAGGCCTCGTAGCAAGAAAAGAATCCGTGCCGCCCGGTAAGCAGATACCCTTCCAGCCACCCCTGGCACATGTGCTCGCTGAGCATCTCGACCACGCGGCCATCACGAGACAGGAACTCATCTGTCGGAATGATGGGCTCCATCCATTCCTTCTCACTGACCTCATAGATCTTGTCGAGGCGGTTCGACGCGGTTTCATCGGGCCCGAAAACGCGGAAATTCTGGGTCTCGAGGTTCCGCTTCATTACATCGCGCAAGAACTCTCCAAGCACGCGCGTGGCCTCCGCAGTGCTGCCCCCAGGGTGAGGAACATCGACCGCATATTGTTGAAAGTCTGGCATCAATAGATCGCGCAGGAGCAGGCCGCCGTTCGCATGAGGATTAGCTCCCATCCGCCGCTCACCTTTCGGAGCTAACTCTCTAAGTTCGGGAATTAGTCGCCCGTGCTCATCGAATAACTCCTCGGGCCGATAGCTCTTCATCCAATCTTCAAGAATTCGCAGATGTTCCGGCTTCGTCTGGAGATCAGCAACTGGCACCTGGTGTGCCCGCCACGTACCCTCAATGGGCTTACCATCCACTACTTTAGGCCCGGTCCAGCCTTTTGGCGTCCGCATCACGATCATCGGCCAGATCGGCCGTGGCACCTTGTCTTCGCCTTGCTTGGCGGCCTGTTCTCGGATGTCACGAATTTCGTCGATGACGCTTTCCAGGGTGCCCGCCATCATCTGGTGCATCGGCTCGGGATCGTGTCCTTCAACAAAATAGGGTTTCCAACCGTGCCCTTGGAAAAACTTGGTAACTTCTTCGTCCGTCATGCGTCCGAGCACCGTCGGATTCGCGATCTTGTAGCCGTTTAAATGAAGGATGGGCAGAACGACGCCGTCCCGAACGGGATTGAGGAATTTGTTGATGTGCCAGCTCGTGGCAAGGGGTCCCGTCTCCGCTTCGCCGTCTCCGATTACGCAGCAAACCACAAGATTGGGATTATCGAAGGCTGCCCCGCACGCGTGCGACAACGCATATCCCAACTCGCCTCCCTCGTGAATCGAACCAGGAGTTTCGGGCGCCACATGGCTTGGAATTCCTCCCGGAAACGAAAATTGTTTGAAGAGCTTCTGTAAACCTTCTTCGTTCTGGGTGATGTTCGGATAAATCTCAGAATAGGTCCCCTCCAGGTAGGCATTCGCCACCAGTCCTGGACCTCCATGGCCCGGCCCAGTGATATAGATCACGTCCAGGTCAAACTTCTTGATAAGACGGTTGAAGTGCACGTAAATGAAGTTGAGACCGGGAGTTGTTCCCCAATGCCCAAGCAGGCGGGGCTTCACGTGTTCGAGCCGCAACGGCTCCCGCAACAGAGGGTTCTTCAGCAAGTAAATCTGTCCAACCGACAAGTAGTTCGATGCCCGCCAATAGGCGTTCATCTTGGAGAGTTCGTCGGAGGTGAGGACTTGATTAATTATTCCGGAACGCGTCTGGGTCTGGGAGGTGAGGGCCATCATAAGCGAAGACTCCAGAGAGAAAAGTAACTACGGGAAGCAACGAAGCACTCCGAGTAGCCCAGCCAATTCTAGTCCATCCGGGAAGACAATGCTTTCGGGGAACAGCGCCGAAATCCACAGAAAGACCATGAGTTTAGCCCCGTATTCTCGCCACGAAGACTGAACTTCTGCTGATTTCTCCCAACTACCGCCGCTCGCCGTGCATCCAAGCCGCGCGTGTCCGGGAATCGGCGTTTTGCTCTCCAATCACTGTCTTAGGAATCTGCGGCAAATTGCCGATCAAGCTTCGTAACAACGGCAAGATAAAAACAAGATTTTTACTTTGTCAGGCTTGGATTGCGGAGCGTGATGGAGTATCTTGTCGGGCACAAAGGCGACGACCCTGGCTCCGCCGTACCCGCGAAAGGTGCGCCGGAAGCCCGGTCTGAAGCTCGGGTCGCCCAATTTGAATCGTTAAGCGGAACCCGAAGTTCGTTGTGTCGCCCGCCTTGCTCCTAATGAGCCTAAAAGCTTTGAGGAAGGTGCTGGCTGTGAATTACCCTCTTCGCTCGCTGACCCTCGCCGCCGTATCGCTCTGTATAAGCCTGACTCCTCGTGCTTATGCCCGGAACGATATTAATGATTCGGTAAAACCACCAGCGAACACAGATATCCATTTCGCTATCGTCCCGGGCCCTCTCCGCTCATTCTTGCGAATGGCGGGAATCAGTCAGAAGGTCTCACCTGAAGAAGTTTTCCCTCTTCTTTCTTATAACGTCTTCGAGCGGGGCTATGAAGGTTGGCAGGACTCCCGCCGCCCAGTCGAATTTCTTCTGCTGCTGGAAAGGTATGTTCATCTGGCGAGGGAGCTATCAGCAATCGCCGGACCGGATGAAGTCATTCGCATTTCTAACTGCGATCAGGGGAAGGAATTGCTGCACACGTTAGGTTACCGATTGCGTGAGCAGTGCGGAGATCCGCGAGCTGCGGCAGTGACGGCTGACCCTGATCGGGCCTTCCTCACCATTGACTCGGGCTTCCCTTTACTTGATCTTGAGGAGGCTTTACAGAAGAACCAGCCTTTCACTTATTCGTTTCCCGCCTCACGCGTGCCGATTATCTTGACGGAGGCGGAATGGAGAGCCGCATCGGGAGAAAAACTAAATCCAGGAGATCCGCTGCTGGACCTGATTCTGCACGATCCTTCGCTGGCACGCCTCTATTGGGCACTCTCCCGGATGGATGACCAGACTCGCCAGGACCTGGTGCGATCCGCAGGACTGAGAAGCCTTCTGCCTTTTGGACCCGTTCTTGATTTTTATGGTGGTCAGATCTGCATTCGTTCGGAAAGCGTTACCGTGCCGGGCGGCGCGAAGGCGGAGGCGGCCTGGCAAGAGCTTGTAGGGGCAAGTCCACAAGCACCTGGAGAATTTGCTTTCCGCCTGATTTCGAAGGATATGGGGTGGTTAGCTGCCTACTTCGATGCCCTGTCGCGGATAAGTGCGACACAGCAAGCACAATTCACCAGCGGTCAGCGCTTGAGAAAGGACTACGAGGCTTTTCGAACACCGCACACTGAGACCGACGCGGCTCGTCAAGCATTCCGTCCCGCGCCCGGATTATTGCTTCTTCTTACACGCCTCCCATGGGATGCGTCAGCGCAGCCGCCCGTACCCGGGAATATCGATGTTTGGAAGAAGGTTTTACGCCAGCACACTGACTCCCCAGTGGTGCGCAGTTGGGAAAAGCGAAACTGGCATGTGAACGACCCCCAGCAACTGCTCGAGGCGATGTTTGCCTTTTCGCGGGCCGACACGGACGCCGGCCCGCTACAGCTTTATCTACTGCTCGCAGAACTTGATGCGCGCAAAGCTCGCGAGAATCGCCTGCAACCCGCCACCGTTCACCTGCTGGCAGAGCACTTCCTCGACTACAAGGATCAATATCGCTTATTCCTCGAGTTCCCCGAACTCAACGACACGGCCATAACGCACTTCGTGAACACGGCTGAGGTCATCAATAAAATTCCCGACCATACGTTACGCGGTAACGCGATGGGGATTTTCCAGGCAAATATCGGGCTTTGGCAAATACTGGCGCGCCAGGGGCAGATCCCCAAGTCGACACTGAATAGTTCGTGGAATGAAATGATTGAGCCGTTCTCCCACGTAAATTCGTCTCCGCAGTTGTTCGACGTCGGACAGATTTCGCTTGCAAGCCTCCTGCGCTCGTCAAGCGGGCAGTCGAAACTGTTACAAGCACAAATCATCGATCTCCTCGCCGGCCCTCCGCAGGTCACGCCTGAGGGACAGAAGATGCACGAGCAGGTTGCCGAGAATATCCAGGCGGTGATCGATGGACAGCGGCTCATCTCCTACGACGTTCTGCAGGGGGTGTCGGAAGGCTTGACCCAAATGGCGAACGGCAAGCCGCTCGACGACGAACTCGCGCACCTTGCCAAGGAACTTCGCGGCTTTGAAATGCCGCAACCCATTTTCACCGGGACGGAGCGGGCAGAATGGGCTTCGGGCGTGTACAACAATCGACACACCGACCTCCAGATGCGGACCGACGTTTTGAAGATGATCAGGTCTGCATCGCCGGGCCAGTTACAGGCTGCCCGCGGTCAACTTGCCCCATTTCTGCGCGACTTTCTGGTCGGCCTGAACTACGCGTACTACCAGCCTCCTGGTGCTCAGGTATTGCGACACAACCCGCTTTTCGTGCGCTCGCATGATTTCGCGGGCGAGACATTACTCGGCAATGAACGCCTCTGGCAGGCCCCGCGCTTGATCGGCGAGGGAACGCCGGCCGGCGGCGGTGCGCACTTCGTCGGTTCTCTTGCCGACCTTCCCTATTCGATCGCTGCGGTGGAAGAAGATTTTCTTGCGCCGGAGAGTGTGCAAGCTCTTATCTGGAAGGAATTGGTTCCAAGTCTGTTGGTCAGTGCGATGGTACCTCGCTGGTGGGGTGTCTCAAAAGATGAACTCCACGCGGTTGCTTTGCAGCAGAAAGCCGGCGAAGAGTTAATCGTCGCTGCATCCGGCAATTCTGAACTGCGAAACCGCATTGGAATCATCTTCACCGATCGCATCAACGCGCAACGCCTTGCCCGCGTGCAGGAATCGATCCGAAGCGGACAGGTATCAGACGCCTTGGCGAAGTTGTCTCCAGCCGACACATTTTTCCTGGCCGCTGAGTACCGTCAGCAGTTTCCGGACGATCATGAAGTCTGGGGGACAGCCGGACAGGAATTGGCGTCTTTATACCAGCGGAGCGACGGCAGCCTCAGTAATGAGAGGCTTTCACATCATTTTGGGGTACCGCACCCGACTCTTGCCCAGAATGATGGACCGGAGCTGCTGAATGTCAGGCCGTTCCCGGCTTTCGAAGGCTATTCCAGCCGGCTGTTAGCGGAGACCTGGGACTCCGGCAATCTTTACTGGGCACGCTTGGCCGATGAGAGAGGCTATTCGCCGGTCGCCTTAAACCAACTTGCTCCTGAGTTGACGCGCAGAATGGTCGAAAAGATCTTCGCAACCGATTTCGAGGACTGGGACGCGCTTCTGCGCGCAATGCGCGAGACGGGCGAGGAGTTCCGCCAAGGCAAATTGGCGGCGCTTCCCGCGGCAACAAGCACACCGAGGTAAGAACGTCGAATTTGGACACACAGACTTGCGTCTGATCGGAAAGGCAGTATGAATCCAATACGTAGAGTCGCTTTACGGTCGCGCCTTCTGCTCCCCGGCTTGCTGCTTGCCACGTTGCCTGCCTTGTCTGTACACGCGGTCGCGCAAGATACCGAGCCGCACATACACGTGGTTGTGAATATGGTCCAGCTCAACGTTGCGGTAACGGACCACAAAGGCAACTACATCACTGGGTTGCGTCCGCAGGACTTCAGCATTACCGAGGATCAGATCCCTGAGAGCATCGCAACCTTTGGCGAAGGCAATCGCCCTATTCAACGTGTTAACGATGCAGCACCCGTCGATCGATCTTCGTTGCCGAATCAACTCGCGGAGAAGTCCAGCTTGAGTTCGGATCCTGCGAGCTTGGGGTCGCTGGTAGCGGGAGCTAATGTCTTTGTATTGTTCGACACCAGCAACTACATGTACCGCGGATTCGTTTTCGCCCAGGACGCGATTGTCGATTTCGTCCGTTCCTTGGAAACCGCCGACAAGATTGCCTTTTACTCCTACAGCCGCGATCTGACGCGGGCCGCGCCTTTGACGTCGGAGAGGTCGGCTGTGCTGCGAGGCATTCGCTCGAGCGTTGCCGGCGACGATGCTGCGCTCTACAACGGCTTGCTTCTCACGCTGAAGGATGCAGCTCAGTTTTCGGGAAGAAAGGTCGTCGTAGTGTTCTCCAACGGACCTGACAACAGCAGTGTCGTACCGCCCGAGGACGTAGCCGAGCTGGCGCAGTCGACTGGTATCCCGATATATATGATCAGCACACGCCAAGCCAAACTCGAACCGGTCTCGACTGCCGTTTTTGAAAGGATGACGGCGGCCACCGGCGGCAAGGCGTACTTCGCCAAAAATTGGGGGGACGAGGAGAAAGCTTTCGCCTCGATTCGCGAGGATTTGGCCCACCTTTATTCACTAAGCTACTATCCGCAACCCAACCCGAACTCGGGTTGGCGCTCCATTACGGTAAGACTCGCCGGGGAACGCGCCAAGGAATACCGCATCCGAACCCGTACGGGATACCGGCCTCAAGCTCGTCGAATCGCCTCCGAGACCGCGCCCGCCCCAGCACCGACCTCGCAGACGTCGCACGAATCTGAGAGTATGGCCATGAAGCCTTAGTTCGACAGGGTGCCCAATCCTCAGCTTGGATGAGCATCGGGTGAGGCGTTCATCTGTACGTTTGGGCGGACTCTCTAACATATTGAATTCAATAGGTTAAGCTGGATCCGCTCTTGTCTCGTTCACGAGAGCATCTAAAAGAACTGCCGATTCAACGTCGCCCTCATCCCTACGATGACACGCGGAATGATTCCGAAAAACCGGGATTCGATGGTCTCCAATGATGATCCCTTGGGGTTGTTTCATTCAGCCGTCCAGACGTGGTTTTTGGACGTCTTTGACTTCCCGACTCGTCCGCAGCGATTGGGCTGGCCGGCGATTGCGCGCGGCGAATCGACCCTCGTTCTTGCTCCCACCGGCTCCGGCAAGACGTTGGCCGCATTTCTTTGGACGCTGAATCAGTTGATGTTCTCTACTGCGCCGGAACCACTCCAGCGCTGCCGCGCCTTATACGTTTCTCCAATCAAGGCTCTCGCAGTCGATGTCGAGCGCAATCTTCAGTCTCCGCTGGTAGGCATTACGCAAGCCGCTCGCAGGCTTAATATTGAGCACTATCAGCCTACGGTCTCAATCCGTACAGGAGACACACCTTCGGCGCAGCGATCTAGATTTCTTCGCCATCCTTCCGACATTCTGGTTACGACTCCGGAATCGCTCTATTTACTCTTGACTTCGAATGCCCGTGAGGTGCTGGCTTCGGTCGAGACGGTAATCCTCGACGAGATTCACGCCCTTGTGCCGACCAAGCGAGGATCTCACCTCGCGCTCTCACTCGAGCGTCTTGAACAGCTTTGCCAACGTAGGCTGCAACGAATTGGTTTATCGGCGACCCAGCGGCCTTTGGAGGAAGTAGCGCACTTCCTGGGAGGCGTTGAAAGCGCTTCGTCGGCGGCGAGCAGGCCGACTGCTCCAGCCCTGCTCAATCTGCCCGAGGAAGCAATCTCTGAGTTTCAGGATCCGATTGCTCCGTCCTTCCGCCCGGTGACAATCGTGGACGCCACTGAACCCAAGCAATTCACCTTGCGGGTTGAAGTGCCGGTCGATGATATGGCCCGCTTGGACGAACTTGATCCATTGCCAAGTGGCCCGACGTCGCAAGGCCCCGCACGCGCCTCGATCTGGTCAGCCATCCATCCCAAGTTGCTGGAGCTCGTGAAGACTCATCGCTCCACCTTGCTATTCGTCAACAGCCGCCGGCTCGCTGAGCGAATTGCGGGCGCCATTAACGAACTGGCAGGCGAAACTCTTGTGCGTGCGCACCACGGAAGCATGGCCGCCGAGCAGCGGAAGGACATCGAGGACCGTCTGAAGTTGGGGAGCCTGCGGGGACTGGTGGCGACCTCTTCCTTGGAACTTGGCATCGATATGGGCGCAATCGACCTCGTCGTCCTGATTGAATCGCCTCCCTCGGTTGCCAGTGGAATGCAGAGAGTGGGACGCTCGGGACATCAGGTGGGAGCGGTAAGCACCGCAACCATCTTTCCAAAGTATCGAGGTGATCTTCTGGCTTGCGCCGCACTGGCGCGTGCCATGTACGACGGACAAGTGGAATCGATTCGTTATCCGCGCAATGCGCTTGACGTGTTGGCGCAGCAGATCGTCGCGATGGTCGCGATGGACTCTTGGGATGTCAACGAACTCTATCGAACCGTCTGTTCGGCGGCTCCCTATGCCGCGCTAAGCCGGACAGCCTTCGACGGAGTGCTCGACATGCTGTCGGGGCGCTATCCTTCTGACGAGTTCGCCGAGCTTCGTCCACGTATCACCTGGGATCGGCTTTCCGGCAAGCTAACAACGCGCGAAGGCGCGCGCCGTGTGGCTGTTATTAATGGCGGCACGATTCCCGATCGCGGGCTTTATGGCGTTTTTCTCTCTGGTGCCACAAAGGGCGCGCGGGTTGGCGAACTGGATGAGGAGATGGTCTTTGAGAGCCGAACCGGGGATACCATTATCCTCGGCGCGACGACCTGGCGCATCGATGAGATCTCTCACAATCGCGTGGACGTTTCTCCAGCGCCCGGCGAGCCCGGCAAGATGCCATTTTGGAAGGGCGATGGCCCGGGCCGCCCGGCTGAATTCGGAGAGAAAATCGGCGCGCTAACGCGGCAGTTGCTTGCTCTCCCGCGGCCGGTCGCGATGTCAAACCTCATCGATGACCACGGCCTCGACCAGAATGCAGCGGAAAACCTCCTTCGTTATCTCGAAGACCAAAAGCTTGCGACGGGGCACGTTCCCAGCGACGAGGACATCATCATAGAAATCGTCCGAGATGAGCTTGGCGACCGACGGATCTGCGTGTTGACTCCTTTCGGCAACCGGGTTCACGCTCCCTGGTGCATGGCCGTCGACACCAAAATTCGCTCAGAGCGCGGTTGGGAAGTAGAGAGCCTGTGGTCGGACGATGGGTTTGTAATCCGCTTGCCCGGAAACGAAGAGACGATTGACAACTCCCTGCTCCTGCCTTCGGCCGTCGAACTGAAAGACCTCGTGTTGCGCGAATTGGGTTCCACGTCCCTCTTTGCCGCAAAGTTTCGCGAGGCGTCAGCGCGTGCGTTACTTCTGCCGAAGCGTCGTGCCGGTCAGCGAGCGCCGCTTTGGCAAACCCGCAAACGTGCGGCGGATCTTCTTGCTGTGGCCGCGAAATACGCCTCCTTCCCGATCTTGTTAGAGAGTTATCGCGAATGCGTCAGCGACACTTTCGATCTCGCAAGCACAGCAGCTATCCTGGCTAGAATCGGCCGCGGAGAAATTCGTATTACGACGCTCGAACCAGCCAAGCCCTCGCCGTTCGCGGCGTCTCTGCTCTTTTCTTACGTCGCAAACTACATCTATGACGGAGATGCACCTCTGGCGGAGCGGCGTGCGCAAGCCCTCTCCATTGATCAGTCTCAGCTGGAAGAACTGCTGGGCGATAACGACCTGCGAGAACTCCTCGATCCGGTTGCCATTGAAGAAGTCGAATCGCGGCTGCAAATGTTGGACCCTGAGTATCATGCCCATCATGAAGATGCGATCCATGACATGCTGTTGCGCCTGGGCGACTTGACCGAAGATGAAATCGCGCGCCGCTCCTCAGAAGTAGACGTGAGACACGCCCTGTCCAGCTTGGGCGCCACTCGGCGCATGCTGCGCATCAAACTGGCTGGAGCAGCTCGCTGCATTCCCGTCGAGTATGCGGCCCGTTATCGCGATGGCTTTGGCATTCCGCTGCCGCCCGGCCTCGCCGAGACGTTTCTCGTTTCCCCAAAAGACCCTCTACAGGAACTTATTCGTTGTTACGCACGCACCCATGGTCCATTCACAATTTTCGAGTTAGCCGAGCATTACGGCATAGAGCCTACCGACGTTGAGACTGAGTTACGGCTTTTGCACGGCCACGGAAAAATCTTAGAAGGCGAGTTTCTTCCTAAGGGGTCTTATCGCGAGTGGTGCGATCCCGAGGTTCTGCAGCAGATCCGGCGAAAGAGCCTCGCTAACCTCCGAAAAGAGATTGAACCGGCCGAGCAGGAAACCCTCGCTCGGCTGGTGGCTCGTTGGCAAGGAGTACAGGTGCCACGCAAAGGACTCGACGCTCTGCTCGATGCCATCGAGATTCTGCAAGGCGCTTCCCTCTTAGCGTCGGACCTCGAGCGCGAGATCCTGCCGGCGCGAGTTGCCGGCTATCAGCCAGGCGACCTGGACGCGTTGATCGCCGCAGGAGAAGTCGTATGGACGGGGGTCGAACAAGTTGGCGATCGCGATGGCCGGATCGCGCTCTATTTGACGCAATCCTTACCATTGCTCGTGCCGCCTCCTGAAGCCCTTGGGGAACGGCCACCAATGGGAGAGCTTGCCGCTCGCATTTCTCAATTCCTTTCGAGTCGCGGCGCTTCATTCTTGCCGGAAATTATCGAGGCTTGCGGTGGGGGCTTTCCCGGCGAAGTCATGGACGCTCTTTGGGATCTGGTTTGGCGAGGAGAAGTTACCAATGACACCTTCCATGCCGTCCGGCAACGCCTCTATCCGCCAGATCGCAAGCACGAGCGGCGCGAGGGCCCGCCAGGTTCTCCGGAATTCTTGCGGCGACTACGCGCTCGAAAATCGAGCGGTGGCATCCTGGCGGGCCGCTGGTCATTGCTTCAGATCAGGAGATTGCCGATTTCCGTCACAGAATGGAGCGCCAACACCGCGCAACAATTGTTGACTCGCTATGGCATTGTGACTCGAGAGACCGCGGTCGCTGAAAATGTACCGGGCGGATATAACACGGTGTATCCCGCGCTCAAGAAGATGGAAGAAAGCGGCCTCGTCCGCCGTGGAATGTTTGTCGCTGGGCTGGGCGCCGCGCAATTTGCGATGCCGGGTGCGGTTGATCTTTTGCGCAGCCTGCGGTCGCAACCGAAAGAGCCTGAGTCGATCGTGCTGGCGGCTGCCGACACCGCGAATCCGTACGGCTCGATTCTGCCCTGGACGATTCTCGAGACGGGGGACAATAGTATCTTGGCGCCTCATTCTATGGCACGCGTGAGCGGCGCAGTCGTTGTTCTTATCAATGGCCGCTTGACCGCCTATATTCGCCGCAAGAATCCGTCGCTCAAGATTTTTCTGCCCGAAGCCGAACCAGAGCGGTCGCAGATGGCGAACAAGCTCGCCCGGCAACTGGCAGAATTGGCTGTCCGCCGCCAGAAGAACAGCCGTTCGGGTTTGCTCCTTTCCGAGATCGATGGGATTCCGGCACGCCAGCACTCCTTCGGACGGTACCTTGAAGATGCCGGCTTCTCCCAAAGCGTCTCCGGCTATCACATGAGGCGAATTGCGAACGTTCAAGCCATGGAAGAAGTGGAAGATGAAGAACCCGACCAGCCGCGCACTTCGGAGATGGCTTAGTTGCCTGAAGGCGATACCATTTTTCGCGCCGCACGAACGCTGAACCGCGCTCTTGCCGGTGAACCGATTATCAGGTTCGAGTCAGTATTCGCGACGCTCACCCGTGTTGACGAGGATCGCGGAATCGTTGGCCGCACCGTTGAAAAGGTTGAGGCTCGCGGCAAGTGGATTCTGATGTATTTCTCTGGCGGTCTGGTTCTGCTGACCCACATGCTCATGCGCGGAAGTTGGCATATCTACCGGCCAGGTGAGAGATGGCGCCTGCCTCACTCTCGCATGCGCATTATGCTCGGCACCGAACCGCTCGTTGCTGTTGCTTTCAACCTGCAAATCGCGGAATTCCACACGGAGGACAGCCTTCGGAGGCGAAGGGGCTTCTCGGCCCTTGGACCTTCGCTCTTAACATCTGACTTTGATGAGGAAGAAGGTGCACGCCGGATGCTGGCATTTGGATCCCAAGAGGTGGGAGAAGTGCTCCTGAAGCAGTCGGTGGTTGCTGGGATCGGCAACGTGTTCAAGTCAGAAGTGTGCTTCACCTGCCGCGTACATCCGTTTCGCAAGGTATCGTCACTCAGCCAACACGAAGCACGTACGCTGATGAAGGTCGCACGCGCCTATTTACAAGCAAATGTAACCGACACTTCGTGGAACCGGATCGTCACCTACAGCGGTATGCGGCGCACAACCTCACGATCGAATCCCGAAGAGCGCCTGTGGGTTTATAAACGCAATGGTGAACCCTGCCGCAGATGCGGGGCCCTCATTCGATGCGCCAAACAAGGACCGGACGCGCGGGTCACGTTCTGGTGTCCTGATTGCCAAACACTCGAGCCCGAACTCGAGCAACGGAATGCTGGATAGCGCTGGCTCCCTGCTTGCATGTCTGTACACCCCGGGCCTTGCGAACCTCGCGTTCGGCTACGGTTTGTTTTCCGAACCGCGCCATCGATAGAAAAACGGTAATCCTGCAAGGATGACTACTAGTCCTAAGGTCGATCGCACTGGCCTCGTCAGCCACAGATTGATGGTGAGCGCAATCGACGCAATCAAGAACACGACAACTGTCCATGGATAACCCCACGCCCGGTAAGGCCTGTTTAGTTGCGGCTCCCTTGTTCGCAAGCAAATCAGGGCAATTGCCGTAAGCGCAAAAAAGATCCATACGGCAAAGACAAACAGTGAATAAAGCTCTTCGTAGGTCCCTGTCAGTGCCAGCAGCGCGGCGACGATTCCAAGAAAAACGAGAGACCCGCTGGGCGTATGAAATGTTGGCTGAAGCCGCTGCGCGAACTCAAAGAAGACACCATCACGGGCCATCGCGTATGGGATGCGCGCACCGGTCAGTACTACCACATGAAGTGCGCCAAGGGCTGAAATCGCCATCGCCACGGTCAGCCAGACCGCCCCTTGCGCCCCCGCGAAAGTACGGACCACGTCCGACGCAACATGCTGGGAATTCGCTAACGCCGCAAATGGCAGCGTCCGAAAGTAGACGAGGTTCGCTGCTAAATAAAGGCCTGCCACTGTTGAGAGCCCGAGAAGGATTGCCAAAGGGATGTTGCGTTGCGGGTGTTCGATCTCTTCGCCTAAGTCACCCAAATCGTTGAAGCCGTTGTAAGCCCACATTGCCGGAACCAGTGCGGTTAGCACGGCGCCAATCGTCCCAAAGCCAACCGCAGAACTCACGGCAACTGCCGATTGCAACTCACTCGCTCGTCCGTACAAAAGCCCGAGAACCACGATCGCCAGAATTGTGCCAACTTTAATAACGGTAAGCAGAATCTGGATTGCCCCGCCCAGGCGCACACTCAGGTAGTTGACTGCCGTCACGAGAATGACGACGAAAGCAGCCAGCGGCTGAGCGGCCGTGAAATTAAACTCGTAAGTCCCGATGTGAGTGGCAAAAATCGGTGATGCAACGATAGGAAACAAGAATCCCAAGAAGCGCAGGAAGCCCGCGGCGAGCGTCGCCATGGCAACGGGCCGCTCGAGAAAAGCGCTCATCCACCCAAAGAGAAATCCCCACGCCGGCCCGAGGCCGCGATTGAGATATACATAGTTGCCGCCAGCCCTCGGAAAAGCCGCCCCGAGTTCCGCATAACAAAACGCGCCAAACAGCACAATCAATCCGCCGAGAATCCAGGCAAGCATCACGAGTTTTGCTGAGCCGACGGCGCGCGCCATGTCGCTCGTGACCAGAAAAATGCCAGACCCAATCGTATCGCCGATGACGATAGCCGTGGCTGACCATAAGCCGAGGCCGCGAACAAGAGTCGTTTTCTCACGACTGCTTTCTGATGGTGGCGTACTCATCTTTCAGATAGGTTCAGAGAGCCTACTCTGCAGGATTCGCAGCGTCAATCGCTCGTGCAATTCGCGAGTCCTGAAATCGTGAAAAAACGCTATGATCAAGGGCACGATGACCGCAAAGCCTATCATGTTGAGTAAAGTCGACTGGGACCCGCGCTTCTCGATTGCCTCCGCAAAAGACGTACTCACCCCCGCCCTCGTCATCTACCCAAAGATCGTCCAGTCAAATGTGGACCGGACCCTTGAGATCCTCAACGGGGACGCCAGTCGTTGGCGGGTCCACATCAAGACGGCGAAGCTCGGATACACACTCCGATTATTGGTCGCCCGAAATGTTCGGGCATTCAAGTGCGCGACTACCCTTGAACTTCTGACGGCATGTCAAAACGGAGCTCAAGATGTTCTCGTCGCCTATCCGGTCATGGGAGCAAACGCTTACCGCGTCGCGACTATCTCTGAGCAGTTTCCCGATGTCCGCATCTCCGTCCTGGTAGAGAACGATAACCAGCTTCGCCAGTGGTGCGGGAGCAAAGTTGGGATTTTCCTCGACATAAATCCCGGAATGAATCGCACCGGCATCGACCAGGGACGAACCGAAGATGTCCTGGCTGCTTTGCGAAGCATTCGTGAATTGGGGCTCGAATTCAGAGGTCTGCATTACTACGACGGCCAGTACGGCGGTCTACCGTGGGGAGAGCGTTTAACCGCCGCACACGCCGGATATGACCGCTTGCTTCAGCTTACCGCGAAGATAACCGCAACAGGCGTTACGATTCCGGAGGTCGTAACGGCTGGGACGCCCACGTTTCCATGCTCTCTGGCATATCCGGGCTTTCTGAATCAGAACTTCATTCACCGGGTATCGCCCGGGACAATCATTTACAACGATGCTACGAGCCTGGCACAGTTACCGCGCGATTACGGATATGCGCCGGGAGCACTTGTGCTGGCAAGAGTCGTGAGCCATCCCGCCCCCCCAATCGTCACATGTGATGCCGGGCACAAGGCTGTGTCCGCGGACGCCGGCAACCCCACCTGCTTGGTGGCAGGAAACAATGGGCTCACGGCGCTTTCCCCGAGCGAGGAACATCTTCCCCTCGCGGTGTCGGAAGGAACACCAGTTCCAGCGGTGGGCGATCTGCTCTATCTCCTGCCACGGCACGTCTGTCCGACGGTCAATAACTTTGACCACGCGCTGATCGTTGACGGGGGGCAAATCATCGCGGTAGAAAACGTCACCGCGCGCGGTCACGAAGCGCCGATGGTCGCGCAGGCCATCGCCCGGACAACTTCCTGAGCGACACAAGTTTCTTGAGCAGTCGATGTGGCGCGGATCGCGATATCGAGGTTGAAATACAGTACCGGACGGCATCGTTGTGACGTAGATCGTATCGAACACTTCGATCACTGAGGCTCATTCATGGACAAAAAGGCACAGAGCACAGTCATTGCTCTTCTTGTCGTTCTCTTCGTCGCGCTTCTTGACAGTCCTCTGAATGCCGAACCGATGTCTCTGCAATCGCTGGTTACTCCTTCGACGGTACTCGAAAAGAATGGACATCCGATTCCTTTTGCTCTCCACGGGTTCATCGAGTTTCAAAACCTCGCCCAACTGTTCCCTTACATCGACTCCCAGACAAAACGCTGGAGCGGCACACTGAACGACGAACAGCGCCAAAGTCTTGCGCGTGAACTGCTTTGCCGTGGCATCGAGAGTCGAGTTATCTCCATGACGGACGAGCGCCCACTCGAAACCCTTATTACGCACACGGCTGCGGAATTGAAAGACGCAATCGCCCATGTGAAAGAGCCATTCCCTCCTGGTTACCTCGAGGCATTCCTGGCGGTCCAGGAAAAATGGAAGCACTCTTTGAATTGCTGGAGTGCCTCTCCTTCAATTCCTGGGCGTGTTCTCTCAAACTGGTATCCGATTGAAGAGGGCATAGTACTTTACGGCGCCACATACGACTCGACAGAGCATTTCTGGCAAGCCGTCAAATACCATCCCGATACGACTGTGGCTCAAGTCACTGACTTGCTTGGGCTCCTGGCACAAAGAGATTGGAAGCCCTGGCTCCTGCGGCTCGATTCTGATCCGAATCTATATCTGCAGAATGCTTACGCAGTGGAATTCCTCCGCCACAATCTCACGCCGGAGCGCTTGAAATGGTTCGGTGACGAACTTACGCAGCATCACGTTGAACCCAGAGAGCGCGCCAGAACCGCCCAGCAACGCTCTGCGGGAGAGTTCCGGTTCACCGCGTATGACGAGAAAGTCTTATGGGGAGATCTTGCCGATATTTTTCATTTGGTCTACACCTTCTCGACACCCCAGGACCCGATTCACAAAACTCTCGCTGCCAACCACTTTGATGGCATTTACCTCGAAGGTCGCAACATCCCATTCATTAGTCCAGAGTTTCGCTCTGTCATGTTCGATATCTGGCACGTGAAGTATCTGCAGATGACGCGCTTTCGCGAAGTAATCGCTGGAATTCCCATTGAGATTCGGCTCGAACACTTTCTCAACGACGGCGATTCCCCGGACATCCCGATCCCGATCTATGTCGACTATCTCAACAAGGTACGGGATTTGGCGCGGACAAAATGACTGCTGGAAAAGCGGCTTCGGTCAAAAGGATCTAGGAAATGAAAAAGGTTAGACGAGATTGCAGCGCCGCCTGAAATGAGAAGAGTCACGAAGTGCGCTGGAGTTCGCGCGGCAGCGGCCATTCATTCTCATTGATTTGGCGTCCCCGACGGGATTTGAACCCGTGTTACCGCCGTGAAAGGGCGATGTCCTAGGCCGGGCTAGACGACGGGGACGGACAGGCGGGCCACTGCTGCAAGACATTTTATCGTAACAAGCGGCACACGTGACTGTCAAAACCATCCAACTCTAGGCTCCCGGCATGCGATAACGAACCAAGCCAAACCGGACAAAAGGTAAATTCTCACCGACGAGACACGGTTGCAGCCCCAGGAATCGAGCCGAGCGTACTGAGGTTGTTAGCATTGGCGACAGCTGAGACTCTCAGGCAATCGCCAACCGTCGGACACAACCATTGCCGGGTACAATCGTGGATGCGGTTTGCCGCGTTGCGAGGTTCTCGTGCCCGATCCACTTCATCTCAGCCTGTGGTTTCCGAGCTTCACAGAAAACGACATGATGCTGCACACACTGTCGGTCCTTCGGCAGTTCCCGTTTTCCGAGCAGCGTCCGGGAGTCACCTATCTTGCGGTGCACCCCGTCTCTTGGAGCGAACCGACGGTTCTGGAGCGGCGTTTCACGCCACCGGTCGCTCCGGAAGAAGCGATCCACGTGGCATCGGACCTTCTGCACGGCGACTACGCATACACATTCGACGCTGCCTGGGATTTGTGGACGCCTGACCCGCAGACCTCTATTCAGTGGAACCTCGTCCCATCCCGTGTTCGTTTCATCGCGCAGGGAAACGAATTTGAGGACGGCGCATGGGAAGGAACCGGCCATGTCGATATCGACTTTGGGCTCGACTCGCCCTTTCTGTATGAAGAACTGCAACTGACGCCAGAAGCGGAACAGCGGGTCCGAACTAATGTGGGAAAACTAGTGGACTTCACGACGAAGATCGACCGCAATTGCGGGACGAACAGCCGCCTGCTCTGGTCAGATTCTGATGCCGACAATCTCGCCCAAAAACTGATCGCCCGGTTGCAAAAGGTCCAATAACTGGGTCACCATACGAGACGAAAAGAAAGGCACGGACGCGTCATCCGTGCCTTGTCAATGAGTCGAAGTAGTGCGACCTCTTTATTTCGTTCTGCCCCCTTCAACTTTTAGCTTATCGCTGGCCGCCGCTTGCGCCGCCGCCAAACGAGCGGTCAACACGCGGAAAGGCGAACATGAGACATAGTTCAGACCAGTTCGATAACAGAACTCGACAGACGATGGCTCCCCACCGTGTTCGCCGCAGATCCCGACTTTGAGATCTTTGCGAGTCTTGCGTCCGCGTTCGGTGGCGATTTTGACAAGCTGTCCAACACCTTCCTGATCCAGCACGGCAAACGGGTCCTGCTTGAGAATGCCTTCGGCAAGATACGTCGGCAGGACCTTGTTAACGTCGTCGCGCGAAAAGCCAAAAGTCGTCTGGGTGAGATCGTTGGTCCCAAACGAGAAGAACTGGGCTTCTTGCGCAATCTCGTCGGCAACCAAGGCGGCTCGGGGTAACTCGATCATGGTGCCGACCATATAGTCGACTTTGCGTTCTTTTTCCGCGAACACCTCTTTGGCAACCCGATGGACAATCTCCGCCTGATTCGCCATTTCCTTAAGCGTTGCGGTTAGCGGGATCATGACTTCGGGAAACACCTTGACTCCATCTTTGGAGACCGCTACAGCGGCTTCGAAGATAGCGCGCGCCTGCATCTCGGTGATCTCCGGATAGGTAATACCCAGCCGGCAGCCACGATGCCCGAGCATCGGGTTAAATTCGTGGAGTTCCTCCACGCGCGTCAACAGTGCGGGCAGAGCTTTCTTCAAATCGCCCGCGCCCTTCACACCATAGTCTTTGTACTTGGCCACCAGATCTTTCTTCTGTTTCGGGCTGAGTGTGGACAGGGTCGCGATGTCAACCATGAGTTCTTCGCGCCGCGGCAGGAACTCGTGAAGTGGAGGATCGAGTGTGCGAATCGTGACCGGGAAGCCATCCATGGCGCGAAACACTCCGTCAAAATCCTTTCGCTGCATGGGCAGAAGCTTCTTCAGTGCGGCCCGCCGATCTTTCTCGTTGTCGGCGAGAATCATCGCGCGCATGTGCGGGATTTTCTGTTCGCCGAAGAACATATGCTCGGTACGACAGAGACCGATGCCTTCTGCGCCGAATGCGCGTGCCTGAATGGCATCGCGCGGGATGTCGGCGTTGGCCCGCACCTTCATGGTGCGGAAGGGCTCGGCCCAGTTCATGAACTTGAGCAGCTCGGGATCGTCGGCCTTGGGAGGAATCGTGCCGAGCTTGCCTTTGATCACGCGGCCGGTGGTGCCATCAAGGGAGATGTAGTCGCCCGCTTTGAAAGTTTGCCCTTTTACGTGCATCTCGCGAGTCTTCTCGTCGACGCGAATGTCACCGGCGCCGGCGACACAGCATTTGCCCATGCCGCGGGTGACGACAGCCGCATGGCTCGTCATGCCGCCGCGCGAGGTGAGAATGCCGGCAGCGACCTCCATGCCGTGAATGTCTTCGGGAGTCGTCTCGGCACGCACCAGGATGACTGGAGTCTTATTGGCTCCATGGCCGGCAACTTCGACGGCTTCGTCGGCCGTGAAGACGATCTGTCCGACAGCCGCGCCGGGCGAGGCCGGCAAACCAGTGGCCAGCACTTCCACTTTTGCGTTCTTCTCATCCAAACGTGGCACTAGGAAGTCATAAAGCTGATTGGGATCAACACGAAAGATCGCTTCTTCTTTCGTGATTAGGCCTTCATCTACCATCTGCAACGCGACGCGAACAGCGGCCAGGCCGGTGCGCTTGCCGTTGCGAGTTTGCAGCATGTAGAGCGTGCCATCCTGGATCGTGAACTCGAAATCCTGCATGTCTTTGTAGTGCTTCTCAAGACGCGTCGTGATAGCGCGGAGCTGGTTGTAAACGTCGGGCATGATCTTCTCGAGTTCGGAGATATGCACCGGCGTGCGAATGCCGGCAACGACGTCTTCACCCTGGGCATTCATTAAGAATTCGCCATAGAACTCCTTGTTGCCGATGGCGGGGTTGCGCGTGAAGCCAACGCCGGTGCCGCTGGTCTCGCCGAGATTGCCAAAGACCATGGCTTGCACGTTTACGGCCGTGCCAAGATCGTCGGAAATGTTGTTGATGCGGCGATAGTGCTTCGCGCGGTCGTTATTCCATGAGCGAAACACCGCGTCGCGCGCCATGACCAACTGCTCGTGGGGATCTTGCGGGAAGTCGCGCTTGGCATGCTTCTTAACCACCTTCTTGTACTCTTCGATGACTTCCTTCAAAGCTTTCGCGTCGAGATCGGTGTCAAGCTTGGCCTTTTTCTGCTTCTTCTTCGCTTCAAAGACCTCGTCAAAGGCCGATTTCTCGATGTCGAGCACCACGTTCCCGAACATCTGAATCAAGCGGCGATACGAATCAGCGGCAAACCGGTCGCCCGAGCGCTTGGCCAGCGCTTCCACGCTCCTGTCGTTCAAGCCGAGGTTCAAAATCGTGTCCATCATGCCGGGCATGGAGAATTTTGCGCCCGAGCGCACGCTCACCAGAAGCGGATTCTCGCCTTGGCCGAGTTTCTGCCCTTGCAGTTGCTCGAGGTGGTGTAGCGCCTCATCCATCTGGCGCTCGACCTCTTTTGAGGTCTTCCCCGCGCGCATAAATTCGCGGCAGGCCTCGGTCTGGATCGTAAACCCCGGAGGAACCGGGAGGCTGGCATTGGTCATTTCGGCAAGGCCTGCGCCTTTGCCGCCCAAGACGTCCTTCATCTTGCCGTTGCCATCTGCCTTGCCGCCGCCAAAGAAATAAACGTATTTTTCGGTCGTTTTGGTAGGTGTGGTTTCCACGTTTTGTTCGGGGAGAGTTTGCGTCGCCATGAGATGAGTCCTTTACGTTTTCGAAGATTCTTTGGGGTCTTTGCCGTCAGTCACGATCTCCGAGAAGTCGGCAATCGTGGAGAAACTGTTGAGGATGCTCTGCAAAAGTGCGAGGCGGTTCGCGCGCAGCCTCGAATCGTCCGCCATCACCATCACCTTGTCGAAAAATTGATCGACAAGAGGCCGCAGTTTGGCGATCTCCAGGAGCGCCGCTTCATAATCATGAGATGCGCGCAAAGCATCGACACTCTTAGCCGTCTCGGGAACTTGTGCAGCTAGCGCCTTTTCCGCCGGTTCCTGCAGGGCGGCCGCGTCGAGAATTTCTGCCCGGGCCTTCCCTGCTTGTTCGGCCTGGCGAAGAATATTCCGCATGCGCTTAAACGCGATCGAGATCGACGCGAAATCGGCCGACGGCCGCACCTTTGTGACAGCCTGAGCCCGTGCTTGCGCGTCTACTACGTTGCCCGCATCGGCAGCCAGGACTGCGTTTACCACATCGTAGGCAAATCCGCAGACGTCCCGCAAATAAAACTCTACCCGCTCGCGGAAGAATGCACTGGTTGCCTGCTCGAAATTGCTGTCGGTCGCAAATTTCTTTTCCGCTTCGCTGCCGCCGTATCGGGCGCGGGCGTCGAGCATCAATTCGTCGAAGCGCAGCGGCAGTTTGTGCTCGGCGACGATCTTCACAATGCCATTTGCCTGGCGGCGCAATCCAAAAGGATCTTTCGATCCACTCGGAAGCATGCCCAAGGCGAACATGCCAGCTATACTGTCCGCCCGATCCGCGATCGAGACCACCGCGCCTTCCACCGTACGCGGCACCGAATCTTCCATTGACGATGGCTTGTATTGATCGTAAATCGCCTTCGAAACCTCAGCTTGCACCGCAGGCTTCAAATCGTCATCGAGGCTCTGGACTGCCGCATACAGCCCGCCGACAATCCCTTGAAGTTCGGTGAACTCCTTTACCAGTTCGGTAGTGAGATCCGCCTTCGAAAGTAACGCTGCCTTGTGGACCACGCCCGGGCGAATCTTGACCCCACCCTGGCGGATTCCTTCGGAAAGCCAGCTTGCCAAGCGCTGCATGCGGTTTGTCTTTTCGTAGTAGCTGCCCAAGTCTTTCTGAAAAGTCACACTGCGCAGCAGGTGGACGCGTTCGCGCAAGGTCTGCTTTTGATCCGTCTCCCAGAAGAAGCGCGCATCGTTGAAGCGCGCACGCAAAACGCGTTCGTTCCCGTGCCGAATTACCCCCGCTTGGTCACCGTCGGTATTGAGGACGGCGAGAAAATGCGGCATCAGCTTGCCTTGTGCATCTTCGACCGCGAAATATTTCTGGTGATCACGCATAACCGTCACCAAAACCTCTTCCGGCAAAGTCAGGAACTGCGGATCGAAGTTACCCAGGATCGCAGAAGGAAACTCGGTGAGGTTGACGACCGTATCCAGCAAAGCCGCGTCGTCACGCCAACGCGCCCCAGGGATGGTGCGGGTTAAAGCGTCGAGAGCTTTGCGAATCTGTTTCTCGCGCTCCGCTCGCCCAAGGACCTTCGCCTGCGCGAGGGATTCGGTATATGTGGCGCCGGCTTTGGCAATCTTTACCGGCCGGTCCGAGAGAGTCCGGTGGCCGCGCGACACGCTGCCTGCGGTGATCCCGTCAAGTTCCATTGGGATCACTTGCTCATCGAGCATCGCGATCAGCCAGCGGATGGGCCGGACAAAACGCTCCTGCGGCCTGCTCCAGTACATATTCTTCGGCCAGTAGATCGCGTTGATCTCTTTGGGCAAGAATTCTGCAAGAATCGCAGAAGCCGCTCTCCCCTTCTTGGTGACCCGTGCGGAAAGATATTCACCCTTGGGGGTCGAAACGCGATCAAGCTGCGCCAGGTCAATCCCTGCTTTTTTCGCGAACGCGTGGGCCGCGGGAGTGGGTTGACCGTCCTTGAAGGCTACCGAGACGGCAGGACCGTTGATCTGTTCAGTGACGTCGGGCTGCGCCTCGGGAATGCTGCTCGCAACGACCGCAAGCCGCCTGGGCGTATCGAATCGACCTACTTTCGCCGCCGCCAGTCGTTCGCGGGCAAGCAGATCGCTCACGCGCTTTTCAAGCTCCGTAGAGGCAGCGTCGATCATGCGCGCCGGTATTTCCTCCAACCCGATCTCAAGCAGAAAGTCAGCCATGCTGCAAGTCTTCTATGATCGCAGAAACCGTAAATCTTCGAATGTGAGCATCATCACATCCCAATGCTGACGCGCATGCGATATTCCCACCAATCCGGTTTCAAGATACAGGTGCCAGTTTCTCGCGTTGACCTTTCTTCGCGGGAGCAGGCTCCGCTTCTTCCTGAGCTTCCGGCGTTTGTTGATCCAAGTACGCTTTGGCAATGCCGACTGCCAGCGCGCGCACACGGGCGATCACTCCCACACGCTCGGTCACCGAGATGGCTCCGCGAGCGTCGAGAATGTTGAACAGATGCGAACATTTCAAACAAAGATCGTAGGCGGCGAGCATCGGAAAGCGGCTCTTTGGAGCCGACTCGCCTTTTTTCTTTTTCGCCCGCTCGGCATACTCCGCGATCAGCGCCTTGCACTCGGCTTCATAAAGCTCAAAGTGCTTCCAAGTCTTTTCGATGTCCGCCGCTTCAAAGTTGTAGATCGAGAACTGCAACTCATCCGCAAGCCGGACGTCTCCGTAGGAGGTGGTCTCACCGGTCAAGGGATCACGTGCCCATACAATGTCGTAGATCGAATCCACGTCCTGCAGGAACGCACAGATGCGCTCCAACCCGTAGGTGAGTTCCGCCGAAATCGGCAATAAATCGATGCCGCCGCACTGTTGAAAATAGGTGAATTGGGTGACCTCAAGCCCATCGAGCATCACCTGCCAACCGATTCCCCAAGCGCCGAGGGTCGGCGATTCCCAGTTATCCTCTTCAAATTTGAGGTCATGCTGGCGCAGATCAATCCCGATCGCACCCAGCGACTCCAGGTAGAGCTCCTGCACATTTTCCGGTGGCGGCTTCAGGATCACTTGCAGCTGCGTGTGCTTGAAAAGCCGGTTCGGATTTTCACCATAACGGCCGTCCGCCGGACGGCGTGAAGGTTGCAGATATGCAACCTTGTAAGAGCGCGGGCCAAGCACCCTGAGGAAAGTTTCCGGAGCCATCGTTCCGGCACCTACTTCGACATCGTATGGCTGCTGCAGCACGCAGCCGCGCTGCGCCCAGAAAGTCTGGAGCTTGAGGATAAGTTCCTGAAAGGTCGGCGCGTTTGCTTTAGAATCCGCCATGAGCTCAAGAATGTCCGATCAGCTTGCGCTTCTTTCCAACATCACCGAAGTGACAAACTTCTTTTCGACGTGCCGCTCGAGCGCCTGCATCAGAAACTTTCGCAGATCCGCTGCACGCTCCCGGGTCCATCCGACACCTGCAAAACTTGCCAGGGGGGATCGAAACATCTGTGCGGCCAACGCTCGCGACTCCGCGGACACCTCAGAAGAGGCGAGGCGCTTATCGTCAGTGCACATCAACCCATCCGCCAGCACGTGAAAGAAGGCCCGACTTCCATTCAAGGGCTTTCCGCACGCCATGCACTCCGATAGATCCGGCAGAAAACCAGTCAGCCGCGTCATCCACAGCTCAAAATACGTGATCGGCATCCAGACATCGGCACCACGCAACTCTGAGAGCACAGATAAAGTGAGCCGGAAAATCGCGTCATTGGCCTCGCGATCCGGAAGCAGTTCATCCAGCAACTCAGCCACGTGCGCCAAGGCCGCTGCTCGTTGGTATGTCACCTCGAAAGCCATCGGCGACTCCATGACTTCGCAGGCATCCAAACGGGCCAGTTCCTGCCCCTCACGAACGTCGTAATAAGCCCGAACGTAGGTCATTGGCTCAAGCGCCCCGCCAAAACGCTTCTTGGACTTCTTGGCCGCGCGCGCTACGCCTTTGACCTTGCCCTCATTGCGCGTGAAAAGGGTAACCAGCAGGTCCGCCTCGCGCAGCGGATAGGTGCGCAAGACGATTGCTTCCGACTCCTTGAGCGCCATGGCAGGCTTTCACGGTGCTTCCCACACCCGAACTCCACGGTGGGTTCGCGCCCCGCAGGTTAATTCTTGATTGTAACGGAAGTAGACCGCGACGTCAGCTTCTCGAGCTAATCAACAAAACCCTTACCGGTGCCCGTTCTCAAGGCAAAAATCAAGGTGCACGCCGTGCGGCTGTGCACCTGGGTGAATCCTTAGCCGGACCAGTGCCGGCATTTCAGAAGCGACGAGCTACCTGCCGAAATACTTCGCATTCTTCTCGGTAAATGCGGTCCACTTTTCCGGCAGGTCATCGAGGGCGAAGATTGCCGAAACCGGGCATACCGGCACGCACGCGCCGCAGTCAATGCACTCGACGGGATCGATGTACAGCATCTCCTCGGTCGCGTACTTCTCACTGTCTTTCTTGGGGTGAATACAATCCACCGGGCACGCGTCGACGCAAGCTGTATCCTTCGTTCCGATGCATGGTTCTGCAATCACGTATGCCATGTGTGTCTCCTGAGCCTTCTCCAGAGGTCGACTGAACCGTTGATTTTAGCAGAATTCCACGTGCGGGCACGGCTTTGGCAGCGATCCGTAAGATTTCGCGACAGGCCGCGAGAAACAAGCACTGAATGGCCCTCTTCTGCAATAAATGGAGCCGGCTACGCTGAGACGGCCGCCTTTTTTTCGCTAGGCTCGTACTCCACGATGTAGCCGGCAACCGCACTCGCGGCGACCGTCAGTGGGCTAGCCAGGTACATCTGCCCGGGACCGCTCCGGCCTGGAAAATTGCGATTCTGCGCGCTGATCACGACCTGGTCTGGCCTGCTGGAAACACCGGGACCCGCGTTGATGCAGGCGCCGCAGCTCGGCTCGATCAAGCGCGCCCCCGCTCTCTCAAAGGTTGAGAGATACCCTTTGCGCGCGCAGTAATCTCGGGTTTCCTGAGAGCCGAACTGAATGTAGAAAGCCACCGAGGGTGCGACCTTCTTCCCTTGCGCGAGCGCGTCTGCCAGTACCGCGGCGTACATATCCATGTCTTCGTTCTTTCCCGCCGTACAAGTTCCCCCATAAGCAATTTCAACCGGGACGGGGGTATGTAACTCGCAAACGTATTTGCCGTTTCCGGGATCGCCGGGAGTGGCAACCATCGGCGTAATTTCCGCCGCATTGAGCTCGATCACATGTGCATATTGCGCGTCCGGATCACTGGCAAGACCCTGGATGCTCTTCTCCGCCTCAGTCCGGCTCATGCCCCGGCGCTCCACGAGGAAATCGATCACTTTCTCGTCGGGAGCGACGATTCCGGTAAACCCCCCGATCTCGGCCGCCATGTTGGTCATGGTAGCGCGCTCATCCACGCTGAGAGCTTCGACAGCTTCGCCTGCATATTCCATTACCTTGGCAAGCGCTTTGCCAGAGCGGACATAATCGAGCGAGAGGATTTTTAGGATGAAATCCTTCGCGGTCACGTTCGGGTGCTTTTCCCCATGAATGACGATTTTGACGGACTCCGGTACCTTCACCCGAACGTCTTTTGTGATCCAGGCGTTAAACACGTCGGTGGTTCCGATACCGAAAGCAACACATCCAATGGCGCCCACGTGCGGAGTATGCGAATCCGAGCCTACGTTAACTTGCCCAGGCAGCGCGTAGGATTCCAGCATCACGGAGTGACAAATTCCCTCCGACCCCTTGCGATCGTTTAGTTCTCCGTGGAGGCGGATTCCTTGCCGCGCAGCAAAATCCTGTTGTTTCAGCTTGAGCTGAGTAGCCAGATCAAGCAGTCCAATCTTCTTCTTTTCTTCCGAGATCACTTCGTCAAGGAAGGTTAGGTGGTCGCGGAAGAATCGGATCGTCGAAGCATCGTTGACCGGAGCTTCCTTGCCAACGTATTGCTCGAAAAAGATAGCCGCCATTGGCGTCACATATTCGTGGCTGAACCGCAGATCCACATGGGTGAAACCCGTGTCGCCGGGCTTCACTACCGGAACACCTATGCTTCCATCCGGGTTCAGCATGTGTTTCGCGAATATTTTTTCGGTCAAGGTCATCGGACGATTCGGTGCTTTGCGCCCCACCGGCGGAAGGAATACCTTTTTCTGCAGACGTGCCACGTTGAAGGGGAACAGGCCACCGTACTCGATAACTTGCTGTGTAATCTCATCCTCGCCCTGCATAAACTCCCGGAGTGGGATCTCTTCGCCTCGTCGAATTTTGTCAATGATCGAAAAATTCGTGGAGGTGAGTACCCCGAGATTCTGACAATTCTGCTTGTAGATACGCTCGATATTCTCGGCGATGACCAACTGAATCCCGGCACACATCTCGGCATACGGAGACTGTTCCCGGCTGGATCCCTTCCCTCGACGCTTACCGCTGACTGAACAGACGAAACCACCACGCTTCACATCGCCACGTCCGATGGGTTGCTCGCTTCCGCACTTCAGGCCGAGATACGGGATCTCACCTAAAGTCCGATCGAAGTAAAAGCAATAGTGCGCTGGCGTGATTTCGTCGGTCGAAATATCGTCTCGCAGCTTGGGATTATTCCCGGGATTCTGCGTGTCCCAGGGCAAGTCTTCGCCCGCCAACTGCCGCTCTACGAGGCGAGGGTCTTCCGTCAGAAAAAAAATGCGGCCGTTTAAACGCACTTGAGGATTGCGCTTTTCGATCTTGCGTTCCAAAAGAGAAGTGATCACAGACCAGCCTTCAGATCAGCGATTTCGGACGTGCCGAACGGGCGCGGACGCATCGCACCCAATCCCCACTTCCTGGTTGTTCCTATTGTATCCTTTTCGAACGATCGTTCGAAATGCGCTATTTGCGGTATTCGCGCGGGTCGGGGAGTTCCTCGAGGTCGCGGCCTTCAAAGATTTGCCCGAAGGTGCTGAGCAACTCGCCATGAATGAGCCCGTTGGAAGCGACAACGTTGCGATCGGTTACCGCTACCGGCTCCCCTTGCATTCCCGTCACTTTGCCACCGGCCTCCTCGACGATCAGAATTCCGGCGCAGGTGTCCCAGGCATTGAGGTTGAATTCCCAGAATCCGTCGAAGCGGCCGCACGCTACGCATGCAAGGTCGAGCGCGGCCGACCCCGCCCGGCGGACTCCATGCGAACGTAGGGTCACCACATGGTAGAAGTGAATGTTGGGATTTTTGTGACGCTTGTGGCTAGGGAACCCGGTGGCGACCAGAGATTCAGCCATCCGGGCGGTCTTTGACACCGCGATTTTCTCGTCGTTGAGCCAGGCCCCACGTCCTGTTTCCGCTGCGAATAATTCATCGCGAGTCGGGTCATACAGGACGCCGGCGTGTCGCTGCCCCCGGTACGTCAAGCCGAGCGAAACACAGAAAACTGGAAATCCGTGCGCAAAGTTTGTGGTGCCGTCGAGCGGATCGACATACCACCGATACTCGGCGCCGCTCTCGATCCGCGTGCCCTCCTCGCCCACTACATCGTGATCGGGCCACTTTGCGCGAATACGTTCCAAGATCAGTTTTTCCGACGCTCGATCGGCCGCCGTGACCAGGTCCGCATCCCCCTTGTACTCGATTCTCACGCGCTGCCGGTAAAAATCCATCAAAAGACTGCCCGCTTCGCGGGCGATCTCTGACATCGAGGGAACGAATTGCAGGCCAGCAGTGTTCATCGTTGGTTCCAGGATTGTGGGACAACCGACGTGAATGGGTGCCTTACTTCTTCTTGCCGTTTTCCGAGATGTACACGATGTCGTGTTTGAAGATGAAAAGGTTCGGCGCGCCTTCTCGAGTCAGGCGAATCATGTTCTTGTCGTAATACTCGATCCAGCCCCGCACGATTTCCCCATCCGCCAGCTTAATGCTGACGGGGCGTTGCTTCTCTCCCAGGTTCTTCAAAAAGGCAGCTTCTTCGTTGGTCTCTTCAGGTGGCGGACTCTTGCTTCCGCGCCGCGGGCCCGCGGCACCGGCTTCATGGAAAGGCATGGCACCCATTGTACATGCAGGGCTGAAGAGGCTCGGAGAGCAACGCCTGCCAAGGCACTCGAGTACTGGGCCGCGATCCGAGCGGCCCTCTGGTAAGCAAAATTAGAATGTAACCTTCACGCCAAATTCCATTTGGCGGGGAGCGCCCGCGTTGTAAACGCCGGTGCCAAACCCAGTTCGCAAAACATCACGGGGCGCACCGGAAGGCGTTCCGTTCGCGGACCCTACACCGCCAGTAATCGGCTGGCTGAGGCCCGGAAAATAATAGCTAAGTTGACCGTTCAGCGGCGCGAAGTTCGAGAAGTTGAAGATGTTAAAGAAGCTCACTCGTGGCTCAATTACGATGGAATCACGCCAGTGCAGTGGCCAGGTTACGGCAGTGTCGAAGGATTTGAGCCAGGGATTCGACACTTGGTTTAATGGCGGCAACGCGACGTACGGCGCGGTCGCATGCAAAACCGCCAGTTGTGAAGGCGAGAGAATCTTGTCGGTGACAAGTTCCTGTCCGGCGGGAGTCAGCGTCCCAGCCTGCGTAGCGTCATATTTGCTGATCGCTTTATAAATACTGTCGGCGCCGGCTGGGGGATTGAACCCCCCTGAGTGATCGCGAGGCGGAAATATATCTCCCGCGCTTCCATCACCCGTGAAATCCGTGCGGAAGATTTCCCCGGCCGTCGTCTGTGGGTTTCCGGAAGGCGCAGCGAGCGTCAAGACTGACGGAGCCGGTGACGAAATCCGCGCGGAGAACAGAATTCGCGGTCCCCACCGCGTATCCAGCACGCCACCGAATGCGATCTGATGACGACGATCGAGCGGTGATGGCCCGCGATAGAGTGCGCCATCCCGGTAGTCGGGCGAAATCGAGGACTGGCTGGGATTGTCGCCTCCGCTGGTAGCGAACTTCGAGAGTGTATAGGAGATCTGAAAACTCTCGGCGCGGAAGGCAAAGTAAGGAATGTTCAAATCCTGCTTGATCGTCCCCTGGAAACCGTCATAGACAGCGTGTCCAATCGAAGCTTGGAAGCTGCCCGACCCCACCAACGAGTTGACGCCAGAAAATGCTGCGCCAGCATTCGGGCCAACGCCGCGGGCAATGGATGCTGCCTGTCCCGCCAGATATGCGGTTCCCGAATCCAGACCATTCGCCGCAAAATCGTTGATGCTCGACCCCGGCACAGCTGCTACGTAACAAGACACCGCATTCTGCACGATCGCCCCAGCAGTCAACGGTACGCCTGGCAAACACGTGGGGGCTCGCTGTGCCAGCGTGCGCGTAACCGCAACCAGCGCCGCATCCGTATTCAGGTAAAGCGCGTCGCCTACGTGATTCAGGTCCTCGATCAAGCCATACCGTTCGCTGACATTGCGAACATAGTCGGCCGTGGCAACTCCACCTCGCCACGTTTGCCGCTGGACGCCAATGTTCATCTGATAGGACCGGGGCGTGTGATAGTCCGAGTTAAACGCAGCCAGACCGTTCACCGCTTCGCTGATGCCGAGGGTTCTTCCCACAAAATACGGGTTCCCCCCAATGGCCGCCACGGCTTGCTGGTAGGCCGTCTGCAGAGCCGCTACAGACGACGAGGCTGCCCCCGCTGGCTGTCCGCATACTTGGGTCGCAAGGTCCATCCCGTTGATCGAAGTCACCACCTGGGAAACACCGGACGCGGTTGGGAAATAAACGGCAGCGGTTCCCGGCGCAGCAACCCCTCCCGGGCACGCCAGCACGTTCGTGGCGGCATACGCGCCTTGCGTCAGGCGGACCGAACGGTCCATCCCGACATTGCTAAAGAGGGATGTATCAAAAAACGCCCCGGCGCCCCCACGAATCACCGTTCGGCCATTTCGATACGGATCCCACGCGACACCAAGCTGTGGGCCGAAATTTGTGCGCGGACGATTCACCGGCCCGCCAAAACCAGGGTTGAATGTGTCCATCAACTGCGATTGGTTATTGCACGGCAGCGTGGCGTTCGGCAGCTTGGCGACGATCTGCGAGCACGAAAGAACTCCCAAGTCGCTGTTGGTCTTGCCCGTATCGAAGACGTAGTTCGTACCCCAGGTCAGCGTCAGGTTCGGATACAAGCGATAGGAGCCGGTTAGATATCCCTGCAAGCGGATATCGGACTGACCGCCGTGCGGGAACCCAAATCCCGAGTGCTCGGTCGAGAACTGTTGACCATCGCTCAACATAGCGCCCATAACCGGATAATCGGCCGGATTTGAATCCAGCGAATTGCCCAGAACCGTGGTGATCTGAGGAGCTAATCCGTAATGCTCTGCATATCCCCCGGCGCCAATCCAAGTCACACTCCCCCCGAAGCGGATCGGATGCACCGGGTTATTGCGCGTTCGGTCGTATCGCCCTTCCACGTTGCGTTGCAGGGTTACCTCAGGCGCGAACGGGCTCGGACCGAATTGCAGGGCACCGCCATTTACATCGCTAAAACGTAGATTAGCCTGCAATCCCGGAATTCCGACCGGACTCGTCGCTGACTGCAAAGAGTTGTTGTATGTGAAATAGCCGAATCGGAAGCTATGGAGGTCGTCACCTTTGGTGTAGTCGATTCCGAACGCATGCGACGGGGAGTGCGTCTTCGAGTTGTAAAGCGCGTACCCCTGACCGAAATCGTCGATCGTCGAATTCAGGTTGTAAGAAAAGCGGTAGAACGCCTTGGTGTTTTCTGAGAACTTCCAATCCAAGCGCCCCGAAGCCGATGTGTTCCGGAATGGCGAGTTGTACCGGTTGGTATATGCCTGGAGTGGATAAGGCGCCACTACACCCTGTTTGGCGTCGAGATGAACGAATTCGGCGTCCAGGAAGTAAAACAGTTTATTGTCGAGAAGCCCGCCACCCAGTCGCCCACCAACGTCTTCGCGGCTATAGTTCGGATCTTGTCCCCCGGGCGCTGCGCCAAACCCGATAGGGCTTGCTCGGAAGAATCCAAATCCCTCGCCGTGCACGCCCTCTGAACCCGAGCGAGTGGTCATCAAGACCGCTCCTGAGGAGCTTAATCCCGTTGAAACATCCCGTAAGGCTCGCCCAACCGTCATTTCGCTCACGGAACTCAGCGCCACGTTCTGGGTGGAGTTGCCATGGGTTTCTTCGTTCAGGTCGACCCCGTCGAGGATATAGCGCGAATCCAGACCACTCAACTTGTCGATCGACAGCGCAAAACTGCCCGACTTGCTCGGATCAAGGCGCCCCGCGTCTTGCGGCAAAAGCTCGGGCTCGAACTTCGCAGCGTTGAGCGGGTCTCGCCCGTCGATTGGCAGATTCCCCGTGCGGTCGATATTGATTTCACTGACAATCGCTGGTTTACCCGGATTGATCGGGGTCAGCGTTCGATCGCCGTTCGTGGTCTGCGCAATCTTCGCTTCGAGCGTGAAACGGTCGATCAGGTAATTGCGCGCCTCGATCCGCATCACGTACTGCCCCTCGTAAAGCCAGGTCGACTCGTAGCGGCCTCCTGCGTCGGTCGTGAGCTCGTAGCGCGTGTCATGCACCTGCGAGGAGATCTGTACGCTGGCGCCGACGATCGGTATCCCATCCGGCGCGCGTACGATTCCGATAATCTTGCCGCGCGTCGATTCTTCCTGGGCAAACCCGGGGCGCCCCCCCAGCAACATGATCGTCGCAAGAACAAAGCCCGCGCCGATTCGTAAAAATCGCCGAACACGCAGATGGGCAAAGTGAGGATGAATGCGATCAGGACAGTCCGATACCAAAGCGCGCAACATGAACAAACGCGTGTCTCCTTCCCACTCCGTTCCCGAGGCGATGCCCCAATGGACTCTCACTGCGCCGGAATGGTTGCTTCCACGATAAAAGTCGGAAATTCTTATCTTACTAGAGGCAGAGGAAAAATGGGGCGGGCGCGGAGTGAAGACCGAATCCGACACCCGAGCGGGCAATAAAAATGGCCACCAGCCGAAGCTGGTGGCCTGATTGTTTTCAGTGTAATTAGAACTCGAACCGCAGTCCGAATTCGATCTGCCGCTGCGATCCCAACGAATACACGCCGGTTCCGTTGCCTACGCGGAACTGGTTCAGCGAGTCGTCCTTCGGGCTGGTTCCATTGATCGCTCCGGAACCGGGACCGTTCAGGATGCCTGACATCGTATTCGGGGGCAGGTTGAAGTTGGCGAAGTTGGCCACGTTGTAGAAGCCAACGCTCGGCTCGATCGTCAGGCTCTCATGGAAGGTATGCCGCCATGAAAGCTTGAGATCCATCGTCTTCAGCCAGGTGAAGGGCACCTGACCGTCTGGAGGCAGAGCGATCTGTTGCGGCGTGCCACCGAGAGCGTTCAGCTGCGCGGTCGTCATCAAACCCGCAGAGACGATAGCCGCGCCCTGCTGGTTAGGTGTGCCCACTACGTTGGAGTTGAAGTTGTTGATCATCTGGGTCAGCCCCGAGACGTTCGTCTGGCGGCCGAATTGTCCAAACTTCGTTCCCGGCAACGGATCGCCCAACGATCCGTCTCCCGTGAAGTCCGATTGGAACAGGTCGACGCCGGGGTTCCCGGTCGCCGGGTAGACGATCGCGCTCGACAGCGGGCTGTAGAAGTGCGCGATCAACCCAAGGCGGAAGCCGAGTGGGGCATCCGCATATCCACCGAACGAGATCTGGTTCCTGCGATCCAGGAGCGACGGGCCATAGTAACGGCCGGGGCTGTTGTTATCCGCCGTCTGCAGCACGAAGTCCTGATCGTTATCCGCCGAGGTGCCGGTTGCCTGCGTGCCACCCGTGTTGCTGAAGTCCGAGTAACTGTAACTCACCTGGAAGTTGACAGCCTTTACGCCCTTGACCGGGTTAGCAACGTTCTGCGACAGCTTCATCTGCAGTGCGTTGTAAACAGACCGGCCCACCGGCTTCAGTGCGAAGGATGAAGTCTGAGTTGTGTTGTTCCCGCTAAAGGCGCACGGACGGCCGATAGCCAGCGAGCAACCTTGGCCAAAATTCTGATCGCTGCCTAGACCATTATTCGAATAGTCAGCGATGCTTGCGCCATTGGTTGCAAGATTGTTGACCACGCACTGAACGCCAGCAGCGCCGGGGAGATTGCAGCCAAAGGATTGGTTCGTCGCCAAAATCGCGGCGGCGGCGGCTGCACGGTTGAAGTGGCTCACATCACCGACGTGATTGATATCGATTCCAAGCAAAGACTTGGTTTCGATGTTTCGCAGATAGTCAGCACTGAACACCATCCCGTGGCGGATCTCGCGCTGAATGCCGATGTTCATCTGGACCGAAACCGGCGTCCGGTATTTGGGATCGAACCAGCCTAGCGGAAGACCGGCTCCGGCTGCGAGGAAGTTCCCAATATAGTTCGGATTGGGAGCATTCAGATCGACAGGATTGCCCGCCAGAACGGTATTGTGCCAGAAGTTCAAAATCCCGGGAGCCGCGAGACCGATTGGAATCGGGTTGCCACCCTGGTTGCAAACGCCATCCGGAGGAGCCTTAAATCCTGAATTGGTAGGCACAACCGGCTGCGCAGCGCCTCCCAGACAGCCGCTGGCTACCTGGTTGAAGGCACCCGTTTGTAAGCGATACGGGCGGTCAAACAGAACGTTGTTGTAGATCACGTTCTCGTAGAACATGCCCGCGCCTCCGCGGATCACCATCTTGCCGTTATTCTTCGGATCCCAGGCAAATCCGGCCTGCGGCGCGAAGTTCAGGTTGGCTTGATCCACGCGATTTCCGTACCCGGGAAACTGCGCGTTCACTGCAGCAATCGGCCCAAGGTCGCTGTCGGTACGACCTGTATCGCGGTCATAGCGAAGGCCAATGTTGAAGGTGAAATTCGGTTTGATCTTCCAGGCATCACCAATGTAAGCGCCAATGCGGTTATCCGGACCGAGGCCACCGGCGGGGAATCCGAGCGCCGGATTTTCGGTATTGAACCCGAGGCCGTTGCCGAAACGAACGCGGTTTACCGCGTAATTCAGAGGATTGCCCGAGCCTCCCGGGAAGCAGGCGCCCGTCGGTCCTGGTTGCGGGCAGCCAACCTGCCAGTTGTCGTTCGCATAAGCTTCCGTGCCAGAATTCGTCACGTACGACGCACGCGGAGCGAGTCCATAGAAGTCGGCGAATCCACCGCCCTGAATGTGGTTGAAGGCAAACCCATAACGTAAGGTGTGGTTATGGATAACGGTGCTGCCGTCGTATTTGATCTGATGGTTCGACTGCGGCGTGCTCTGCGGGGCCAACAGGTTCGGTCCCACAAAGAACGAGCCCGAGCTGATTTCAAGACCCGAGCAGCATCCCGGGAGCGCGTTGTTCCCTGAGGTCGCGTCCACGATCTGGTTCTGGAACTTCAGGTACGAGAACCGGATGCTGTGCGAGAACTTGCCCTGGGCCCAGTCAACACCCACTACATGCTGCCGCGTGTAATCGGTGTTGTCGTAGATTGAGTAGCCCAGACCGAAGTTCGCAAATAGCGAGTTGTGGAAATAGGAGTAGCGGTAGAACGCCTTTGCGCCGTTGCCCAGGTCATAGTCGACTTTGCCCAGAGCATTCGTCTCGCGGAACGGCTGTGTGAATCCTCCGGTAAAGCCCGCATAGGGTGTGCCGTTATAGTTCACGCCAGCGAAGGAGTCCTGCTTGGTGCGCTCGGCATCGAGGAAGAAGAACAGCTTGTTCTTGATGATCGGTCCGCCAAAACGTCCGCCGAACTGGTGGCGCTGGAAGTAATCGTCGTTGCCGCCCACGCTCGCTGCCGCAAAGCTGTGGTCACGAACAAAGTAGAAACCCTCGCCGTGGAACCCGTTGGTCCCAGACCGGGTAGTAACGTTCACAGCGCCGGACGAAGTGAGGTCCTGTGAAAGATCGAGCGAGGACTGCGCCAACTGGAATTCGTCGATGGCGCTGGCCGGAATGTCGGTCGTCGTCGTACCCACCGTCTCGTCGGAGACGTCGACGCCGTCCACGTTGATACGCGCCGTACGGCCAAATCGGCCACCGAATGAGATCGAGGAGTACCCTGCCTTGGTCGGGTCGAAGTTCTGGCCGTCTTGAATCTGGACGCCTGGCTCGAGCTGCGCCAGGTCAAGGAAGTTGCGGCCGTTCACCGGCAGGTTCTCGATCTGCTGCGAGTTCAGCACCCCCTGCACCGTCGCCTGCTCGGTGTTCACCTGCTCGGTCGAGCCTTGCACTTCGACCGTCGTCGTCTCTTGGCCGAGCGCCATCTTGGCGTTCACGGTCGACGTATTTCCGACCTGCACCAAAGTCGTAGTGCTCACCGTGCTGAAGCCCTTCTGAGAGACATTCACTTTGTACGTGCCGGGCTGCAGGGGACCGGAGTTGTAAGCACCTGCACTATTGGACTTGAGTTCGATCGTCTGACCGGTCGCTGTATTTACGACCGTGACGGTCGCCCCGCTCAACACGGCACCGGACGGGTCGGTCACTGTGCCGACGATGCCACCCGTTCCGACTGTGGCCTGTCCGAACAGGTTGAGACTCATCAACAGAATCACTCCGATTGCCAGGCCACACCGCGACGCTAGCCTCAGACTCTGCGTATTAAACATTCGTTTCGTCCTTTCAAATGTCTGCATATCCCGACCGCCAACGAACTCGACCGGTCTTACCAAGACCTAGATTTTTTCGTTTTCTTCCGGGAGGCGACCGTTCTTCCTCCCAACCCATTCGGTAGCTGAAATTGCACACTACCGCGCACTTGGCCCTTAAATTTGCAATCGACATTCCATAACTCCGTCGATTGACATATCGGCTTACTTAGCAATGGTTTAGGTAGGTTTTGTTGAGCACCTGACAAGACAGGAATTTTCCCGGATTGGTACCGTTTTGTGTATGAAAATCCGAGAATCCATATGTCTAAAAATGAGAAAAGCCACCGATTTCTCGGTGGCTTTCCCTTTCGGGTCGCTTGGCAGACCTATTTAACTTCGACCTTTCAGACTAAAACGACGCTTTCAGTTCGAACTCCACCACACGTGGCGACCCGAGACCAAACACGCCCGATCCGAGGCCCAACCGCAAAGCGCTCGGCTGCGGGTTGGTTGTGCTGTTCGGTGCGCCTGCTGTCACGGTGCCCAACGGATCGAGCGTTGAACTGAACGGCGCACTGACGCCGTCGAAATTTGGCAGGTTGAAGATGTTGAATAGCGTCACACCTGGCCGAATCTCGAAGCGGTCTTTCACGCGATAGCCCCAGCTGAGTCCGAAATCAAATGCTCGCAACCAGGCTTGCCCGACCGCACCCGGCACCACTGGATTGAGTTGCTGTTGCACACCGCCCAGTTGCTGCAGTTGACCGAGGTTAAACAGGTTGTTGCTGATCAACACCTGTCCGGCCGGCGTTGGCTGGCCGGCACTGCCGCTGTTGTATTGGTTGATCATGCTGCGCAACTTGTTCACGCTCACGTCGCGGCCAAATGACCCGAATTTCGTGCCGGGCAGAAAATCCCCCAGACCTCCGTTCGACGCGCCGCCTCCGTCGCCCGTTCCGTCTCCGGTCAGATCGGAGACAAAAATCCCAGCGCCCGGCAGAACCAGGTTTCCCGCTAATGGACTGTAGAAGTGTCCAATCATCGTCATGCGGAAGTTGCCCGGCAGGTCGGCTGTGCCCCCGAACGACAACTGGTGGGTGCGATCCAATGCATTCGGGCCGATATAGCCGGTGGGGTTCCGATAGTCGGCAGCGAAGTTAATGAAGTCGCTATCGCGCGCAGTAGAAACGTAACGCGAGTACGAATAGGACACTTGCAGGTTTAAAGCCTTCAGGCCGCGGAACGGGTTCTGCACGTTTTGCCGCAACGAAGCCTGCAGGCCGTTATAGACAGAGCGCCCGATAGGAAGCAGCATCTGGTTCGCCCCCAGATTCTGATTGATGCCGGGGAAGGCTGCCCCAAAAGGACTCGCCAAGGAGCAAGGCAAACCGCTGCAAAGTGAGTATCCGGAGTCCAGTCCGTTCGCCTGGAAATCGCCGATTGTGGCGGGCCCATTTTGTCCATTCCCCAACGGGTGAAGTGCGCATCCCGCGATGGCTGCATCGATCGAGCTCACCCCGCATGCCGCCAAAGTCCTGGCAATCGCAGCTTGCGCATTGCCCCGGTTGAAGAATCTCGAATCGCCCACATGGTTGGTGTCGCCGCTCAGCAGAGTGTGCGTCGAGATGTTGCGGAGGTAATCGACCGTCAATACCGTGCCGCGATGAATCTCGCGCTGCACACCAATGTTCATTTGCACCGATCGCGGCGTCTGATAGTTGGGGTAGAACAGGTTGGTGCCCGTGATATCCGCGCCATCGGCCAGCACGTTGCCGATGTAGACGCCATTTTGCGATGGCCCTTGCGCCAGTACCGCCGCCTGGTATTCCTGCTGCAGAGTGACGATTTGCGGATACACGTTGCCGATCGCCTGTCCGCAGATATTCGCCAGGTTGATCGAAGTCGAGAACGGAAGGTTTTGCGGAGTGCCGTTCGCACACGCATTGGTTGTGCCCAGGAATAGACCCTGCTCCAGGCGACCCGGTCGATCAAAAAGCACGTTGTTCCAGATCGCGTTCTCATAGAACAACCCGATGCCGCCGCGAATCACCGTTTTGCCATTCGAACGCGGATCCCACGCAAAGCCTAGCTGCGGAGCAAGATTCTTGTTCGGCTGACGAACCGGATTCCCTAGACCTGAATAGAACTGGTTGTTGAAGGCATTCAGAGCAGGAATACCCGCCAAGTCACTATCCGTTCGTCCGGTATCTCGCACAAACCGCAAACCGGCCGTGATCGTCAGGTTCGGACGAATCTTCCACGAATCGCCGAAATACGCTGAGATTCGATCGTCCGGACCCAATCCACCCGCGGGCAACCCAAAGGCCGCTTTTTCGCTCGAAAATCCCTGGCCGTTTCCAAGGATCACGTTCTCAACCGGATAATCGAGTGGGTTCGCGGGGTTCGTGCAGACTGGAGGAGCACAGGCCGTCAGCGGCGCGCCCACCGCCGGCGCCAGACCCAGGAACTTCGCAAAACCACCGCCCTGAATGTGGTTCCATCCGCCACCAAAGCGGAACACGTGTTTGCCGAATACTTTGCTGCCGTCGTACTTCATCTGATGGTTCGATTGCATCGTCGACTGCGGAGCCAGAAAGTTAATTCCCGAACAGAACTGGTTCGCACCAGGAGTCAGGCAGCGCACGTCTGACCCGATCGCCAGCTCGATCCCGGGGGCCGGATCGAAAATGCTCGAACCGGTCACCGCGTCTTTGATTCCATTCTCAAACTTCATGTAGCCGAAGCGGATGCTGTGTGTGAATGTGCCGGTATTGAAATCAATTCCGATCACGTGATCCCGAGCGTGATTGTTATTGGCAAAGGGTTGAAACGAGTTCGGAATAAACGGCAGCGTGCTCTTGTTGCTGTCGTAGCTATAGCGGTAAAACGCCTTGTAACTGGCTCCTGTGTAGTCGAGCCGCGCCACATATTGGGGCTCGCGGAAGGGTGAGTTGAAGTTGCCTGTCAGCGCGGTAAACGGACCGCTCGGCAGCACCGGGTTGATGAAGTCCTGCTTGGTGCGCTCCGCATCCAGGAAAAAAAATAGCTTGTCGCGCACGATCGGACCGCCGATCTCGCCTCCGTACTGATTCCGCTGAAATGGATTGATCGAGCCACCCGGCAACGCCGCGTCCAGCGATTGGTCGCGGAAGTAGTAAAAACCGCCGCCGTGCAGCGCGTTGGTTCCACTCTTCGTCGAGATGCTCACTGAACCCGACGACGTCAACTCGGTGGAAAGATCCAGCGACGATTGTTGTAGAGAAGCTTCTTGAATAGCGCCTAGCGGAATATTCTGTGTGGTCGTGCCGACGTTTTCATCACTGATGTCGAGGCCGTCCACTTCGATGCGCGCCGTACGGCCGAAGCGGCCGCCGAACGAGATTGAGGAAAATCCGTTCTTCGTCGGATCGAAAGTCCCGCCGTCTTGAATCTGAATGCCCGGCTCAAGTTGGGCGAGATCCAGGAAATTGCGGCCATTGATCGGCAAGGTCTCAATCTGCTGCGACGTTAGAATTCCTTGCACCGTGGCCTGTTCCGTATTCACCGCCACCTCGGCGGCCTGCACCTCCACCACTTGCGTGCTCTCGCCCAGTCCGAGTTTCGCGTTCGCGGTCGAGGTGGTGTTCACTTGCACCTGCACAACTTCGACCGTGGTGTGGAAGCCCTTCATCTCGAATCGGACTTCGTAATCTCCCGGCGTCAGCGCGCCTGAGGCAAATGCGCCCGCGGCATTGGTCAGCGATGTGTTCGTCTGCCCCGTGCCTTTATTCGTGATTGTGACTTTCGCGCCGCTGAGAACAGCGCCGGATGGATCGGTCACGGTGCCTTGAATACTTCCTGTCGAGATCGTGGTCTGTGCCGCGGCTGACAGTACAGCCAACAACACGACAGTTAGTACAACCGCGCAGTCTTGTAGGCACTTTCGCCAGTTACCCGAAGTGAAGGCGCTCCGCATCATCGTCAACCATCCTTCTTGAAAAGTGAACTTTCTCCCGGGACGACTCAAGCAAACGGCCCGCCATAACACCGGATTCTGCTATGTAGCTTTCCATTCCAACCACTGCAAAAGTTGCAACAACGCTAGACACTTCGTGAGCACGACCATGGTGTCCGCATTCCCGGAGAGACCTCCGAAAAATGGGACCAGCAGATATCGCGTATCGCTGTTATGTATCGCAGAACGATGCTTTGTGGCGCCGCATAACAATCCGCTTAGTTGAGGAGATAACAAGACAAAGGTAAGAGGTTGTCGGGGGGACTTACTCGTTGGGCTTGCTGGTGTAATACCCGGTGCGGTTCCGTACTTGGAAGCCGGTTTCCTGCGGGGCCGTGACGCTCACCGAAATTCTCCGGAAATCGGAATCCGAGAACCTTTGCGAAGGGTAGTAGGCAAGAAGATATTGCGTTCTCAACTCATCGCTGATTTGCTTGAATGCGTTGTCCAGTTGCTGAAGAGAATTCGCGTAATAATGCTTGCCGCCCGTATCTTCAGAAATTTGAACGAGGGCGTGTTCGCCGCCGAGATCCCGGCCTGCATTGGCCTCGACCGGAACCACAATGATCGAATAAACGATGGCTTCCGCTTCCTGCGCGGCGCGGACCGCGTCCTGATAGTCAACCTTGCTCGCCGTGTCGCCGCCATCCGTAATCACCACCATCACCTTCCGGCCCTGGCGCTTCTCCAAGGCTCGTGACCCAAGGTACAGCGCGTCGTATAAAGCCGTCGCCGAGCCAAGCCGCATCTTGTCGATCGCGTGATCGATCGTTTTCAGATCTGGAGTGAACGGAACCACTTCATTCACGATCTCGCTGAACTGAAACACCGCGAGATTGTCCTGAGGACGCAGGATCGCATGCGCAAATTTCCTTCCCGAGGCTACTTCCAGCGGAAGGTCCCTGCGCGTGCTCAGACTGGTGTCCACGGCCAGCACAATCGATAGTGGCAGCGCGGACTCTTTGTCGAATACCGCAATCTTCTGCTCTTTCCCATCCTCGCTGATCTTGAAGTCGTCTTTAGTAAGTTTTGCGATGGGAGCTCCGTGAGCATCGGTAACCGTCACAAAGACGCTGACCAGCTTCACGTCCACTTTGAGAGTCGTGGACGGTGCCTGTGCGAGCGCTAACGTCGCGGCCGAACACAATAAATAGCTGAGAGCACAGATTCGCCGGTACACGCCGCTCACTTAGATGCCGTCCCCGCTTTAGGGCTGCCTTCCGGCCGTTGAATCTCTTCGGGAAACGGTTCCCCGTCTGCCCAAACGGCGCCATCCACAAAAAACTCTTTTTTCCAGATGGGGACCGTCTTCTTCAATGTGTCAATCAGCCACCGGCACGCGTCGAAAGCGGCCGCCCGGTGTGCCGAGGCCACGATAATGAGGACGCTGACTTCGCCAATCTCCAGCCGCCCGAGCCGGTGGACGACAACCGCGTCCCGAACCGCGAACTGCTTACGCGCTTGCTCGACCAACTCTCCCATCTGCTTCAGGGCCATCGCCTCGTACGCTTCGTATTCGAGGTAACGAGTCTGCCGTCCGCGCGTCTGGTTGCGGACGACGCCCTCGAACACGACCGCAGCCCCGTCCGAACCTTGCTTCATGCCAGCTAGGACATTCTGCGTGTCGATCGGTTCGCGCACGATCGCCGCTCGCTGCTCCGGCCTGCCGTCGTGATCGACGCCTCCGCTCACCGGAGGCAACATGCCAACCTCATCGCCATTCCGCAGTTCCCTCTCCAGGCCTGCGTATTCCTGATTCAGCGAGAGCGCAAGCGAGGGCATCAAATCGCGAATCTTCGGAAAACTTGCTTCGAAATGCGATACCAGATCCTTGAGCGTCGCGCCGTTGGCCAGCTCAACCGACTCGCTCGACTTCCCGGTCACGTCGCGCAGCATCCCGAAAAATAGGACGTTCACCCGCATCTTCACCAGTGTACCGAAGCTCAAACGCGCAACGGACAAAACTCTTTGTCACCAGAAAAGGGCCGAGCAGAAAGAGAAGGGCTCCGGCGAAAACAAAAGAAATGCCAGCCCCGTTTTCGGAGGCTGGCATCGTCATATCCCTGGAGCCTGGAGCCCTAGCT
>Ga0335069_10000101_pt1 | contig 146936 bp, 109 predicted proteins | sample Lox_Sample_11_FD_206714 | JGI IMG/M metagenome (GOLD analysis project Ga0335069, IMG submission 206714) | Soil microbial communities from Loxahatchee National Wildlife Refuge, Florida, United States - Lox_Sample_1.1 | ecosystem: Environmental > Terrestrial > Soil > Wetlands | place: USA... | reverse complement strand
CTAAGTCAGGTGCAGAGAACCGCCGATTTGCTTACGGCCGCGCGCGTGGCTGTCTATCCCATCTTTGCCAACGGAATGATGACCGAGGACATCGTCTCGGCTGACAACCGCAGCCCGGCTTCGGCTGCCGGCCCCGGGAACCTGGCCCAGATGTCCGGCAACGGCATTTACACCTCCAGCAGCGACGAGCGCGCCTCTGCGATTGCCGCCATGAACCAGATTGCCTCCGACACCGGCGGCAAGGCCGCTTACAACACCAACGATCTTGACGCGGCCACTCAGCACGCCATTGCCGACGGCAGTCACTACTACACGCTGGCCTACTCGCCAGCGAACAAGAAGATGGACGGCAAGTACCGCAAGGTCGAAGTCAAGCTCACCACCGGCAAGTACAGGCTCGATTACCGCCGCGGCTACAATGCAGACGATTCCACCAAGTTTGCCGCAGCCAAGCCCGCCTCCGATCCGCTCACTCCGCTGCTCATCCGGGGCCTTCCCTGCGCTACGCAGATTCTCTATGGCGCCCGCGTGCTGCCGGCCTCGCCTCAGCCCGCGCCGAACGCAACCCGCGCCGGAAAAAACCCCAAGCTCAAAGGCCCCGTCACCCGCTACGCCATTGACCTGATGATCCGCTGGACCGACGTCGCCCTCAACCCTGAGCCCGATGGCGCGCACACCGGCAAGCTGCAGCTCGGCATGATCGCCTATGACCGGGAAGGCAAAGCCCTCAACTGGAATGGCGCAACCGAGCAGATGAGCCTCAATCCAGAAACCTTTGCCGCCATCCAGAAGTCCGGCGTGCCCGCGCATCTTGAGATCGACGTCCCCAACAGCGAGGCCTGGCTCGAAATCGGCGTCTACGACTGGAACACCGGCAAGGCCGGCACGCTCGAAGTCCCGCTGCATGCGTCGGCCAATGCCGCCTTACAAACGCAGCCCAGCACGCCCAAGAGCAGCCTCGACCCGCATCCCTCGCCGGAGGATCCTCTGCAGGCAAAGTGAGCCAGGCAGGAACAGGTTCGCGATCTGTTTGAGATCCACGACGACTTGGAAGCCTGCGTTGACCGGCATCCGTTTCAGTAAGGTGCTAAACCGCCCGTGTTTGGGGGACTCGATCCCCGCGGCGCCCTTTCACACTCTTTGGCTCGCGTTGCGCCCGCCCACGTCGAAGATTCCTTCCAGGTACGGCAGCCCAGGCCGGCCGTGATCGTGTATCGGACATCGCCGCTCATGAATATCGCTTCCGTTCGAGCCATAGACATGCCCGCAGACCGAGCAGCCAAGCTGATACACACTCTGCGCAAAGTCGGTTCCGCGCAACCCCGTATGCCGGATCACGACCTGTCCGCGATCGTTCACGAAGCCCGGCTTCGTGCTATAGCCTGCCGGCCTCTTCCCGCCCCGTGACTGGATCTCCGCTCCCTGATTCCCCGTTCGCCCGGTCATCGTCCGTCGCCTCATCGAACGAATGGATGATCTCATGCTTCACCATGCCTTCGATCGGTGCATTGCCTGGCCGGATCACCAGCCGCGTCCGGCAGCCGGCCTCGCGCGCCGCGTCCAGTTCCGCTACCACATCCGAGTAGAACGCGATCTCCGGCCGCGCCACGCCCATCGCCTCCGCGATCGCCGCGTAGCTGGTCCTCACCGTCTTCGCCCCGGTCCGTGTGTCGAAATATCCCGAGATCATCGGCGTGAGATCGCCAAAGACCGTGTGCCGGAAGAGAATCTGCTGCGCCTCCGCCGAGCCCGACGAGTAGATCGCCACGCGCGCCTTTTGCGACCACCGCCGGATCGCCGGCGGCACATCGTCAAACAGCGTGCCCTTCAACTCGCCGCTCTCAAACCCAATCTTCCAGATCTTGCCCTGCAGGCTCTTCAGCGCCGTCGATTTGCGGTCGCGGTCCATCAGCCAGAGCAGGTAATTCAGCTCGGCGGAGTACGACGCATTTTCGGGATCGCCCTGGCTGAGCCCGAACAGGCCCGCTTGCATCACGGGATGCCCAAGCTCCTCTTCCCTGCGATTCTCCTCGGCCAGCATCGCCAGGTCGGCGCGCACATCCTTGTCCGCGCCGCGGCGGCGCAGAAACTCGGCAAAGTGATCGCGCGCGTAAGGGAACAGGACCTCGGTGAGGAGTGAGATCGGCGCCACAGTGCCTTCCACATCGAGCAGGTACAGCCGCGGAGTGGCCGTTCCCGGTTCTTCAATGTTCATGCGGAAAGCGTCGTCTCCACGCGCGGTCCCAGGTACGCCGGCCCGAAGCACAGCGGTTGATATTCGTGGTCCACGCCCGAGCCGGTGTAGTGCGGCGTCCAGCCCGTCGTGTCCTGGAACCAGCGGATCGCGCGGATGCGGCGGTCCTCGCACAACGTGAACCAGTGGGTCGTCCCACGCGGTACGCGCAGCATGTCGCCCGGCCCGACTTCAACCGACGCGACCCGCCCGCCGATGTTGAGAAAAAAGACGCCGCGCCCGGCAAGGATGAACCGAACCTCATCCTCCGAGTGCGTGTGCTCCTTGTCGAACTTCGCCAGCATCGCGTCCAGCCCCGGCGTCCCGGGATTCACGTCGATCACGTCCGCTGTGCGATAGCCGCCGCGCTGCTTCATTTCGTCGATCTCGGCCGCGAAGGCGCTCAGCACAGCGTCGGCCGGCGAGTCGGCGGGCACGCGCGACAGATCCCAGCGCTCGTAATCGATGCCCAGCCCGGCCAGCGCCGCGCGAATCTCCGGCTCGGCATCGATCTTCTCATTCGTATCGGGGAAGCGAAGAACTGCCATGGTGACTCCTTCATACCCTCGACGATCGCGTCAACTCCATCGCCGGCATCCTGAGCGGCCCGCGAAGCAGACGACTCAGAGGATGGGTGCTTCAATCACGGTGACGCGCGTCAGATGTCATCAGCTCCGGCTCAAGCGCCGCGCCCGCGGTCAATCGCCGCACCTCAATTTCGAATAGGAACTCGAGCGCCTCCAGGTGCCGCCGCGCCTCGGCCACCGAGTTGCCCCAAGTATAAAGCCCATGCCGGCTCAGCAACACACCATGCGCGCGCGGAAACTCATCCAGCACCCCGCCAAGTTCCTTTGTGAGCGAGTCGTAGTTCTGCGAGTTCTCGAGCACCGGCACCCGCTCCAGATGCGCATGGGTCGTCACGCCGGCCAGCCCCTTCAGAATCTCGTACCCCTCGATCGGCACGTATCCGCGCGGCGCATAGCGCCCGGAGAGCAGCGTGTTCCAAACCGTGTGTACATGCAGAATCGCCGCCGTCTCCGGCCGCGCGCGATAGATGACCCGGTGCAAGCCCGTCTCCGCCGAAGGCCTGCCGTTGCCCGACGCCACCACGCCATCCATATCCACTTCCAGCAGATCGAGCGGCGTCAGCGTGCCCTTGTCAAGGCCCGTCGCCGTGATGCGGATGCTGTGCCCCGCGCGCACGCTGAAGTTCCCGCTCGTGGCCGGAACCCAACCCTTGGCATAGCACCACCTCGCCGTGGCGCACAGCGCTTCAATCTCTTTCGCTGGGAATGAGGCCGTACCGGGGACCATACGTGGTTCGAGTGTAGCAATGGATGGGCCAGGCGCATCAAGCCTTTCGCTGCACCCGCCGGAACGCCGACAGGCCCGGGAGCGGCGCGCCGGGACGCGAGGGAAACTTATCCAGTCCAAAGAGAACGAATGCCGGTCCGATGACACCGCGCAGCACCCAGTCGCCGATCCTGTCGCGAGGCTCGCTCGCGGCTGTCTCTTCGAACCGGGTGACTTGGACACCGGTGCAGGCGAGGTTCTTCCCGCAGAATGCGCTCTACAATCATCTCTTGCCTGGTCCAATGCTGAGTCCTGCCCATCGCGACCGCCTTGACGTTGTCCTCGTGCGCCCGCGCAACCCGCTCAACATCGGCGCGGCCGCCCGCGCCATGGCAAACTTCGGCTTCTCCCGCCTCACCGTCGTTGCTCCCTTCGAGCCCCACTGGCGCGAAGCCAAATCCGCCGTCGGCGCGCCAGAGCTTCTGCAAAGCGCGAATCAAGCGGCTTCTCTTTCTGACGCCGCCGCGGCCTGCACACTCGTCGCCGGCACCGGCACACTCGGCCGCCGCAAGCCACAGCAGCGCGTCGTCACCCTCCCCGAATTCGCCCCGCTCGCCGCCGGGGCCCTCAAGAACAACGGCCGCGTCGCTCTCGTCTTTGGCCCGGAGAAGCACGGGCTTACCCGCGATGACCTTTCCTACTGCCACCTCCTCGTCGAAATCCCCACCGACCCCCGCCAGCCCTCGATGAATCTCGGCCAGGCCGTCGCCGTCTGCCTCTACGAGCTGGCTCGGACCCCTGCGGCCAGCGCCTCCGGCGGTTCGCATATTCCAACCATCTCGGCTCACAACACACCCACCGCCTCCGGCGAGCTCGATGTCCTCGCCGGCGTCATTGAAGAAACCATGGCCGCCACGGGTTACTCGCCCGACAGTATGCGAACCGCCAACCGCCTCGATCTGCGCGGGTTGCTCCACCGCCTCGCTTTGACCGACAGCGACGCCCGCCGCATCCTCCGCCTGTTCCGCCGCATCCTCTGGCAACTCCGCGGGCGATGACCCGCTCCACCTCCGGACCATCCATATCCCACAAAAGTTCCATCTTTTCAACGGTATTGTTCATATTCCGGCGGACCAAATCCTGCTAAAGTGCGGACAAAGGTCACCCCCATGACTCGATCCACGAAGTGTCTCCGCAGGACGGGGATCCTCTTCCGGCTCTTCGCCGCGACTGTTTTCCTGGTGTCGATCGCGATCGCTTTGGCAGCTATCGCCCAGCAGAATGCACCCTCCGCCTCGACGCCTCCCTCGCATACCGCGCATCGCGCCGCTTCGCACCACAGGGCCGCGGCGCACCACGGGCATCATGGCGGCGCCGCGCACCGCGCCCATTCCGCTGCACACCATGCCGCCGGACACCACGCGGCCCGGCCCACGCATTCGGCGAGCAAGGCTCAACCGTCCCCCGCGCCGGCCCAGCCTCCCGTTGAAGCCGCCGCTCCAACTCCTGCCGCTGCGGTTCCGCAACAGAACGCCGCTGCCGCCGCTGAAGCAACCGCGGCGCCCGCAGTCGAAAAGGCCCCCGAGCCCGCTCCGGCTGCCGCAGCCGCACCTCCACCCGAGTCCCAACCGGCCCGGCAGCCCGCTGCAATTCAGCCGGTCGTCGCCGAACAGCCGGCTTCCGCGCCACCGCCACCAACCCAGCCGGCCGCCGCCGAACAGTCTTCTGCACCGGCGCAGCCCGCGGCAATTGCACCGCCAGCCGGGCAGTCCCCCGTCCCGGCCGCGCAGAACCCGTCTCCGGCCGCTGCCGAGCAGGCCGTAACCCCTGCCGCCGCGCCCGCTCAACCGGCCGCTACAGCCGCGCCAGCCGAACCAGAGGCAACTCCGGCCGCTGCAACTCCGGCCGCCGCAGCGTCCGCCGACCAGCCCACCGTCACGGTTCAAATTGATCAGCAGCCCGCGCCGGCGCAGCCGGCCGACCCGTACTCCGCCCAGGTCTCCGCCGCAGCCCTTGCCCAGCAGGCCGCCGCCGAGAAGGCCGCCGACGAGTTTGTCCACGGCAGCACCGCCAGCGAAGAGGATCTGCGCAAAATGCTCATCGGGAAGTCGCTCTACCTGCGCGGCGGCTACCTCGACAACAATCTGACCTTTGGCGAATCCGGCCTGCTCATCGGCCATTCACCGCAGGGCAGCTATACCCTCTCCGGCATCCAGATTGACAAGGTCCACCTCAGCAAGCACAAGCTTGAGCTCGAAGGCGCACGCTATGGACTGCACTTCCTCGGCGCCATGCCTTACGAAGACCCCACCAAAGCCGTCGACCGCGTGAAAATTACCCCCAAGAAGAAGTTCGTCAAGCTCACCATCGACCGCGAACTGATCGTCACGCCGAAAAAGAAGAAACACAAGGACGGGAAGGATCAGGCCAAAGAGGCCAAGGCGCCGGCCGGCAAACCCCCATCCGAGGCATCGCAATCCGGCCCCGGCGGCGTCGTAGTCTCGGCCGACTCCGTGCAAGGCAAGCCGGCTGGCAACTCCACCGCCACCGTATCGGACGCCACGCCGGCCGGCAACTCGACCGAAGCCGGCAACCCCTCCACGGAAGACACGGCAAAGGACGACGCCGCGAAGGACTCCGCCTCGGCCAACGAGCCCTCGGAGGAAGAACAGGCCAAGGCCGAGATGGCCGCCGCTCCCCAGGAAGAGCGCCCCGCCGATCCCGGCAGCGTCACCACGACCACCTCGCCGGCCCATGCGGCCAAGGTGCTCAAAGACGCACTGGACAAGATCTTCGCGCCCGGCCTTGACGAGCGCATGATGGCCGCCATGCCTGACTTCTGGAAGCGCTACTACGATGCCGTGGCCGCCAAAACGGACTACCGCCCCAAGGACCCCACCGTCCTGCGCCAATCCGCCGTCGACAAAAAAGCCCGCCTGCTCTCCAAGTTCGTCCCCGAGTCCAATGACTTCGCGCAGGACTCCGGCGTGGCCGGCATGTGCCTCTACCACACCGTCATCGGCGCCGACGGCAAGCCCGGCGAAATCGCCGTGGCCCGCCCCATCGGCTTCGGCCTCGATGAGAACGCCGTCGCCGCCATCCGCAAGGCAAGCTTCGAGCCGGCCATCAAAGACGGCCATCCTGTACCCGTCGTGCTCGACCTCGTTGTGCAGTTCCGCATCTACTCCAAGCGCACCAACGTAGCCTCGAACCCCGACGACCGCGACAAGCCCCAGCCCACACTCCTGCCCGGCCTCTACACGCTCCAGGACCTGATGCTGCGCCAGCGCACGCAAGCGCAGAGCCCCGACCCGAATCAAGCCCAGAGCCAGCCCACGAACCAGGCCCAGAACCCGCCGCAGACCCAATAACCCTGCGGCGGACGCCTTACCTCGGTCTTACAACTGGTCTTCCTCGAACGGGCTCCCTGTCCGGCCGCAAGACAGCTGTCTTACCAGCGCCTCGGGCTGCCTGACATGCGCGGGCTTCGGTAAGACATTTGACTTACCAGCGCCCGACATTCAAGCAGACTGTCCAACGCCGTCTTGCACCGGAGGGATAGGGAAGCGCGATGTCTTACAAATGCGAAACGCTGTGACCCCGTGCAGTACAGCCTTTCACGGCGGCCAACCGCACTGAAACCGTTGGGAACTACCCCTTCGGCTCCCACAGCTCCACCCGGTTCCCCTCCGGGTCCCAGATCCACGCAAATGGCCCGTAGCCATCGTCCTGCCGCTTGGGATCGATGCGCACACCCGCGGCGGCAAGCTGTTCCAGCAGCGCCTCGAGATTGTCGACGCGGAAGTTCAGCATGAACGTCTGCGGCCCCTCGCCGAAGTACTTCGTGTCTGCCGGAAACTGCGAGAACACCGTCATGCCCGCCGACTCCGGCCCGTCGAAGAGAAGGTATCCGTCGTCCGTCCGCGGGATGCCGAGGTGCTCGGCGTACCAGGCGGCCAGCGCCTTCGGGTCCTGCGACTTGAAGAACACTCCGCCGAATCCAACAGCCTTCGCCATCGCTACTCTCCTCCACTTTCAATGATCTGGTCCAACTTCGGCTTGTGTTTGGCCTCGCGCGGCGTGCGCGGCGGCGTGTCGGCAATCATCCGTGAAGGCTTGGGCTGCCCCACGCGCTCGCGCGCATTCGCCTTCACCGCCTTCGTCGCCGAGAATGAGGGTGGCTTGCGTTTCGCCATGTTCAAGGACGAGTATGATATAGATCGGCCGCGAGCGGAAGGGGCGGCTTGCCATGCCGTTATCGCAGCGGGCTCCGCGGCCGCGCACCAGGGAGTGACTCATCTATGGACGAGCGCGAGTTTTTCAACGAGACCACGGAGCAGCGTACGCACACTCTCACCTGCCCCAGGTGCGGGCAATCGGGCGAGTATCGCGTGACCTGGGTAGTGCGGCGCAAGCGAGCCCAGCTTCCCCGCCACGCCGACGAGCGCGACCGCGCCAAGTTCGCCAAGGCGCAGTCCTACATGGTTCGCCGCGATGACAAGCTCTCCTGCTCCAACATGCGCTGCCGCAAGCCCTTCGAGATCACGACTCTTCAGTCCCTGGCCTTCCTCGCGGACTGACTTCGGCGGCGCCCGCGCCGCTCAGCCCAGCAGCGCCATCACGATGTGGTTGACCGCGAACGCTGCGCCATAGGCCAGCGCCAGCATGTAGAGGAACTGGATCGCCGGCCACTTCCAGCTATTCGTCTCACGGCGCACGACGGCCATCGTCGACGTGCACTGCATGGCGAACGCAAAGAAGATCATCAGCGCCAGCGCCCCGCCCAGCGTCATGTCGTGGTGCAGCGCGGCCTGCAGGTTCAGCGACTGTGTATCCGGGTCGGCGCCGTAGAGCGTGCCCATGGTGCTCACCATCACTTCGCGCGCCAGCACGCTCGACAGGAGCCCGATACCGATCTTCCAGTTGAAGCCCAGCGGCGCGATCGCGGGCTCGATGTAGTGGCCCAGCCGCCCGATCAGGCTTTCCGCAAGCTCCGGTGCGGTGGCTGCGCCTGTGGCCGTGTGCGCGATTGGCACATGTGCCAGCACCCAGAGCGCCAGCGTCACGCACAAAATCACCGTGCCCGCCTGGCGCAGGAAGATGCGCGCGCGGTCGACGAGCCGCAGGGCCAGCGAGCGCAGCGTCGGCCGCCGATACTGCGGCAACTCCAGGATGAACGGCGTCTCGCTTGACTTTAGGATCGAACTCTTCAGCAGCCGCGCCGTGGTGCATGCCGCAACGAACCCGGCCAGATACAGGCTCAGCATCACGACCGTGCGCAGGCCGAGAAATCCGTGCAGATAAAACGTGTTGGGCACAAACGCCGCGATCAGCAGCATGTACACCGGGAGCCGCGCCGAGCAGGTCATGAACGGCGTGACCAGAATCGTCGCAAAACGGTCTCGCTTGTTTTCGATCGTGCGTGTGGCCATGATCGCCGGCACGGCGCACGCGTAGGCCGAGAGCAAAGGAATGAATGCCTTGCCGTTCAGGCCGATGGTGCGCATCACGCGGTCGGCGATCAGCGCGGCACGCGCGAGATACCCCGAGTCCTCGAGGATCCCGATAAACAAGAACAGAAGCAGAATCTGGGGGAGGAACACCAGCACCGACGAAATGCCCTTCCACGCGCCGTCGAGAATAAGGGATTGCAGCCATCCGGCGGGCAGAAACGGCCGCACCAGATTGCCGGCGCGCGCCAGCAAATCGCCAAACCCGTCGCTCATCGGCTGGCCGATCGAGAAGACCACTTCGAACACTCCGACGACCACCATCAGGAACAGCAGCGGTCCCCAGATTCGGTGCAGCAGGAGGTTGTCGATTTTGCGTGTGCTCTCGGCCGACAGCGGAGCAAGATACCCCGTCCGCCGGCTCACCTGCGCGGCCCACGAGTGCGTGCTCGCGGCATTGCCGATGACCGGGAGAATGAGCGGATTCCTGGCCGCGCCGTTGCCTGGCTGGTTGAGGAACAGGGGCACCGCATCGAGCCCCGTGCCGTGCGTGGCGCTGATCAACGCCACCGGAGCGTTCAGCTCGCGCGCCAGCTTCAGCGTGTCTACGGCGCCGCCGCGCGACTGCATCAGGTCGCTCATGTTCAGCAGTACCAGCGTAGGCAGCCCCAGGGCCAGCACCGGCGCGGCCAGCATGAGCTGTCGCGTAAGGTGCAGCGAATCCAGCACCAGCAGCACTGCGTCGGGTTTGGGCGTGCCGGGCATCTTGCCACGCAGCACGTCCACGGCGACGCGGGCGTCCTCTGAGTATGGCGTCAGCGAATAGATACCCGGCAAGTCGATCAACGTCAGATCGTCGCGGCCCACGCCCGCCATCAAGCCCATTCGCTGCTCGACGGTGACCCCGGGATAGTTCGCCACCTTCTGGTGCAATCCAGTCAGCCGGTTGAAAAGAGTTGACTTGCCGGAGTTGGGTGGGCCGATGAGGACCACGGTGCTCATCTTGCCGCTGCGCGGCGGAGAAGACGGCGGTTCAAACTTCGGCGGAGTGCAGCACCCGCTGCTCATCTTGTGGCCTCGAGCAGCTCAGGAGTCTCTGCCAGTTGGCCGGCAGCGGCAGCCGGGCGAACGCGAATCGCCTCGGCCGTCTCATGGCGCAAGGCGATCTCCAGGCCGTCGACAGCGTAGACGGTGGGATCGCCGGCCGGGGCGCGGCGCAGCGCGGTCACGACCGCGTCGGGCACAAAACCCATGTGCATGAGATGGTTCTGGACGGTCTCTGGCAGATCGAGGGCGACCAGCACCCCGGCCTCGCCAACGTTCAAATCGCTTAACACGCTCACCCGCCGGACTCCGCTGGGCCCCGGAAATCTGAAGGCCCGAAAACTACGACCGGAATAGTCGGATTTAAGTATACGACCATTTCGGTCTGAGTTGCAAACCGTGGTTTGCCTCACTTCGCGATGGGTGACCGGCACCAGTCTGGACCTCCGTCCGGGATGCCCGGCGATGCTGCCGCCGGGTCCTCCCCAACCCCTGCCACTAGACCCTTCGATGGTCCTTATCGGAACGTTGGTCTATGTTTATCAGTGGACTTGCAATCGACATGTGATGCGGATCACTCAACCGGGAATCCGCCGGGCCGAAACGAACCCCGAAACGACGGAGCCAGCGATGGATTTCAATGAATTCAGAGCCTCGACAGACGCTGCCCTGCCGCCACCCAGCCTTCCGGCGACGCTCGCGGCCCTGTGGTGGGACGCAAAAGGCGACTGGGCCCGCGCACACTCGATGGTCGACGGCCTGGACACGCCCGACGGCATGGCCGTCCACGCCTATCTGCATCGCAAGGAAGGTGCTGAGTGGAATGCGAACTACTGGTATTCGCGCGCCGGCCGCCACTACCATCGCCCCACACTCGAAGCCGAGTGGGAAGCTCTCGCGGAAGGCCTGCTTGCAGCAACCAGAAGCTGAGCGACTGTATTTGCGATCGACGGGCTACTCCAGCTCGCCCGCCTGCCCGATTGGCGAACCCATCCGCCCCGGTGGCACGATCCCATACTTCACATCGAGAAATTCCTGCAGATCGCCGGGCAACAAGGCAGCCAGTTCCTGCCACGTCAGCGTCTTCAACCGCACGCGCAGCCCGGCCTGCTTCACCGCGGCCATCACATCGAACCACGCCTCGCGCAGGTCCGGCCTCCGCTGGTCGAGCAGCACACAAAAACTGCAACCCGCGGCGTGCGCGGCCAGCACGTTGCGGATAAGCTGGTAACTCGCGAAGCAACTTTTCGTCTCGATGATGAGCGGCCGTTCCGGCGCCACAAACAGCGGATCGAGCACGACCTCTTCGTACTCCTGCGAGTAGTCCTCGGGAAACTCCGTCTGCTGCTTCGGCCGCCCGGCGATGACTTCTGCGCGCGGCAGTACCTCGCGGTCGAAGACCTCGTCGAAGTCGCGGTACGCCTCGGCCACAGCTTCTTCGCAGTTTTGAAAATCGGACTCGGTGAGCTTCGCCTCGACCAGCAGCGGCCCCAGCCGCATATCCACTTCCGTGCGGTCGAACCTGCCGTTCTTCAGCGGCACGCGCGCCTTCCATCCAAACAGCGGTTGCGCGCCGCTCTCCAATCCCAGCGCATTCGCCACCGCCGGCGAATCCACAACACCCGGCGTGCAGAAGACGTTCATCAGCAGCGCGTCGGAGCTCATCGACGAATCGAGCTCGCGCCAACGCCGCTCCGCTTTGGGCAGCGCACGCCGCGCCTGCGCGTGCACCTTGTCGAAACGTCGCATCCAGTCGCCACGATCCAGGATCGCCGCATACGCCGCATCGAAGAAATTCCCATGCTGCCCGGCCTCCGGCGCATACACCACAACCGGATGGCTGCCGTAGCTCTCCACATGCGCCCGGGCCCGCGCGTAGACGCGGTTCCGCGCCATCAGCTCGTGCCGCAACTCGCTCGCGCACAGACCAGTCTTCTCCGCCATACTCAGCAGACTCATTGTAGGCACGCGCCTGGCCCCCTTCTTTCGACGGGCCCGACCGCCACCGGCCTCAAACCTTCGCCGGCTCCAACCAAGGGTTGACCGGCGCGTACCGCTCGCCATGCGAAAATCGACGCGTGGCAACCCGGGTAAAGCAGTTCCTCTCAGCGCTGCTGTTGGCGCTCTTTTTTTGTGCGGCTGCGGCGCAGGCCCAGTCTGCCGGTTCGGAGAACGACGAAATGGCCGGCGCGATCCTCTTTCGCGACAAGGGGTGCGCCTTCTGTCATGGACCCGGCGGCGTCGGCACGGCCAAGGCGCCTTCCCTGGTGGACATCCGCAGGAACAAGCTGTGGCCGGCGGAGAAGATGACCAGCCAGATCCTGAATGGCGGCCAGAAGATGCCTCCCTTTGCCGATGCGCTCACTGACAGCGAGATCGCGCAGTTGGTGGCCTACCTCCGCGCGAAGAGGCGGCCGGTCCCTCCGCCCTCGGCAACACCCGCCCCGCCCCCGCAGTGATCGCCGTGCGGCCTTGACCGGGGAGCGTCCCCGCGCCGCATTCGCGCCAGACAGTTGTTTCCGTTGAAACGAGAACAAGTTAGACTGGCCTCACCGGGAGGTACGGCGATGAGGATCCCCCGCTCCTTGCCATGGGTGCTGGTGTGCGCCTCGGCGTGCGCCGCAGCCGTCTCCCAGACCGCCCCGCAATGGAAGAGCCGCGTGATCACCGACGCTGAGCAGGGGGCAACTTATACCGAACTGACCCTGCAGGGCACGTACCTTGTGCCGCCAACCAACGTGAATGCGCAGCCTTCGCTCGTGGTGCAGTGCGCCGACGGCAAGGTGCAGGGGAACTTCTTCAGCTTCGGCGCGGTGCTCAGCCTGCATGTCGGCGGGCTGTATCACGTCGAGTTGCAGGCTCGCATCGACGACGTGCGGCATCCCATCGGCGTCGACGAGCTCAGCCCCGACCGCACCGCCGCCTACTTCTCGCGCAGCGATCTCAAGCGCATGCTGTTCGCCAAGCAGATCGTAGTACGCGCCGTCGAGTTCGCCGGCCCGCAAATGCAGGCCAGTTTCACCATGCCCGACGCGTCTCCCATCTTCGACGCCTGCGGCCACGACTGGATCCTCAAGCCGCACTAGCCGTCCTTGACAGCCGGGTTGAGAACTGCCGGCGATCGGCCATCAGCTCACTGACTCCTGGTCCTCGGCTCTTGGCGGTGTTCCCTCGGTCTCCGGGTCTGCGGGTCCTCCCGGCGCCGCTCGCTCGGTTGCGCAAGACTGGTCGCGGATCGCGCAAAGCCAGGGGCCGGCAGGCAGGGAGCTTCCCCTCGACCCTCGGCCCCCCGATATGTTTGAATCGAATCAGGAGATGGAAAGAGAGATGGCGAACAACATGCTTCCCCCCGAAGAACGGAACCTGACTCCAGACCAGGTGGAGGCGCTCGACAAGCGTCGCGATCTGGGCAACACGTTCCTGGTGATCGCCGGGCAGTTCACCGTGATCGCCACCGTTCTTCTGCTTTGGGTGGGCCAGGACCTCACGTATTCGCCCGGCTGGGTGCATCCGATGGCCTATTACTTCGCCATCGCCCTTGGCATTATCGCCGTCCTCGGCATTGTCGGCCTTATCCTGCGTCGTGGGACGCCGCGTATCGATTAACTGCGGCTCCAGTCGGTTTTGCGCACCACCGGCCGCGAATCTGTACGCCTTCCCTGCAATCCGTCCCATGAGTCGCGGTTTGCCCTCGTCCGGCCGCGCAAAAACTCTGCAAACGGTATAGCCTGAAGTTGTTGATGGCTGCTTCTTCCCTACTTCCGGACCTTCGGACCTCCGCAGCCACCTGCCTTACCGATAGTCATGGGCGGGTGATCCACGACCTGCGCGTCTCCATCACCGACCGCTGCAACTACAAGTGCATTTACTGCCGCACCGGCGAAAACGGCGCGCAGTATCCCGAGTTGCGCATCGATGAGTATCTGCGCCTGATCGAGCTCTTTGTCGGCCTGGGCATCAGCAAAGTCCGCCTTACCGGCGGGGAGCCCCTGCTTCGCCGCGGCCTGCTCGACCTGATCCGCGAGCTGGCCCGGCTGCGCACGATCGACGGCGAACAGCTCGACATCGCGCTCACCACGAACGGCCACCTGCTCGCCGAGCTTGCCCAGCCGCTCCGGGCTGCCGGCCTGCATCGCGTCACAGTGAGCATGGACGCGGTCGACGAGGAAGTCTTCCAGCGCATCACCCGCGTGCCGGGCAGCTTCCAGGCCGTACTCGCCGGCGTTCGCGCCGCGCGGGCCGCCGGCCTCACTCCGCTCAAGATCAACTGCGTGCTTCTGCGCGGTTTCAATGACGATCAGGTGGAAGGCTTTGCCCGTTTCGCGCGCGCCGAAGATGTGGCGGTGCGCTTCATCGAGTTCATGCCTCTTGAAGAGGGCCGTCTCTGGTCGCCGGAGATCGTAGTCCCACTCAAAGAAATCGTGGAGCGCATCGGCCGCGTTCTTCCGCTGAAGCCGCTTCCGGCGCGCGATCCCAGCGAGACGGCGCGCCGCTACACCTTTGCCGACGGTGTTGGCGAAATCGGCATCATCGCGCCGGTCAGCGAGGCCTTCTGCGGCGCCTGCAGCCGCGTGCGTCTCACCTCCGACGGCAAGATCCGCACGTGCCTCTTCTCGCAGATCGAGCACGACCTCTACGGCCGCTTGCGCGCCGGCGAAAGCATTGGCGAGTTACGCGATTACGTCGTGCGCACCGTGCAAGGCAAAGAAGCACGCCACCACATCGGCGAGCCTGGATTCCTCAAGCCGTCGCGCTCCATGGTGCACATCGGCGGGTAAGTCCATTCGAAAGATCCCTGTCCAATTTTTCATTGCGAGAAACTTCGGATCGAGCCCGGATTCGCCGCGTTTCTCCCTGCGCCTTCGCGAAATCGACTCTTCAACGCAACTCCATCGTTTTCCCTATGCTCTCCCGGGCCCGTGTGACAGAATGCATGAGAGATTCCCCAGAGTTGCAGTCGGATGACGAACGAGAATGAAGGCCGCATCCCGCTCCACGACCTGCTCGTCTTCCACCAGCTGGCGCGCTCGCTGACATCGAGCTTCGACCTGGATACCATTCTGCGCACCATCCTGGAACAGATGGAGCAGTTCATCGAAGCTGAGCTGTGGACGCTGCTGATGCTCGACCCCAAAAGCCAGGAGCTCTATTACGCAATCGCGGCCGGCGGGCAGGAGGAGGCGCTGCGCGACCTTCGCGTGAAGATCGGCGAAGGCGTCGGCGGCTGGGTGGTCGAGCACGGCGAAACGCTCATTGTGCCCGAAGAGCTGGCCGACGAAGACGCACGCGCACGCACCTCGGGCAACGCCACCTCGCGCCGCGTGCGCTCGGTCATCGCGCTCCCCTTGCGCGGGCGCAAAGGCACCTGCGGCGCCATCGAAATCTTCAATCCCAGGGCCGAAAAACTCAGCGACTACACCATCGCGTTCTTGCACATCCTCGCCGACTACGCCGCCATCGCCATCGAGAACTCGCGCGACGTCGCGCGCATCCAGCAACTCACCATCACCGATGACACCACCGGCCTCTACAACGTTCGACATCTCTACGACGCTCTCGGCCAGGAGCTCGACCGGTCAACCCGCCTTGGCCTGCCGCTCAGCCTTGCGTTCCTCGACCTCGACCGGTTCAAGCAGGTCAACGACGTGCACGGCCACCTGGCCGGCAGCGAGCTTCTCGCGCGGACCGGCGCGAGACTGCAGGAGCTTTGCCGCCCCGGCGATCGCTGCTTCCGCTACGGTGGCGATGAATTTGTGATCATGATGCCCGACACCGGCGCCGGCGACGCGCGGATCCACGCAACGAGCATCCACCGCGCGCTCATGGAAACGCGCTTCCGCATGAACAGCGGCATCTATCTCAGCGTGAGCGCCAGCGTCGGCCTGGCCACCAGTCCCAAAGACGGCACCACGGTCCACGCCATCATCGGCGCCGCCGACTCGCGGATGTACATCGTCAAGAACAGCGGCCGCGGCCAGGTCCACCTGGGGTAGATCTCACGCCGCCTGCTCCGCTCTCCGTGTCGCCAGCGGCTTGCGCGGCCGCCCTGGCCGGTTCCCCATTCGCGCATGGATGCGCGCGTAGTCAAGGTCGGCCTCGCTCAGCACGGGAAACGCGCCGGCGAGATAGTCCTCGCTTGCTCCGCCCCGAATCGCCGCCTCAACGCGGCTGAGGGCTACCGAGGTTCCGCGGAAGATCGGCTCACCGCCGAGAATCGCCTGGTCGGAGACAATCCTCCGCTGTCCCCAAAGGAAGGCGGCGGCGTTCTTCAATAGCATCTCGCGCATGCGTCCACAATCGACACGGACGGCCAGTTCGCCCCGGCGCAGCACCAGTTCCTGTCCTTCGGCCTGCCAGTCGCCGTCCGAACTCCGCCGCCTGCGTACAAGCGCTTCCAGCGCCGCCTTGTGCGCCTTCTCGAGCGCAAACGGAAACTCAGCCAGCAGCTTGAGAAAGACCAGGTCCCGCGTCGAAACCAGGCGGCTCGCGCCGCGGCGCCGCTCCGGCGCTACGTAGGGTCTTACGTCCTCGCGTTCGATCATCTGCCGAATCGCCTTGGCGGGAATATCGGCGATGGCCGCGGCCTCGCGGATTGTCCATAGATAGTTCATGGGGGAATCGCAACCCTCTTCGTGATGGGTCCTGCTCTATGGACGAATTGTGGCGGATTTCGGTGAATCGTGACGGACTTGCCTGCGGAAAACCGCTGGAAAAGCGAAACGGCCGAGGATGCCCCGGCCGTCGCCTTTCATTTTGAATCTCGTCTGCCCGTCTACGATGCCTTGGCCACAACCAGCGCCTTCAGCCGCGCGTTCAGCCGGCTCTTGTACCGCGAGACGGTGTTGTGGTGAAAAACGCCCTTCTGCACACTCTTGTCGAGCACGGAAACGGTGGTGCGGTACTGCTCCTGGGCCTTGCTCGCGTCGCCCGCCGAAAGGGATTCGCGCATGGCCCGCAGGCTCGTTCGCACCCGGCTGCGGTTGGCGCGGTTCACTTCGGTCCGGGTCTCGGTCTGGCGCGCACGCTTCAACGCCGATACATGGTTTGCCATGGCTCTTCCTTAGTCTCTGGGATGATGCGGTAAAGAATGCAAGCCGAGCCGCATCCCTCGCAATTCCCTAGTTTACGGGAATCGCAGCCCACGGTCAATGCGCCGCCGTCATTCCCCGCCGGATTGCGCCGCAGGTTTTCCCGTTCCGCCACCCCGTTTCGCGCTACCATGCTCCAATGCATCCGCAACATACCCTGATCCTGCTCGGAGCACTCACGGCCTTCGCATCGCAGTTCCCGGCCGCAGATGCGCAATCGGCAAGGCTCGACCTCAGCCAGGGGATCCCGATCGTTCATGTTCGCATCGACGGGAAAGGTCCGTTCCTGTTCGTTGTGGACACCGGAACCAGTTGCGAGGCGATTGTCTCGCCCAGGCTGGCCAGGCGCCTCGGCCTCTCGCCGAATGGCCAGACCCGCATCACCGACCTCGGTGGACGGGCAACGCACACACTCGACGAAGTCTCGCTCGAAACGGTTTCCCTGGCCGGAACCGAGTTCCATTCCGTCCGCGCGGTGGTCACGGACCTGCCGGACGGCGATGCGGTCTTTGACGGCATCCTCGGGTTCCGCCTCTTCCGGGGCCGTTTGCTCACGCTCGACTATCCGCACCACAAGCTGCTCCTGGGCGACGGCGTCCTCGCCGGCAGCCGCAGCCCGGATGTGCTGCCGATGCGTATGGCCGGTGGCATTCCGATGGTCGATCTTGCCGCCGGGGACACCACCATCCGGGCCGCAGTCGATTCCGGCGGCCTCGGGCTGAGCGTGCCGGCAGCCGTGGCCCGGACTCTGAAGTTCTCCGGCGGCCGCGAAACGGTGGCTCTCGGCAAAACTCAGGTCAGCGACTTCCCCCTCACCGGAGGAGTGCTGGCAGGGTCCATCGGACTCGACGGGCACCGTTTCGAGCGTCCTTTCGTCGAGGTTAACCCGGTATTCCCCATCGCCAACCTGGGTTCCCGCGCCATGGTCGACTTCGCCGTCACCTTCGATCAGCGATCCAGGCTGGTCCAGTTTGCATCTCAACGAAGTGTGCATCGGATTGCGAAGCCGGGAAGACCTGGTGCTCCACCGGAGCAGGAGCTCATTGGCGTGGTTTATGTAAAGCAGACCTACAACTGATCCGGGCTGCTTCATCCCCGTTCGTACGGAACCAGCCGAGTCACTTTTTCGTTAATCTTTCACGTGGTTGGGATTGACGCCGAACACAGCCGGCGCTACTCTCTACCGCAGATACCGAATTTGGTCGCTTATTCCAACCCGCGGTTCAAACTGGCAGCCAGCAGCCCTGACCCGCATGGTTTCCGCGCCGGAAGGTCTTCCGATGAACCTGCCTATCTAATTCGCTCCACCCCGCGGAGACCCTCCTTCAGGAATCTACATCCCCTGCCGGCCCTCGCGCCGCAAACGCGAAGCGCCGATATTCTCATTGTTACCCAGTCCACGCCCGGTGCGGCTCTGCCGAACCGCATGCGGCGCATGTCCAAGATACAAGGCGCTGGAGGCCGTCAAATCCTTTGAAGATCGCTCTGGAGATCACACCCAATCTTGAGCCCCTTTTCGGGACCCGCGATGAAAACCTCAGACTGATGGAAGACTCGCTTGGCGTGCGCATCGACCTGCGCTCCGACGCCGTGCACGTGGAGGGCCCCGACGAAGGCGTGACCATCGTGCAACGCATCTTCCAGGACTTCGAGGCGCTGCGCCGCCAGGGCGTCCACCCGCACAACGGCGAGCTCAACGGCATGCTGCGCCTTGTGGTCGCTGACACCGGCACCTCGCTCCGCCAGGTGGCCGATGCCGCCAAGCAGCGATCGGCCGGCATTAAACGCGCCGTGCAGCCGCGGTCGGTGAACCAGCGCAAATATATCGAGGCCATCGAGCAGCACGACATGGTCTTCGGCGTGGGCCCGGCCGGCACCGGCAAAACCTATCTCGCCGTGGCGATGGCCGCTGCCGCGCTCAGCGCCAAGAAGGTCAGCCGCATCGTCCTCGTGCGTCCGGCCGTCGAAGCCGGCGAGCGCCTCGGCTTCCTTCCCGGCACGCTGCAGGAAAAGGTCGACCCCTATCTCCGCCCGCTCTACGACGCGCTCTACGACCTGCTCGATCCGGAAAAGGTCGACAAGATGCTCGAGAAGAACGTGATCGAGGTGGCCCCCCTGGCCTTCATGCGCGGCCGCACCCTCAACGACGCCTTCATCATCATGGACGAGGCGCAGAACACCACCGTCGAGCAGATGAAGATGTTCCTCACGCGCATGGGCTACAACTCCAAGGCCGTCATCACCGGCGACATCACGCAGATCGACCTGCCCAATCCGCGCCGCTCGGGCCTGGTGGACGCGATCAACGTGCTCGAGGGCGTCGAGGGCATCCGCTTCTGCCACTTCGAGGACTCAGATGTGGTGCGCCACGCGCTGGTGCAGCGCATTGTCCGCGCTTACGAGTCGGCCAAGCCGCAGCAGCAGGAGCTTCCTCTGGCGATGGGCGAGCCGCTCGAGGTGCCGCAGGCCACCCGCGAATCGCATAACGGCGTGCAGAAACCGCAATAACGCGGCTGCCGAGCGACGCTTCGCGTAAAATCATAGGGGAACGGGCCGAGCCGTCTTCGCAGGAGCCGGCACCGCGCACGATGATTCTCCTCGACCCGAAATTGGACCCTGACCCCGCGCCGCTCCGCAAAGCGGCTGCGCCGGTCAATGCGTGGCGGCGCGACGCGCTTCCCTGGGCCAGGCGGCTGCCCACTTCCCGCACGTTGAACCGGTTTCTTGCCGAAGCGCAGGCAGCGGTGCCTCTTCGCGGAACGGTGACGGTGCTGTTGACCGCGGACAAGGAAATCCGCCGCCTGAACCGCGACTTTCGCGGCATCGACAAGGCGACCGACGTGCTGTCCTTCCCGGCCGAACCGATGCCCGGGCCAAAGGCCGCCGAGTTGCCGGCCGGCGACCTGGCGATCAGCGTCGACACGGCGCGCCAGCAAGCCGCGGAGCAGGGCCATGCTCTCACCTGTGAATTGAAGGTGCTCATTTTGCACGGGCTTCTCCATCTCGCCGGATACGACCACGAAACCGACAACGGCCTCATGGCTCGCCGCGAACGCCTTCTGCGCACAAAGCTGGGGTTGCCGCTGGGGTTGATCGAACGCTCCGCTGACGATCGGAAGTCTTCGGCCGCGAAAAATCGGACCGGGAAAACTCAGGCGGGAATCGACCGGCGCGGGAAGCCTCGGAGTTCCCGCCCATGAGCCCCCTCGCCATCCTCATGGTCCTTCTCCTGGCCGCGGTCGAGACGCTGGCTTCCTACATCAGCCGCGTCTACTCCGAGTTCGGCAAGATCCTCTCGCGCGAAGTCCAGGAGAACCTCGACGTCTGGGAAGAGCGCGTTGAGCCGCAGCTTGGCCTCAGCCGCGAGCACGCCGCGATCTCCGCGGCGGTTCTTCAGCAACTCGCCCTCGGCGTCATCGCCCTCGAGTTCGGCGCCGTTCTCTTCGACCGCGCACCGCACTTGGGCCGCCCCGGCTACGGCGAGATCGCGCAGGCCGTGCTCGGCGTCGTTCTCGTCGTCGTCTTCTGCAACCAGCTCATCCCTTCGCTCCTCTTCAACCGCACGCAGGGTGTATGGGCCTCCCACATGATCTGGCCGATCCGCTTCCTGCTGTGGATCGTCACTCCCATCACCTTCTTCGTCCGCTTCTTTCTGTCGGTCGGCGCGCTGGCCGAGCAGTCCACCGGCCCCGAAGAAGAGCCGGCTGCCGACGTCGAAGCCCTTCTCGAAGCCGGCGAGGAAGAGGGCATCCTCGAGGAAAGCGACCGCGACCTTGTCCGTTCGGCCGTGGAGTTCGGCGACAAGCTGGTGCGCGAAGTCATGACCCCGCGGCCGCGCGTCTTTGCCGTGCCCGGCGACATGACGCTCGAGGAGTTTCTCGAAGAGCTGCGCACGCACAACTACTCGCGCGTGCCCGTCTACTCCGGTTCGCTCGACAACGTGACCGGCATCGCCTTCGCGCACGACCTTCTCCAGATCGCCGACGAAGAGGCGCGCAAGCGCACCGTGGCCAGCATCCAGCACGGCGCCGTGTTTGTCCCTGAGACCAAGCGCGGCTACGAACTGCTGCGCGAGATGCAGCGCGAAAAGCAGCACATGCGCATCGTCATCGACGAGTACGGCGGAGTGGCCGGCCTGGTGACAATCGAAGACCTGCTCGAAGAGATCGTCGGCAACATCCGCGACGAGCACGATATCGAAACGCCTGTCGAAGAGCCTCAGCGCGAGGCCGGCGGCTCCTGGGTCGTGCCCGGCAGCTTCCCCGTCAATCAGCTCGCCGACCTGTTCGGCGAAGATCTCGATCTCGGCAATTCCTACGAAGCGAGCAGCATCGGCGGCCTGGTGAGCGAGATCGAAGGCCGCATTCCGCTGGCCGGCGAAGTCATCTTGCTCGATCCCGCCGGCATTCGCGTCGAGGTCATCGCCTCCACCGACCGCCGCGTCGACCGGGTGCGCGTCTTCCCGCCGCCGCGCGCCGCCGAAGAAGTCTCCGAGGCCAGGACCGCCCGCGAAAGCCATACGGCTTGATGCAGGCGGTACTTATGAGAGCCGCATAACTTCCATCGCCGGATAACTCATCGCGAGACTAAGTTACTTGAGGTCCGCGCCATCTTTGACCATCTGCTGACATTCGCGTGACAACCCGCCTTCTGCCGGCTGGTTAGGCTTCACTCTGGAGCGTAGCCGCAGGCAATTCATGCTGCAGAGCGGCTCGCTCTCCTCGACCCGCGCCGGCCAGGTCGACAACCCGCGGTCCGGCGCCGAGCCATACTCTGGAGACACTCCGTCATGAAGAAAATGCGATTCTTCCCTGCTGTCATGCTGGCGCCACTGATGCTCGGCTCTGCAGCATTCGGGCAGCACTACAACCAGGTCAACCTCGTTTCGAGCGCAGGCACTGACGCCGACAAAGATCTCATCAACCCCTGGGGTATGGCCCGGAGCGCCACTGGCCCCTGGTGGATCGCGGACGCCGGCACCGGCCTCAGCACGCTTTACACAGGCAATGGAACCGAGTCGACCGTTGTCGTGGTCAAGGTTCCTGGCGCCAAGGCCGGCAGCAAGGGCGCGCCCACCGGCATCCTTTTCAACGGCAGCACGAAGGCGTTTCTCCTCGGTCCCGCCACACCGGCCCTCTTCCTCTTCTCGACCATCCAGGGCACGATCAGCGGCTGGAACCCCAATGCCGGCCTGCCCGCAGGCGCCAATCCTCCCGCGAAGAATGCCATCATCGTTGCCGCGGGCAAGAAGGGCTCGGTCTACACCGGCCTGACCAGCGCCATCGTCGACGGCAAGACGTATCTCTACGCCGCCAACGCGGGCCTCGGCACCGTCGATGTGTTCAACAGCGCGTTCAAGCCATTCGAGTTCTCGACTGGCGAATACGAGCCGGCGCCCTTCACCGACGATCTCCTGCCGCCCAACGACGTGCCTTACAACGTGCAGGCCATCGGCCAGAGCATCGTCGTCACCTACGCCTACGTTCCGCCAGGCGCGTCGTTCCCCGCGGCCGGGATGGGCCTCGGCTACGTCGACGTCTACTGGCCCGACGGCGTGCTCAAGATGCGCCTGGAGCGCGGCGACTGGTTCAACGAGCCGTGGGGCGTGGCATTGGCGCCGACTGACTTCGGCCGCTTCAGCCACGCGCTGCTCATCGGCAACTTCTCCAACGGCGAGGGCGATGCATCCACCTTCAGCGGCGCCGTTGCGGCCTTCGATCCCATGACCGGCAAATACCTCGGCAACCTGCTCGACCCCAAGGGAAAGGTGCTCTCCATCCAGGGCCTCTGGGCGATCAGCCCCGGCAATTCGAGCCCCAACAATCTCGACACCGGCGCCATCCCTGGTTCCAATCCGCAAACCAACTACGGCCCGGCCGAGCTCTACTTCACGGCAGGCCCAAAAGGCGGCACGCAGGGCCTCTTCGGGTTCCTGACCGCCGTGTCCTCGGAGATGGTCGCCGGAAACGACCAATAGCAGCTCGATTCGCGATAATGGCGGTGGGAGGGTTCCCACCGCCTTGCGATCCGGATTTGTCACCATCCTCGGCCGGCCCAACGCCGGCAAAAGCACGCTGCTCAACGCGCTGACCGGCGAAAAGGTGGCCATTGTCACCGCCAAGCCGCAGACCACGCGCAACCGCATCCTCGGCGTGGTCGAGGTGCCCGCACGCAAAGGCAGGCATCCCGCGGCGCAGATCGTCTTTGTCGACACGCCCGGCGTGCATAAACCCGCCTCGCAGCTCGACCGCCGCATGCTGCAGGAGATTCACGACGCGCTCGAGACGCGCGACCTCGTCCTGGTCCTCGTCGACGCCACACGCAGAATCCAGCTGGGTGCAGAGAACTCTCGCGCCTCCGTCGAAAAGCCGATTGCCCCAAGTCCCGATTCTGGGACCCGGGACGCCTCCGCCGTCGGTCCTCCCTCGACCCGTCAGCGTAAACTCGCGCTCGACTCCAGCGAAGACGAGTTCCTCTTCTCGCTCGTCCGCAAGCTCACCTGCCCGGTCTTTCTTGTCCCTACAAAAATCGACCTCGTCCGCAAGGAAGACCTGCTGCCGCTCATCGAGCGCTTGCGCCAGCAATTTTCCTTCGCCGAGATCGTCCCCATCAGCGCGCGCAAGCGTGACGGCCTGGACCTGCTCCTGCGCCGCATCGTCGAAGTGCTGCCGCAGGGCGAGCGCTACTATCCCACCGACCAGTACACCGACCAGCCCATCCGCTTCATGGTCGCCGAGCTCATTCGCGAGCGCATCCTCGTCGACACCGGCGAAGAGGTGCCCTACGCCGCGGCCGTGGTCATCGAGCGCTTCGAAGAGCCGGAGCCGCAGTCCACGCGCCCGAAGAAAAAGTCCGAGCCGGCAAAGCTCCCCCTCACGCGCATCGCCGCCGCCATCTACTGCGAGCGTGACGGCCAGAAGGCCATCCTCATCGGCAAAGGCGGATCGAAGCTGAAAGAGATCGGCACCGGCGCGCGCAAGCAGATCGAGTCGCTGCTCGGCACGCGCGTCTACCTCGAGCTGCGCGTTATCGTCGAGCCCGGCTGGCGCGAGTCCCGCCGCTTCGTCGATGCCCTCGACTGGCGGCGGCAGCTCGAAAAGCTCGCCGGCGACGACAAATCCCAGGATTGAAGTCCATCGCGCGCCGCGGATATGCAGAGTGCCCCATGAACATTGGGTGCCCCATCCTTTCGGCGTCCTTTGCCGAAAGGGTGGGATACCACAAACGTGCGCCACAGTCTGGCTGCCCCATCCTCTCATTGCAACGCGCAGCGCTTCGACGAAAGGGTGGGAGCAGCGAATCGTCCCACGCTCCAATCACACGCGATCCAGGTTCGCGTAAATCTCCCCGATATTCGTGTTCACCCCATCCTGCAACGGAGGCCGCTTGCCAAAATGCGGCCAGCTCTCTTCATCGATCCGCGCGAGGAACGCACCGTATCCGTTCGACTCGAGGGACTTGAGCGATGCCACGGGAATTCGCTTCTGTATTTCCCCGACGGTCAGGCCCGCCTTGCGGCCCTCATCCACCCGCGCAGTCAGCTCCTCAATGTAGTTGCGCTGATTCATCATCGTCGCGTGGTCGGTCTGGAACGGCCCATGGCCCGGCAGCTGATACTTGAAATCCAGCTTGGCCACCGAGTCGATCGTTCCCGGCCACGTGTGCGGAAACCCGTCGCGGATGAATGGCAGAAAGCAGTGGCTCGCATCGCCCGTGGCCACCACACGCCGCTGCGGACAATAGATGAACACATCGCCGGCCGTGTGCGCATGGCCGTGAAACTCGAGGTGCAGATCGTAGGCCGGATCCTCCATCAGGTATGTCGTGTCGAAAGTGATCGTCGGCAGTTCCAGTGTGTAGTCCTTCAGCTCGGCCATGTAGGCCTGCATCTGGCGAATCTGCTCCTCGCAGAACGCCTTCTCCGCCGGCGAGCTCGTCTTCGCCGCACGCCCGCGCATCGCCTCGATCTGCGGCGGCACGCCGTCGATCGACTCTTTCAGCCGCGCCACCGCAAGATCCGTCATCAGTTGCTTCGTCGCCGCCGTGGCGATGAAGTCGATCGGCCCGCCGCGCGCGCGATACGCATGATTGCCCTGCGTGTGGTCCCAGTGAAAATGGGAGTTGATCACGTAGCGCACCGGCTTCGGCGTGATCTCGCGCTGGATCTGCGCAATGAGCGACGCCGCCGCCGAAGGCTTGGAGTGCGCGTCCACCACGACCACGTCCTTCGAGCGCACAAAAACCGCGGCGTTGCAGTTCACCAGCGTCTGCGGGTGCGAGTGCGCGAAGAATACGCCATCCGTCACCACCTGCAGATTGAATAGCGTTGCGTCTGCCGTCGCCGCGGCCGCACGGGCCCAGGCCGCGCGATACCAGCCAAGCTCGAGAACGGATGCGCCCGCCAGCGCACCCATCGTCCAGCGCAGAAAATCGCGCCGCGTCGCAATCGCCTCGCCATTCGGCCCATGCACATGCGGATGGGCGTGGCCGTGCGCCTGCCCGGCGTGCCAATGGACATGATCGTGATTGTGCGGATGCATGTGAGCGTGGGCGGGCGCAAATCTTCCTGAAGATCTTTCCATGGCGATCCTCCGCTGCGGCAATTCGTCAGCTTGAAAAAGCGCAGTCCATTCTCAACCAGCCGCCACCGCCGCCGCAACGGAAAAACCCAGGGATGTTCCCGCGCGAGAGACGTCGCGCCCACACAGCCTCTCGAAGATTCCCGCCGCCCCCATGCCTCCGCCCACGCACATCGTCACCATGCCGTAGCGCACGTCGCGCCGTTTCATCTCGCCCAGCAGCGTGGCCGTCAACTTCGCGCCGGTGCACCCGAGCGGATGCCCCAGCGCAATCGCTCCGCCGTTTACATTCACGCGCCCGGGGTCGAGTCCCAGCGTGCGCATCACCGCCAGCGCCTGCCCCGCGAACGCCTCGTTCAGCTCGATCAGCCCGATGTCCTCAAGCCTCAGCCCCGCGCGCTCCAGCGCCTTGGGCGCCGCAGTCACCGGCCCCATGCCCATCTCCTCCGGCGCGCACCCCGTGACCGCATAGGAAACCAGCCGCGCAATCGGCTCCAGCCCCAGTTCCTTCGCCCGGCCGGCTTCCATCAGCACCGCCGCCGCCGCGCCATCCGACGTCTGCGACGAATTCCCGGCGGTCACCGTTCCCTGCGCGGCAAACGCCGGCCTCAGCTTCGCCAGCGCCTCCGCCGATGTGTCGGCGCGCGGCCCTTCGTCCGCTGCAAACGTCTTCTCCAACTTCACCGTCTGGCGCGCGCGCGAAGTCTTAGCGCCGTTTCCATTCGCCGCCGTCGTTGTCACCGTCACCGGCACAAGCTCTTCCGTAAACCGCCCCGCCTGCTGCGCCGCAATCGCTTTCCGGTGGCTCTCGAGCGCGAAGGCATCCTGGTCCTCGCGCGAGACGTTGTAGCGCTTTACGACCCGCTCCGCCGTCAGCCCCATCGTCAGCAGCGATGCCGGGTAGTGTTCGGCAAGGTACGGATTCGGGCTCCCCTTGAGCCCGCCAAACGGCAGCAGGCTCATCGACTCGGTTCCGCCGGCCACTACGGCCCTGCACACACCCGCGCGAATCCGCTGGTCGGCCATCGCAATGGCCTCCAGCCCCGAGGCGCACAGCCGGTTCACGGTGGCCCCGGGAATCTCCACGGGCAGGCCCGCGCGCAGCACCGCCCACCGCGCTACGTCCCACCCCTGCTCGCCTTCCGGCTGCGCGCAGCCCAGCACCACGTCGTCGATCTCGCTCTTGTCGAGTTGCGGGACCCGCGCCAACGCCGCGGTCAACGCGGCCGCGGCAAGATCGTCCGGGCGAGTGGTAGACAGCGCGCCCCTGGGTGCGCGGCCAACCGGCGTGCGCACGGCGCTGACAAGAACGGCTTCCGGCATGGGGTTGACTCCTTCTATTCACCGCCAACAGCGGCTCATCTATCATGCCCCGCCCCAGCCTCCGCCGGTCAAGCGCGCCAGCGCAGCGGGCCGGTCCGGCCCACTGGCCAGACCGCCGCTCCGCGACTAAGATTGTTGGCTTATGCCTTCGATCGACCTCACCGGCAAAGTCGCAGTCGTTACCGGCGCAAGCCGCGGCGTGGGCCAGCGCATCGCCATCCGCCTTGCCCGCCACGGCGCCGCCGTCGCACTCGTCGCTCGCACCGAATCCGCGCTGCAGCACACGCAGTCTCTCGCCGCCGGCGCGCACACGCTCGTCGTTCCCGCCGATCTCGCCCGGCCCGAGTCGGTCGATCGCGCAAACGACGTGATCGAGAACGAACTCGGCGCGCCTTCCATCCTCGTCAACGCGGCCGGCGTCTTCGGCCCCATCGATCTCGTCAAGGACACCGATCCTTCCGCATGGATCGAAACCCTCCAGATCAACGCCATCGCGCCGTATCTCACCTGCCGCGCGTTTGTCGGCGGCATGATTGCCCTCGGCTGGGGCCGCATCGTCAACGTCACCTCCGCCGCGGCGCTGCACGCGCCCGGCCCCGCCAACAGCGCTTATGCGACGAGCAAGGCCGCCCTCAACCATTTCACGCGTCACCTGGCCGCCGAGCTCGCCGGCACCGGCGTCACCGCCAACGTCATCCACCCCGGAGACGTGAGGACCGAGATGTGGGCCGACATCCGCGAAAAGGCGCAACTGCTTGGCCCCGCAGGCCGGGCCTATACGGAGTGGGCCGACTGGGTGGAGCAGACCGGCGGCGACGACCCCGAAAAGGCCGCGGATCTCGTCCTCGACTTGATGAGCGGCTCCGCCGCGGCCGTCAACGGCCGCTTTCTCTGGATCAAGGACGGCCTCCAGCCCCCCATCCCCAGTTGGGACGATACGATCGAGCTCCAGCCCTGGCGGAAGTAAGGCCGCGCGCTGCGCCACAATCCGCGATAGCGCCGCTCGCGGATCGCCTCACTCCATCGTCTCCACCACCATCCATCCGGCAGGCGGCCCGGTCAAGAGCCGCGAAGATGTAGGGTGAGTTAGACGAATCTGTGCCCCGTTCATCGCGGCCTTATCGCGATGAGCGGGCGGGATGCAAAAAGCGCGGCTTGGATGGGGCACTGAAAGTCATGCGATCACGGAGCGTGATAAATTTGACCGGGCCACCTGCCTAAAGAATAAGGCGGCCGCTGAAAAGGCAGCTGTGGCTGCCAAGGCTAAGAAGGAAAAACAGCAAAAGCAAACAGAGCAGCAGTAAAACCGGCACTTGGTGCGCGAGAATTGCGAGGGAACAATGAGTCAGAAGATTCGCCGGTTTCTTATCATGCTTGGCGGCGTAGTACTGATTAGCGTGTCTTGCTCGGCTCAAGAGCCGGGAGCCTCCCAGGTAACAGCAGACGAGGTCCTGAGCATTCTTGCGTCGAAAGACGTTAAAGAGGTATCGGTCTCATTCAACAAGAGCCAGAAGCTGTACTGTGATCGTGTTGCTCAGGCCTATCAACAATATCGTCTGGATCATGCATCGGAGCAAGCGCTCTACTCCGTTTTGCCGAGTTCTGCTAAACAGGTCAAGGAGCTGTACCAGCTAACTATTCTCAATTCCCCCACTGGGCACGAGCAACTTGTAGCCCTATATGAAGGCTACTTCAAGGCAGTATTTCAGGCTGCTCAGCGTCACTCGGAGTCATACCAATTACTGTTTTCGATTGCTACCAACTTTGATTCTCCGCTTAGTGAAGGCGAGCAGCAGTGGTTCTGCGGCTTGCTTCATGACCTCTACTCGAACGCACCCGATTCATACTTGAAGGCATTGGCAGACCATCGAAATCGACGGCAAATGATCCTGGCGTGTGCTGCTAGATGCAGCGATAATGCGGAGTAGTTGTCATCGGGGCGGGTGGCGTAGGTTTCGATTATGAGACCTGAGATTGATCTACGATTGAGGGCAGGTGGCCCGATCAAGACCCAATGTAGATGCGGGCTGAGTGAGAAAGGGCTGTGCCCCGTTCATCGCGACGTTTGCAATGAGCGGGCGGGATGCAAAAAGCTCGGCTTGGATGGGGCACCGAAAGTCATGCGATCACGGAGCGTTATAAATTTGGCCGGGCCACCTGCCAATACGAAGATGATTTAGACACGTGCAGGAGACTCCATAGCCGAGCCTGCTGTGCGCAGGCAATGGAACGATACGCCGCCTGTTTGGCTGGTAGGCAGATCCCGCAGCTTCCCTCCTGAGAGGAGCTACATGCAATCTGAATTTGATGTCATCGCGGAAAGATACTTGAGCCTGAGCATGAACGGTGAGGAGAGGCAGATAAGAATCGCTCTCGGCCGTCCTTACCAGGAGCCGGACCATGCATATTTCTGCCCTTTCAAAATCATCGGACTTGAGGCGGAGCGCGCACGGCGAGCAGGAGGTGTCGATAGTATACAAGCGATACAACTTGCACTTGTGATGATCGGTGCTGAGCTTTCGCGTTATTCCGAGTTGCTAAAGTGGAACGGAGAATCATCCATGGGCTTTCCTGCGAGCATCCACGATCCGGCGATCGGAGTTGAATGATCACCTGGAGAAGGCCGAAGGGCAGGTGGCCCGGTCAAGACCCAATGTAGATGCGGGCTGAGTCAGAGAGGGCTGTGCCCCGTTCATCGCGGCCTTATCGCGATCAGCGGGCGGGATGCAAAAAGCGCGGCTTGGATGGGGCACTAAAAGTCATGCGATCATGGAGCGTGATAAATTTGACCGGGCCACCTGCCAGACTACATCACCAGCAACTCTCGATAAGATGCTACCGGACGTCACTTTGCCGCAGAACTAGGGCAAAACGATAATGATGGCCTCATCGAGACCCAGTGACAGCATAAGATTCTCGCCGCGTTTGCGGATTACGGTCGCACTTCTTTCTATCGCCACGAGCTATGGACTTGTCCGCGTTCTCAGAATTGATCAAATGTTGAGAGACACCATGGTCTACGAGGGGCAGTGGTTTATTGATTCATTCTATGTCTGTATTGTTCTCTTCGTTGTTTTAACCGTCACAGATCTGCGCCTCTTGTTAAGCAGTTGGTATACAAAGGCATTTTGGGGAGCGACTTGCGGATACCTGAGCGGTTTGATTGCCGGGATAGTTGCGGGGAATGTCCGAGGTGGTGTCCTTATGCGGCTTCGATTCCTCTTTCGTGATCCCGTTCGTGAATGCATCGCCTATTTTATGACGATGACTTGGTTTGTCGGACTCGTCGCCTTCCTCTGCCTTCATCTGGTCCTGATATCGGTAATCGCTATTTCAACGAGGATCCCAAGGTGCGTTCACTAGGTAAAGCCCACCGTTGTCTCTCGGCAGGTGGCCCGGTCAAGACCCAATGCAGATGCGGGCTGAGTGAGAAAGGACTGTGCCCCGTTCATCGCGCCCTTATCGCGATGAGCGGGCGGGATGCAAAAAGCGCGGCTTGGATGGGGCACTGAAAGTCATGCGATCATGGAGCGTGATGAATTTGACCGGGCCACCTCCCAACATGATCACTGACTATCTCATCTTGCTGTTGAGTACGGACTGGTTTCTTCCCTATTGGGATGAAATAGGGATTGAATTAGGCAGCGAGAAAAGAATCCCGATCCAGCAGGGGTGTCGCGAAATCGTGCGCGAAATACTCCAAGGACGGGATGATTTCTTCTTCAGCGAGTTTTCCCAGGACCGGATACGGGAGACGGGTGCCAGGTTTTTGGCGCTTGCGCGGGAGTCGGATGCTGAGGACCACATCCGGCAGGCCTGGGACGAATGGGCCGAGCAGTCCAACGAGGCGCTCGGCGCCACCGTGGAGTGCGCGTTACTGAACCGGGAAATTTGCGCTCCGGACGTCAACAAGCCTGCATCAAGTCTTGCGTTCCATATCCGAGCAGAGGTTGCGATAACATGGGAGCAGTTTGCCTTGGATGCATCGGCTTTCCGAAGAGTCTGTTTGGAATCTGAAACGGAGTGGGACATTTGGACTCGTCGCATTCTTGGAAGCCCTATCTCACTTGTCAATCAATTGTGGAGGATGCTGCTGGATCGCAGACTGCGATCTTTTTGGGAACACTTGCTAGGGAGACTCACTCCGGCGGAGGTTACAGAATTAGTCAAGTGGTATCGAGCGATGACTGGAATGGGGCACAATGAAGGTGCCCCAGGGAGGATCCCGTCTTATATGAACTGACACACCGAACCGCCTTTTGAGCCGCGCTCTCGCGCCTCACTCCATCGTCTCCACCACCGTCCATCCGCCCTTCGTGTAATAGCGATATACGGTCTTGTGTTCGATCACCGAGTCCCCCAGCGCATCGTGATCGAGCTTCGGCGGCCGCGGCTCCATGCCGAACTGCGCGCCGCGCACCTGCGCCGGCGTCTCCTCGTCGATCCCCCAGTTAAAGCCCATTACGCCGGTCAAGTGGTGCGGCTGCAGCCGCTCAGTCGCAGCCACGGTGGTCAGCACAAACGGCTTCTCCGGCGCGCTCGCGAAGAACACCAGCAGCGATACGTTGCCATTCGCCGAGCAGAGCACCGCCCAGTCTGACGATCCCGCCTTCTCAAAACTCCCGTGCACCACATTCTCCGGTTGGTGCGCCTCATAAGTCTGCGGAATGAGGCACCCGCGCCGGCTCAGCTCCGCCTGGATTGCCGGCGGCAGATCGGGAAACGAGTTCAGCGGCAGATGGCGGATGAGGTAAGGTATCTTGCGCCCAGGCACGTTCACATAGCCTGAAACGTTGAGCTGTTCCTGCGCAGCCGCCGCTGAGGGCTGCCACACAAGCGAGTCCGCTCCCAGCGCCACCGTCAGCGCCGAAAGCAGTAACCATCTTGCCTTGCTCATCGCTAGTTCCTGAGCGGCTTGCCCGTTTTCAGTGTGTACGCAATCCGCTCCTGCGTCTTGCGCTCGCCGCACAGCGACACGAACGCCTCGCGCTCCAGATCGAGCACGTCCTGCTCGCTGACCGGCGTTCCCGGCGTCACACGTCCACCGCAGAGAATATACGCCGCCCACCGCGCCACCTTCTGGTCATGCTCGCTCGCGTAACCCGCCTCTCCCATCAGGTACACGCCTGTCTCCAGCGTCGCCAGCGCCGCCGTTCCAGGCGCGGGAATCTGCGTCCTTGGCTGCGGCGCCACGTGGCCGGCCTCCGCCAGCGTCAACGCCAGCGCCTTCGCATCCAGCAGCAGCCGCTCGCGGTTGAATGTGATGCGGTCCGCCGGCGTGAAGAACCCCATCGTTCTCGCCTCCGCCGCCGATGTTGACACCTTGGCCAGCGCGATCAGCTCGAAGTTGCGCCGCAGCGCCGCCGCCAGCTCGGCGCCCTGCGCGAACCGCGAAGGCGGATCCTTCGGATCGGGCGGAGCCAGGGCAATCGCCGCGTCAATCGATTTCAGCAGCATCTCCTTCGTCCCGCCGCCTGCCGGAACCACGCCGATGCCCGCCTCCACCAGTCCGATATACGTCTCCGCATGCGGCTGCCGCCGCGCCGCGTGCAGCGTCACCTCGCACCCGCCGCCGAGCGTCATCCCGAACGGCGATACCACCACCGGCCGCGGGCAGAACTTGATCGACATCGACATCTGCTGAAACGCGTGGATCGCGCCCGCCACCTCGTCCCAGTCGCCCTCCTGCGAGGCCAGCAGTAACTGCAATATGTTTGCGCCCACCGAAAAATTGTCGCGGTCGCCGCTGATCACAAATCCGTCAAAGCCGCGCACCGCATCCGAATCCGGCCGCAGCGTCGACGTAATCATCTGCACCACGTCGCCGCCGATCGCATTCTTCGGCGAGTGCAGCTCGATGCATCCGATGCCGTCGCCGATATCCACGAGCGACGCCGCCGAGTTGCCGCGCACCACTTTCCGCGCGCGGCGAAAATCGGCAACCCGCGCATGTCCGCGTATCTCGGCGATCGGCTCGAGCCGGCGCGTCTCCGGCTGATAACACGCTTGTCCATCCGGCGCATACCACGACGGCTGCCCGGCCGCGAGCATCGCCTCCAAACGCGGACTCACAGCCATCCCAAGCGCCTTCATTCGCTCCACCGACGAGGCCACGCCCGCCGCATCCCACATCTCGAACGGCCCCAGCTCCCAGTTGAAGCCGGCCCGCATTGCCGCGTCGATCGCCGGCGCGTCGTCGCTCGCCTCGCCGATGCTCTCCGCCGCAAAGTTCCACAGCGAAGCCAGCAGCGGCCACAAGAACGCCGCCGCCCTGTCCTTTTTGGGATCGCCACTGAGCAGCATGCGCAGCTTCTCGGGCAGCTCCGCCGCGTTCTTCGCCATGTCCAGCGCGGGCAACGCAGGCTTCTGCGACGGCCGATACTTGAACGTCGTCAGATCGAGCACCAGCCGTTCGTCCTTGCCGTCCGCGCCCTTCGCGCTCTTGTCTTTCTTGTAGAAGCCCTGCCCCGTCTTGTCGCCCAGCCAGCCGCGCCGCAGAATCTCGTCAAGCACTCCGGTGAATTTGCCCTGCGGCACGCCCGCGGGAAAGTTCTTCGCGACGTGCGCCAGGATGTCGATGCCCACCAAGTCGGCCAGCCGGAACGTCCCCGTGCGCGGCCATCCGATCGCCGGTCCGGTGAGCGCATCCACCTCTTCGACGCTCAGCCCCTGCTCCAGCATCAGGTCGGCCGCCTTGAACGAGATCGCCACGCCGATGCGGTTCGCGATAAAGTTCGGCGTGTCGTGCGCAAACACCACCTGCTTGCCCAGGATGCGGTCGGCAAATGCCGCGAATTCCGCCACCAGCGCCGGGCTGCTCTCCGCAGTCGGAATCACTTCCAGCAGCTTCATATACCGCGGCGGATTGAAGAAGTGCGTGCCGAAGAATCGCTCGCGCAACGACCCGAGTCCCGCCGCGATCTGCTTCACCGGCAGCCCCGACGTGTTCGTCGTCAACACTGCAGAAGCCGCCAGGTGCGGTGCCACGCGCCCCAGCAATTCCGTCTTGATCGCCAGGTTCTCCGCAACCGCCTCAATCACCCAGTCGCACGCGTTGAGCTTTGCCAGGTCGTCGTCGAAGTTGCCCGGGGTGATCAGCGGCGCATTCGCGGGCTCAAAAAACGCTGCCGGTTTTGACTTGCCGAGAGAATCGTGCGCGCCGAGGGCCAGCTTGCTGCGCGGCTCCGCGCCATCTTTCGCCGCAAGATCCAGCAGCAGCGTAGGAATCCCTGCATTCGCCAGATGCGCTGCGATGCGCGAACCCATGGTGCCTGCGCCGAGCACGGCGGCGCGCCGCACCAGCAGCGGCCGCGCGGTTCGAGCCTGAGCGGCAGTTGGAGAATAAGCGGTCGCGCTCATTTTCTTCTCCTTCGGGGGGCGTCGCGATCTCCAATCAACGCCGCATTGAAGCCCTCGCAGAATATGGAAGGAGGCCGTGCGGGGTCAAGGCAGCGCAGCCCGCCTCAACCTGTCTCCGACGCCTCCAGCAGCGCCGTCAGCCCCTCCATATCTGTCACCACAATCTGCCGCGAGTTCACGTCGATCAACCCCTCCGCGCGCAGCCGCATCAGGTTGCGCGACACCAGCTCCCGCACTGTGCCCAGCTGATTCGCCAGCTCCTGGTGGCTCGCCGGCAACAGGAACTCGATCCCGCGCCCGGTCCTCGTGCCTTGCTCGCGCGCCAGCCGCGCCAGCATCGCAATCAGCCGCTGGCGAATGGTCGTGAACGAAAGCTCCTCGATGATCCCTACCAGCCGCCGCAGCCGCCCGCCGACAACGGCCAGCAGCTTCAGAGCAACCTCAGGATGTTCCATGCAATAGGCGCGAAAGTCCCGTTGCGAGATGAACGCGATGTCCGCCTCTTCGACCGCCATGGCCGAGGCCGGATAAACCCCGCCGTCGAACACCGGCAGCTCCGCCACCGACTCGCCCGGCTGGTTCACCGCAAGCACCTGCTCGCGCCCGTTCGGAGACGACTTGAAGATGCGCACCCGGCCGCGCGCGATAATGTGCAGCCCATGGCACGGCTCGCCCTCCGAGAACAGCATCTCACCCGCAACGAGATGCTTGTGCACCGTGCGCGCGGCGAGCGTCGCAATCTCCTCGGCCGATAAATCCGACAGCAGCGCCGCGCTCTTCAGCACGGCAACGAGATCGATGCGCGCTCGAGCCACGCCAGGATTCTATCAGCCGAACTGCGCCCGAAGAGGCGGCGGCGAGGGCCTCTCCGGGCGCTTGCGGCTCAAGCCAGCATGGCGGCCAGGTCTTCCTCGGCCTCTCCGATCGGCATCAGGTTGAACTTTTCGCCAAGCAGGCTCAGCACACCCGGCGAAAGGAACGCCGGCAATGTCGGCCCGATCCGGATATTGCGCACGCCAAGGTGCAGCAGAGTGAGCAGCACCGCCACGGCCTTCTGCTCATACCACGAGAGCACCAGCGACAACGGCAGATCGTTCACGCCGCAGTCAAATGCCTTGGCCAGCGCCAGCGCAATCTGCAATGCGGCGTAGGTGTCGTTGCACTGCCCGATATCGAGCAGCCGCGGCAATCCGGCGATCTCGCCAAACGCGAGCTTGTTGAATCGGAACTTGCCGCAGCCCAGCGTGAGCACGATGCAGTCATTCGGAATCTGCTCGGCAAGCTCGGTGTAATAGCTGCGCCCGGAGCGTGCGCCGTCGCAACCGCCGATGAGGAAGAAGCGCCGCAGGGCCCCGCTCTTCACGGCATCCACCACTTTGCCTGCCACGCTCAGCACCGCATCGTGCCCGAAGCCGACCGTAATCTCCTCATCCGGCCCGTTTTCGCCAAAGCCCGGCGCACGCAGCGCCGCCGCGATCACCGGACTGAAGTCGCGATCGGAAATATGCGCGACACCCGGCCATGCCACCGGCCCGCAGGTAAAAATGCGCTGCTGATAGGTCGTCTTCGGCTCCTGGATGCAATTCGACGTCATCAGGATCGCACCGGGAAACGCGTCGAACTCATTCGCCTGGTCCACCCACGCGCCGCCGTAATTTCCGGCCAGATGCGCAAACGATTTCAGCTTGGGATAGCCATGCGCGGGAAGCATTTCGCCGTGCGTATACACGTCGATTCCCAACCCCTTGGTCTGCTCGAGCAGCGCGTAGAGATCGTGCAGATCGTGGCCGGAGATCAAGATCGCTTTGCCTTTCCGTGGATGAATCCGCACTTTTGCCGGCTGCGGATGGCCGAACGTCCCGGTATGCGCGCGATCCAGCGTCTCCATGACGCGATAATTCAGCTCACCCACGGCCAGTGCCGCGTCCAGCAGCTCCTCCGCGGTCAGGACCGGCTGCGCCAGGAGGTTCAATTCCTCGTGAATCTTGGCGAACGCTGCGGGCTCTCCTGCGCCCAGCGCGAGTGCATGTGCCGCATAGGCCGCCACCCCCTTGATTCCATACAGAACCAGTTCGCGCAGATTGGCGCTCTCTTTGTCTTCGTTCAGGGAGCGCACCGGCAGCAACACCTGCCGGCTCTGCGCAACGAGGCCCTCGAGCGTCGCCGCCGGATGCCATGCCGCAGGGCCGCACAATTGGGCTGGCGCCAGGCCCGCGGCAACCGCCGCGCGCTCGTAGAGCTCACGTGCCCGCTCTCGAATCGCCACCGCCTGGTAGATAAGCTCGCCCACCCGTTCGGCGTCGAAGTTCACATTGGTCAGGGTTGCAAACAGCGCCTGCACCGCAAACGCATCGATCTCCGGATCGGCGGCTCCCAGCGTCCGCGCCCGGTGCGCATACATCGCGACACCCTTCACCGCATGCACCAGCAGATCCTGCAGCCCCGCGGTTCTTTCGTCCTTGCCGCAAACGCCGACCGTCAGGCAGCCCTCTCCCTTTGAAGTTTGCTCACATTGATAACAGAACATGATTGCTTCGCTCCTTTAAATTGGCCTACGCTTCGAGCGTATCGGTGTCGCACCCGGCTGGCAGTGACTTAAGTCGTCCACGGGTAGGTTCCATTGTCCCGGCGCAGATTTCCATGAAATAGCGACCTAAGTCGCAGCGCCCGCCGCCGGTCTCCCGCCATGCTCAAGATCGAAGGAGCCATTCATGATCGCCAAAACCCGGACTGTCCGCGATATCGCCCTGGAAAACTCATCCTCCATCCGCGTCTTCGAGCGCTTCGGCATCGACTACTGCTGCGGAGGACGCAAGGCGCTCGAAGAGGCCTGCGCCGCCTCGCAAATCGAAGTCGATGCCGTTGTCGCCGCGCTGGAAGCCGCCGCGCACAAACCGGACACCTCCGTCCCGGACTGGCAGCGCCTCTCGCTCGAACAGCTCATCGATCACATTGTCACGGTCCATCACGGCTATGTCCGCGCAGAGCTGCCGCGTCTCGCCGCGCTGGGCGACAAGGTCGTCTCTCGCCACGGCGCTCTCCAACCGGAGATTCCCGCGATCCGCGCGGCGCTCACCCATCTCGATGAAGAACTGACCGCGCATCTTATGAAAGAAGAGAAGGTCCTGTTCCCCTGCATCGTCGCGCTCGAGGGTTCGCAAATCGGGGCCGCCTCCCCGTTGCACGCGTGCATCGCCAAGCTAGAGAACCCCATCGCCATGATGGTCGCCGAACACGATGCCGCCGGAGCGCTGCTGGCGCGCATGCGCGAGCTGAGTTGCGGCTTTACCCCGCCTGAAGGCGCCTGCCCGACCTATCGCGGCTTCTATGACGGCTTGCGCGAGTTCGAGCTCGACCTGCACCAGCACATTCATCTCGAGAACAACGTGCTCTTCCCGCGCGCTATCGCGATGGAGTCCACCGTGGTCAAATCGACCTTCTGAGAAGCCGGCCGCAGGTTCACGCGCCCCGCGGCAGGCGGAACTCCGCGGCCAGCGCGTCTCGCGGGCACACATTGGCACATCGCTGGCACAGGATGCATTCGCCGCCGGCGATGCGGCGGCCGGCCGCAGCATAAGCTTGCACATCGATATCCATGGGGCAGACCTTTGTGCATGCGCCGCAGCCATTGCACCGCCCGCGGTCTCCCCGCATTGCCAACATCGATGCGCGGCTGGTGATCCGCAGCACGGCCGCGCTCGGGCAAAGATACTTGCAGAAGGCGCGCTGGTCGTCGAGCACGCAGGCCAGCCCGATGGACGCGGCATAATAAGCTCCCGCGCTCACCAGCAGCGCCATGGTGCCTGCCGAGTGCGGCGAACCGGGCGCTCCGCCGGCATGATGTCCGAAGACGAAGTACGCCGCAGCCGCAGCGGCAAACGCGATCGCGACCCCGATCGGCGGCCCGCGACGCCATATTCCGCTGCGCCGGCCTGCACCCCGGCCCACCGGCAGCAGTTCCAGCACCATCGACCGCCAGCAGCCCCAGCCGCACAGAAAGCGGCCGAAGAACAGCGGACCGAGGACCAGCGTTGCCATCGTGTGCCCGATCGCGGCTCCCGCCACGCCCTCAAACAGCAGCAGGAAGAATCCCTCGAGATCGATGTTCGCCGAGGCCAGGAATGAAAAAACAAGGATCGTCGCCCCGCCGGTAATCAACACCAGCCGGCGCGCCGTCTGCTTTCGCTTGAGCGGGGCCAGCGCATAGGCCGCAAGGCACGGCCCAAGCGAGATTCCCAGCCCGAGCAGCGCGATGTTCACCGCTGCCGGGCCCGTGTGCGATCCGAGGCGGATGGCCGCAATCGTCATCCATGCCGCGAAAATGGCGGCGATGACAAGGAGTGAAACGCTCGGTTTGACGGAACGCATCGTGCCGCGCTCCTCTTTTCGCGCCCCTATTTTACCGCTGCCACACAAGCCGCCCGGTGCGAACCACCGCGCGCACTCGCGCAAAGTTGGACAGGTTCGCCGCCGGGTCGGCGTCGAGAATCGTCAGGTCGGCGACTTTGCCCCTGGTCACGGTTCCCTTCTGCGCGGAAACCCCGAACCTCGCCGCCGGATTCGTCGTCAGCATCGCCAGCACATCGGTCGCGTTCAGCCCGCTCTTGTTCAGCCCTTCAAACTCGCCTTCCGTGGTGTAGTCCTTCATGTAGCCCACGTCGGTGCCGAAGATCAGCGTTCCGCCAAGCGAATGAAACTCGTGCACCTCGGCGTAGATCGGGTCCATATACGATTTGTCGGTCGTCACCGTCGAAGCAAACATCTTCAGCGTCGGCACCATCGCCATGTTCTTCTGCACCATCGTCGCGAACAGCGCGCTCGTGATGCCCTGAGTGTCGTCCGGCGCGTGCGCCAGCACGTCCACTCCGCTGTCGATGGCGACGCGCGTGCCCGCCAGGTTCGACGGGTGGGCAAACACCAGCTTGCCGTTCAAATGCGTCGTGTCCACCGCGGCCCTCGCGATATTCAGCGGCATGGGCAGCACGCGCCCGCGCGCCACCCACGAGCCGGTAAACAGCTTCGTCAAATCGGCCCCGGCCTCCAGGTTGTGCCGCACGTCGATCTGCGCCGCCCCCGGCGTCTCCGGCTGATGCATCAGCTTGCGAATCCACCACGGCAAATCGCTGAGGTAATACGGAACTCCGTGCGGCGGATACAGCGGCGGCCCCGAGGTGTAGATGAACGGCCCTTTCAGCTCCGTCGACTCTACGCGCCGCCGGATCGAAAGCGTGTCGGCAGGATTCGAGCCCACGTCCACGACCGTCGTGAAACCGCGGCTCAGGAACATGTCCGCAAGCTGAGCATCGAGCGCCGCCGCGGACTTCCACTCCGCGCCCGCCCATTTCGGCTCGGTGAAGTGCACATGCGCGTTCCAAAACCCGGCCGTCACCACGCAGCGGTCGCAGGCAATGCGCGTGGCGGTCGCCGGAATCTCCACCTGCTTGCCCACATCGGCGATCAGCCCGTCGCGAATCACGATGGTTCCGTCGTCGATCGGAGGCTCCGCCGGCGACACATAGATGCGCGCGTGCTCGATGGCCAGCGTGCCCTGGGCCAGCTCCAGCGGCGGATGCGCCACGCGGCGCGGATAGACGAGCATGACCCACACAAACGCGCCGAAAAGGACCAGGACCACCACCAGCGCGCTCAAAATCCGATACACCCAGCGCCGCATCGACACCTCACCCTGAAGAAGATACGCGATCGGGGCCGCATCCGTTCGCCGCGGCTGCGACGGACCGGCAAAACCCGCTGCAGCCCGCTGGCCCTTGCAGTTCCAAATTGGCCTGGGTTAGGCTTCTCGCGTGCGTTACTTAGCCGGAAATGCCCTTCCAATCCCATCTGGCAGGCAGTGCGCGGGGAAAACATGCGCTTTTGCAACGAAGCTGAATGCAAGAAATGGCTGGCCGACAGAGCGAGGTCGAAGCCCGATGAGAATCCGGACCTCTGCTCTGTGCAGCTCGACTATCCAAAGGAGCCGCATCGCATCTTCTCCATGGCGAACTGGCTCGCTCAATCCATCACCTTTTCCCAGCCTGCGCTCCTGTGGATAACGGAATACGGCGTTTTGCCCTCCAGCGAGAACTGGCACCTCTACTACCGCCTTCGCAACTCCTACGGCGACCATCAGCTCCTTCAAGAGTCGCCCGGCCATCTCTTTCTCGGCACCCAGTCTGAAGACCTCGCTTCGTTTGCGCAAATCGCGATGTTGAATGGATGGGGCGGCTGCATCGTGACCGAAGCCGGCCACGTCGATGCGGCCTTCAGTCACGACGAGTGGATTCAGGTGTATGCAAAGTCACCGGACCTCCTGATCGGGTTCCGCAAGTTCTTCACCGAAACGCAGAATCCGCCAACTGCCGGCAATAGTTGACCCTCGCGCCGGGTGCATCGCCAGGCCGCCTCGTTTGACTCCCCTCCGACGCGCCAAATAGCCTTGAGGCGTGCGGAGTTGCGATTTCGCGCGCTCTCACGAGGAGATTTCATGCCCACACGAATGCGGTTCGCGGCGTTCCTGATGGCCGCGGCCACGGTGGTTGCCTGCGGCGCAAGGGGCCAGGACCTGAAAAGCTTCGAGCAGCGCATCACCACGAAAGTGCTGCCCAACGGCCTGACCCTCATCCTCTGCGAGCGGCCGGATGCGCCCGTCTTCAGTTACTCCACATTCATCGACGCGGGCGACGTGAACGATCCCTCCGGCGAGAGCGGGTTGGCCCACATGTTCGAGCACCTCGCCTTCAAGGGCACCACGGAGATTGGCACAACCGACTGGCCCGCCGAGAAGATCGCCCTCGAAAAAGTGGAGAGGGCCAACGACGCCTACGAGGCCGAATACCTGAAAACGGTGGGCCGCGACCCGCAGAAGCTGGCTGAACTGAAGGAAGCCTTCAAGAAGGCCCAGGATGAGGCTCACAAGTACGTCGTGCCCAACGAATTCACCGAGGTGGCCGACCGCAACGGCGCGCACGACCTGAACGCCTCTACCGGGCTGGACGAGACCGAGTACTTCTGGTCGATGCCGGAGAACCGGCTGGAGCTTTGGGCCTGGCTCGAAAGCAGCCGCCTTTCGGAGACAGTTCCCCGTGAGTTCTACAAGGAGCGCGATGTCGTCGTTGAAGAGCGGCGCATGCGCACCGACTCGAACCCCATCGGCCGGCTGGTGGAGCAGTTTCTGGCCACCGCCTACGTGGCGCACAACTATGGCCGCAGCGGCGTGGGCTGGCCCAGCGAAGTCAGCCAGATTACCGCGACCGAGGCCATGAAATTTCATCGCAAATATTACGTCGGGGCCGATATCGTGATTGCCGTGGTGGGCGACGTGAAGGCATCGGAAGCCATGCCTATGCTGGAGAAGTATTTCAGCAAGGTGCCCGGCGGGCCCAAGCCGGAAGACATGACCACCGTGGAGCCCAAGCAGTTCGCGGAGAAGACGGTGACCATCCGCGAGCAAACGCAGCCCTTTTACGTCGAGGGCTATCATCGGCCCAGCTATCGCGATCCCGACGACGCGGTCTACGACGCCATCGGCGACATCATGTCCAACGGCCGCGTCTCGCGGCTCTACCGCAGCCTGGTGCGCGACCAGCAGATCGCCGCTGTGGCGCAGGGCTTCAGCCCCTTTCCCGGCGACAAGTATCCCGGGCTGTTCGCGTTCTACGCGGTGCCGTTGCCCGGCCACACACCGGCCCAGATGGCCGAGGCCATCCACAAGGAAATCGACAGGCTGAAGACCACCGACGTGACCGACGAAGAGTTGGCCATGTACAAGACCCGCACTCGCGCCGACCTGCTCCGCGGGCTGGCCGACAACCAGGGCCTGGCCAACCAACTCGTCGACTACCAGACGCGCTACGGCGACTGGCGCGAGCTCTTCCGCCAGCTCGACCGCGTGGACAAGGTCACCAAGGCCGACATCCGCCGCGTGGCCAACCAGGTGTTCGTGCCCAGCAACCGCACCGGCGCCTCGATTGAGACAACGGCGCCCGCGCCCGGCGCCGCGAAAGAAGGAGGCGCGCAATGAACTGGGGTCAAGTGCTACATTCAGCCATCGCACAACATGAGTCGCGCCACGACATTGGCTCTGTAACAGGGCACGGCTTCGGCCGTGCCGAAACATCGCCGGTTTTCACGTGGGATTTAGCCCCTGCCGGATTGAAACTCGTCGCCCTCGCCGCTACCGTCTTCGCCACCACGCTCATCCCCGCCCAGGAATCCAAGCCCTGGGAGCAGCTCCCCATCCCCAAGCTCCACGAGTTTCACCCGCACCAACCCACGCGCATCCAGCTCAAGAACGGCATTGTGCTCTTTCTCCAGGAGGATCACGAGCTGCCTTTCGTTTCCGGCTCGGTGCTGATCCCGCAGGGCTCGATCGACGAAGACCCGGCCAAAACTGGACTCGTGGGACTCTACGGCGATGCGTGGCGCACCAGCGGCACAGCCAAGATGAACGGCGACCGGATGGACGACTTCCTCGAGGCCCGGGCCGCGCACATTGAAACCTCCGGCGGGGAGGAATCGAACTTCCTTTCCTGGGATTCGCTGAAGGGCGACTCGGACGCGGTCTTCGAAATTGCCCTTGACCTGCTGCTACACCCCAAGTTTAGCGACGAAAAGCTGCAGCTGGCCAAGCAGCAGGCGGCCACGGGCATCATGCGCCGCAACGACGACGAAGCCGGGATTGCCGACCGCGAATCGGCAAAGCTCGTCTACGGCGCCGACAGCCCCTATACGCGCCAGCCCGAATTCGCCACCATCGGCAAGGTCACAGTGGCTGATCTTCAGGCCTGGCACGACAAGACCATTCAGGGCAAGCTCATCGTCGGTGTCAGCGGCGACTTCGATCCGGCGGCGATGGAGGCCAAACTCCGCGCGGCCTTCGAAGACCTTCCACCGGCCAGGCCCACGCCCACACTTCACGAGTCGTTCCACGACCCCGAGCAGAGCCTTTATTTCATCGACAAGGACGATGTGAACCAGTCCAACGTCCAGATTGTCGGCCTCGGCACCGACCGCCACAATCCCGACGTCCCCGCCCTCGCAGTGATGAACGATATCCTCGGCGCAGAATTCTCCGGGCGGCTCTTCCAGAAAGTGCGTACCGAGCTCGGCCTGGCGTACGCCGTCGGTGGCGGTTATGGTTTCGCCTACGATCACCCCGCGGCTTTTCGCGTGGAGGTGCTCACCAAAAGCGAGTCGACCGTAGAGGCGACCAGCGCCGCACTCGAAGTGATCTCCGGCCTCAACACCACGCCATTCACCGAGGTCGAGCTCAAGCGCGCCAAGGACTCCATCCTCAGCTCCTTCATCTTCCGCTACGACACGCGCGACAAGGTGCTCGCCGAGCGGGAGCGGCTGGAGTTCTACGGCTATCCGGCCGACTATCTCGAAACCTATCAGGCCGCGATTGAGAAGGTGAGGCTGGCCGACGTGACCGCGGTGGCGAAAAAGTACATCCATCCCGGCAAGCTGGCCATTCTGGTTGTGGGCAACGGGGCCGAGATCAAGCCTCCCCTCACCGACCTGAAACTCGGCGCAGCGAAGACCATCGACATCGCCATCCCTCAGCCGGGCCAGCCCGGGGGCGGTGACGGCGCGGCGGAGAAGAACCAGTGAACGAGGCAAGGGAAAGCACAGCGCACGCGGGCGCCGGATCGAAGCTCGCCATCGTCATCATGGCCGCAGGCAAAGGCACGCGGCTCAAATCGCGGCGGCCCAAGGTACTGCACGAGGTTGGCGGAAAGCCGCTGCTCGCGCACGTGATTGCCGCGGCCGGCAAGATCGTGCCGCCGTCCGATATCGTCGCCATCGTCGGCCACCAGGCCGAGCGCGTCCGCGCCGCGGTTGCCGATTCCGGCATCCGCTTCGTCGAGCAAACCGAGCAGCGCGGCACCGGCCATGCAATTCAGACGGCCGCCGCGGCCATCGGCGGCTACGAGGACTTCATTGTCCTCTCCGGCGATGCGCCCCTGGTCCGCGCGGAGACGATCGAGGGGCTCTGGCAGTTCCACCGCAACGAGCGCGCCGCCATGACGCTCGTCTCCACCGAGCCCGAACATGCCGTGCCCTACGGACGCGTGCTGCGCAAGTCTCCCGGCTCGTGCGAAGTTGTCGGCATCGTCGAGCAGAACATGCTGACCCTCGATCAGCAGCCGCTGCGCGAAATCAACATGGGCATGTACGCCTTCCGCACCGCGCCGCTTCTCAGGCACATCGGCGAGCTCACCGCCGGCAACCCGCAGGGCGAGCTTTACCTCACCGACATGGCGCACGTGCTTTACAAAGCCGGCGAGCGCGTCGTCGTTTTTCGCCACCAAGATTTGGACGAGCTGCTGGGCGCCAACACCATCGCCGAAGTGATGGCGCTCGACGCAAAGCTTCGCCTGGCCAAGGTCCGCGCGCTCATGGATTCCGGCGTGACCATCTTCTACCCGGAAACCTGCGTGATTGACGCCGATGTCGAAGTCGGCGCCGACACGGTGATCGAGCCCTATGTGCAGTTGCTCGGCCGCACCCGTGTCGGTTCCGAGTGCCGCATCCGCTCCTACACGGTCGTCGAGAACTGCACGGTAGGCGACAACACCATTCTGCGCCAGAGCTGCGTGCTGGCCGACAGCTCCATCGGCAACGGCGCCGACATCGGCCCCTTCGCGCGCATGCGTCCCGGCTGCGAGATCGGCGACCATGTGCATATCGGCAACTTCGTCGAAACCAAAAAGTCGAAGCTCGGCAATGGCGTGAAGGCCGGCCATCTGGCCTACATGGGCGACTCCGAGATCGGCGAGAACGTCAACGTCGGCGCGGGCGTCATCACCTGCAACTACGACGGCATCAAGAAGAGCCTCACGCGCATCGGCGCCAACGCCTTCGTGGGCAGCGACTCCACGCTGGTCGCGCCCATCAGCATTGGCGAAGGCACATACATCGGCGCCGGCTCCTGCATCACCAGGGACGTGCCCGCCGGCGCCCTCGCCGTGGGCCGCGCCCGCCAGGTAACGAAAGAAGGCTGGGCCGACGCCCGCCGCGCCAAAATCGCCGCCGCCAAGAACGCATAGGGCGGGTGCGCCCGGTCTCCGTGAATGCTTCAAATGGCTGTGAGGGCTCGCGGTCCCTCAACTGGGTAGAACCCCACTTGAGATCAAAGCCACCTGCCACTGAAGCCAATGATTGAGGCGATGATAGGAAGGAGGGAATAAGGGTGCACCACAGACCGAAGATGGACGGACTCGAACTCCTGGCAGCGATGGCTGGAGGTTTCCTCTCATTCCTTGATGTCTTTATCGGATGAGTCCGTGATCTCGACGCTTCCCACCACGGGCGCTGGCACGCTCTTGAGCGCAATTATCTGCTGGATGTAGAGGGGGGGTGTCTATTCTCGCAATTCGATTTGCTTTGCGAGGATGTCTTCGTGATCGGCGGCCCGCTCCCATCGATCAGCCAAGCCCAGTAAGAGGCGATGTATCCTCGGCCATTGATCGAGCATCTTAGCATTTTCTCGGAGGTCTCGCGCAAGTGCTCGCTCTTGCTCTCCGCCGTCTCGGGGACCTCGGAACGTAGCTCCACGCATATTCATCCGCTCGATTTCGATCCCCTTCTCGATTTGGTCTGATTTCCAATCTTCAAGGCAATCTCGAATACCTCTAAGCGGCCAAATGTGATCGCCTGGGTCCGCCGGAACGTGAGCTAACATTGCACCGATCCGCTGATCCGCGATAGCTTGTCTGTCCTTTTCCGTGGAAAGCTTCCGCACTATGGAGACCCAATCCCGAAGAATGTCTCTATTAAGCTGATTCTGATCGAGCCCAGGGATTGTCATAAAAGCATCAAGCAGCATCCAACCAGTGTTGGCACGCGCACGGGCTTGTTCGGTCGGCTCTGGCCTTTCCGTGCCCCGTTCGGAGGCAGGAAAAAACACGTCGCACAGAATCTGAACAAAGAACCCCGGATTCTTCGCCATCAATTTCTCAATCGCAAGCGAACGCGAACTTGATTTCGAGCCACGTGGCTCGCGCATAAGTGGGAGATAGCGATACTCCCTTCGCGCAATCTCTTCCTCATTGATGTCGGGCTGCTCTTGTAACGCTTCAAATATTTGTCGCAGATCGAAATCAATGCTCTGATTTCTCAGTATGTCCGGTGAATCCTCAATTCTCCTTTCGAATTGATCGAGTACTTTCAAAAGGAGCGGCCCCGCAATTTTCTCGGCTTTGATCGCCATGCCGAGAACGACCAATTCGGAGCGATCCACGGCCAGATATCGCTCCACGGCATAGCTCAAGTCATTCGGGCCACCCTGAATCCCCCACGGTGTTCTGCTTTGCCAATAGGCATCTGAAACCGCTTTGCCCAATTCGTCGATGAAGTCCCAAGTCGTCCTCTCATGAGGCCACGACAAAACCAAAGCAATGATTTGATCGGTGCTGAGATGATCTTCGATGGTTGAAAGCCTTACCGCATCTGACCAGGCCGCACCGAAGCGGTTCAGGGCCGCGAGGGAGAGTAGTGATGCGAAGCTGCTATCCAAACCGGCGTGGTGCAATGCACTAATCTCCAGAACCTTAATCTCAGCGACACTATCGAAAACATACCCAGCAGCAAAACCGACATATCGTGGGGCCTTCGCTCGACACCCAAGTTGTATTACCGCATCTGCCCCCCCAATATCCGCCAGTTTGCGAACTGCGCTTTTTCGAAGCTCCTCGACTTCTTCCAAAGCTGTCGAGCTGTTCCAATTTCGAAGGGGAGGGAAGCGCTCCTCGAACAGCCACAGGGCTTCCAATACCGGATCGCTGGGCTTCAACTTTTCAAGAATGGTTTCCAACCTCTGGATCGATTCGTCCCGCATTGCCCAATCAGTACTGGAATACGCTCTATGATGGCGAACTATATCCGAAACGGACTCCCAAAGAGCCGCTCTTTCAACGGCAGTGATGTGATCAATGCTTTTCTCGAACTCGGAGCAGACGAATTGTCGGTCGTCCTCTGCGAATTCATGTATTCCTTGCAAGAGAGTTCTCCACCGATCCGAATCGTAGCCTGCGAGTTTCACGGCCCTGCGAATGATCTGATGAAAAGTCTCCAGTACTACACCATTTGTAAGAGGCTCCCGCAGAGACGCGCCTGCGTCTCGATATTGAGGTTTCCGAGTAATCCCTCCAGAATCGTGCTTTGGAAGCAGTTCGACAAGGAGCTTCCAACCGACTGAGGAGTCTTCTCTAGAGACTTCATCTAATACTCCGAGTCTTTGACGCAGGGGCGCGTAAGTGCCAGGCATCCACGCCCTCAAGATTTCCTTCAACGTTCTGAGCGGACGGTTGTTGAGTTCGCCCCCTGGATCGATACGGCTGAGCTTTGTCAAAACGACACATACCCGTGAAAGGTATGCGGGGTCCCACGCTATCGTTTCAAGTGCCCAAAGGAGGCCGGTGTGGGGACTCCTTGCGAATAGGAAGAACTGCCCGCGTTTGTCCTGAAATATCGGGAGAATTTTCACTCCGTCGCCCTCAAGCAATCGCCCAAGGGCGAACAACAAAGGGTCAGGTGCCGCCTCCATGAGCAGCGGCAACTCGCGCGAAAGACTCGCAATGATTCGGACATCATCACGAAGCCCTGGAATGTCTTGAATCACTCGGTTTACCCATTCCTGCGGCGACGCACCACCAATCTGCAGACCGCAGCTCTTGCCAATAGCCGCAGTAATCAGGAGTGAATTTGCGAGGCCCTCTCGCAGCCAAGCCGAGTGAGGCAGTGCAACCCCATGAAGGTCAGCGAACGGTCTCCGCTCGACTGGCAGATCGAGTGCCGGATCGAGGTGGCCGAAGACGCCATGGACAGCTTCTTGCAGGGCGAGAAAATGCTCATCACCGAGGAGCTGGGCCAAATTCACGAAAACGTCGACCGGGGCGCGCACCGCCCAGACTGTTCCGACGGTTTCAAGCGGCGCATCCTCGTGCTGCCTCAGACCCCGAATGCGCTTCTCATACGCTTCATAGCCTTCTCCTGCAAGGGCTGCGATGATGGAGCAGTCAGCCTTGGACGCCTTATCCCAGGCTCCCGCGATCAGAGCCGGAATCAGAGCCGTTTCACTGTGCCAGGTTGGTCGTTTCGCGATTGCACTCGGAATTCGACGAGCGAGGATTGTCACGCTTCGGTCGCATTCGAGGGCAATCCTCTCACAATCTGGCACAGCGAAACCCATCAGCTTAAGGGCATCTGACACCTCAACAGCCGATGGCCTAGCCAGTCTCATCGCGGACGCATCTCGGATCGATTCACGACCGAGCGGAAGGATCACAGGATGGTCCGTAGCCAACATCCCTGTCAGTTCCGCCGCTTCGTCCTTCACAACGAAGATCAGATTCGGTATTCCTGCCAACTGCCTCGCAGCATCCCTGGACTCAACGAGGAGGATTCGGCTCTCAAGAAACTTGCGAATCGATTCATCTGCGGTTCTCACGGATGCAGCCAGGAAGCCAATCACTTCGCCTATCGAGTCACCCTGCCACCGGTGAATTTGAGCACTCCCCATGAGCGCTTGCAGCATCTCTTTGACCTGAGACTGTCGCCCACTTGTGAGCAGTTCTTCACGCAAAGTCGGTTGAAACTGCGTTGAGTACTCGCGCCAGTACTCTTCAGTGCTTAGAGCGCCTTTGCCAGGGAGCGTCCCGACTATCTCTCTCGCGATGCTTGCTGCAACTGCGGGACAGAGGTCAAGCCACGCCTCAAGCGCCACTGCATCGATGGCGCGAACATTTTTCCAAATCCCTTCGGACCTCTTGCTTGCTTCCCATTCGGCGCGAGTCGGATGAGCCCGGTCCCAAATGCGCGGTGTAACAATCACAAGCGTCGTCTGGGCTGTCTCTACGCCAGAACCGGGCGAGTCAGTGCGATTTTGGTAGTCTTCGTTCGCTTTCCCGTAAAAGTCTGCGCGAGTACCAAATTCCCAAACAGATTCTCCTTCAGGCATAAACGCTTGATAGTTGTCCGAAGGGATCGCGGTAAGCCGCCCATCATACCCTGGCCTCTGCGCACTGTCTCCATTCGGAAAGTCAAATGCAGAGATGCTGGCGGCAGATGCACGAACAAGCTGCGCAACTATTTCAGATAGGCGTACGCGCGCTGAAATTCTCGTAGCCCACGATTCGAGATGTGTTGCGTCAAGCCACTTCATACGCACCCACTTGATTTCGTTGACTCGGCTGTTTGCCAACTTGCGAGATCATTCTCCGCGCCCTCGCATTCTTGTTCGATTCGGCGCCTGGCCCCCCGGTCCCTCGCATTTGGGGACCGGGGATGCAGCATTCACGCTGGGTCTTTCTCCGCATCCTTCCCGCTTGCCACCGCAACACCGGCACGGTTCAGAGCAGAATCGCTGCTGCGCGAAGCGGGCGAAGCACCACGAGCCGCAGTCGCACGCTCTCAACCAGTCTGGCAAGCCCTGGTCGGCGAGTCTCACGATGGCGCGAATTACTGCATCACGTACTCCACGCTGACTGCGATATCACCGGCTGCAGTGCCGAGCCCGCAGGTTGGCACCGGATTCGAGAACACCGACACAGGCGTTCCCGCGGGAACGGGGATGGAAAGCGCTCCGGAATCAACGGTAAACGTGGTGGTGCCAATTGTCAGAGTGTATTTCGCATTTTGAGAGAGCGCGAAGTTGCCGACGTAGAGAGTGTATGTTTCATCTCCGCCCGTGCATTCGTTTCTCCCGTATGCGCTCATGCGCGTGATGAGGATGTTTTTGCTTGGAATCATGAAGATCGGAGTTACATCCACGTCGGCTGGGAGGCCCGCGGGAACGAAGCCGCCAATGGTCATGTGCGGCGCGGCGCTCATCGGCGTGTCGCCGCCAACATTGAGGCTTCCGCCGATCAGTGTGCCCGAAGCGGTCACGTTTCCAGATGACCGGATGCCGCCGATTACGTCGAGCGCCTGGCTTGGTGTGCGGTTATTGATCCCGACGTTGCCGGTCCCGTCCACGAGAAAATGGCCGCCCGGACTTCCCGGGGCATCGACCGCCAGCGACGCAGCACCCCCGAGAGCTAGCCCGGTCTCGGCGCGAATCGCCCCGTTCACGTGAAGGACGTAGCCGGCTGCGGGCGCGACTCCAATGCCGACTCGGCCGGTGAACGTGTTGACCGTCGCCCCCAACTGTGCATACCGTCCGTCGGAATAAGCCGTATCCAGGCTCAGCGTCGGCGAGCCAGTGGTGCCGCCACCGCTCAATCCGGTGCCGGCTGTGACGCCGGTGATGGTTCCGGGGAAGGTTTGTGCTGACGCAAAGGTGACCAGACCTGTGAAATTGGCTGATCCATGCACGTCCAGCTTTGCCGTCGGCGCAGTCGTTCCAATACCGACGAGCGTATCTGCAGTTGCGCCGTGCACGCCGTTGATGGAGCCGAGCACGAGCGAGTTGCTGGCTGTAACGGTTGCGTTGGCGCCGATGGCCGTGGCGTTGGTGAGGTTCGTGGCGCCGATAGCGGGTCCGGCTTCAAAGCCGACTGCCGTGTTATTTGAGCCGGTCGTGCTCTGATTCAGAGAGAAGGTCCCAATCGCGGTGTTGTTGCTTCCTGCCGTATTGCCCCCCAGCGATCCTGAGCCGACTGCAACATTTTGCGTACCGCCCGAATCTGGCGCCAGTGCTCCGTAGCCGAGTGCGGTATTGTAATCCCCCGATCCGACGGCCACAAGTGCCTGAACACCAACCGCAGTGTTGCCGGAGCTGGTTGAGCTTTGATTTCCGGCAAACCCGAGATAGACCGAGCCGGTCGTTTTCGTGCCGAATGCGAAGGGATCGACGCCGAGGTTCAGAGAGGTCGAGAATCCGAGGATTGAGCCGCTCACGGATGCGCTTGAGGAGACGTTGCCGTTGACGGTCTGGTCGCCGGTGAAGGCGTTGGCCGCATTGAGCAAGGGTACCTTGGTTGTGTCGAGGCCGAGTATCACATTGCCCTTGGTTCCGCCGCCGCTCAGGCCGGGTCCCGCCGAAACCGCGGTGATGGTGCCGTTCCCCACGCCGGGAAAGGTCTGCCCCGGCGCGAAGGTGATATGCCCGTCGCCCGCAATCTTCAATCCCGTCTCCCCGGGCAGCGTCGTCGCGCCTCCGTAGAGCAGGTTGAGCGTCGCGCCCGGAGCAGCGGTGTTGTTGCCGGCCGGCTCGGCCTGCCATAGGAACTCAGGTGTCACGGCTTCGTTCTTGCTGCTGCTGAATGCCGAAGTCCGCAATGTGATTCCTTGCGACGGGTAGCCCTTCGCCGCGGTGCCAGTTTGCCGGGCGGGCACCAGTAATCCACCGTTCGCGGTCATCACTTGATTCGCGGAAATGCTTCCGTTCACATCCAGCGTCGCAACCGGAATTGTCTTGTTGATGCCGATCTTCGCAGTGCTCCCTGTCCCGGATTGAAAAAGCACCGAATTGCCGAGCGTCGCGCCGTCGGGTGTCCAGCGCGGAATGTAGTTCACCGTTCCCGAACCGCTCGTCGACGCGGACGTTGCAGATTGAGCCGCGGGTTGCGCAGAACCCGGCGCGCTCGCGGAATTCGCACCCGGCGCGGAACCGGCTCGCAGAAACGCCGAAGCCGGCAGCCCGCCCAGCGTCTCCGAGTCGCCTGCTTTCATCGCATACGGCACGCTCAGCAGCAACACTCGCGCGGGCGCAGGCAGACCCTGCGGCTCAATCGCCAACCACCGCGCCTGCCCCGCGGCAAACAGCTCCGAAGGCAGCCCAAACGCAGTGTTCGCGCCCAGCGCCGCCGAGTAGCGGCCCTCCGCGTCGACTGACACGTTCTGTGTCTCTCGCCACAGCGGCTGCCCGCCTTCTTCTTCCGCGTAGAGCAGGAACGTGACGCCGACCACGCCCGTCGCGGGCTTGCCATCGTAGTTCTTCAGTGCTCCGCTGAACTGAACAAGCTGTGGGACAGCGCCCGCATCGCTCGCGCGGCCGACGGCAGTGGCGGACGACTGCCCGGCGCGAGCGTGGACAGCGCACATCAGGCAGAGAGAAAAAATCGAGGCTACAGAACGATGCGAGAGCATCATGGCTGGAATCTCCTTTGGCACTCACCTGAGAGAACGCAAACGCGCCAAATTCCGGATCATTCGTCCATGTCTTTTGGGGATGGTGTCGCGGTCCCCCGCCAGGAGACTCCCTCCAGCGGTGAAGCAGCGACGGCCGAAATCTGGGCGGCGTTCGAGACATAGGATAGCCCGAATCTGCGGCGCCATTGAATTGCGCTGGGAATGGGGTGCGAATCGATGCCGGCTGGCCCCGGTCCCTGTGGCCTTTCCACACCTAGTTCAGGGTGCCCCCGGTGCTCTCGGTGTTGATTTTCGATGTGACGATGGATTGCGATTGCATGAAAAAGTCGAAGATCCCATTATGCCGGAATACGTTGAGTCGAGTTCGAACTCCGCCACTGTCCCGAAGAATCGACCTTACTCGAGGTGCAGCGTCAGTGAGCGCTTAGGTCTGTTGGCAACCATTGAGAGCCAAATCATTTCTGCATGCTGGCCGGCCTATCCCTACCGATTCGCAGCATGTCTTTGCGGTAAACTGGATTCCAATTCGAGATGAACTTCGGGTCCGCAAGTGCTGGATCGATCTGCGGCCCTGTATTTCATATAGGTTTTGTGCCGAATTGGGGAGGCACATGGCGATCTTGATCTTTGACGCACCCCTTCAGGGCGAGCGGACTGCAGCGGGCAAGATTCGGCTGGACGCGGGGCCGATGACGCTCCGGGATTTGATCCGGGACCGCCTCCAGCAAGAGGTGGACCGCTACAATCAAACACTTCCGGAGACCTTTCAAGGGTTGGTACAGCCGGAAGAATCGGAGCAGATTCTGAACGGATTCCGGCTGAAGACCAAGCGGCCCCTCGATTGGGAAGCGCAGTGCCGCCGCGCGTACTTCAGTTTCGAGAAGAACGGCTTTCTTGTGCTCGTCGATGGAAAGCAAGTGACCGAACTGGACGAACGGTTCGATCTTAAAGAGAATTCGGAGATCGACTTCATCAAGCTGGTCCCGCTTGTCGGAGGATGAAATGGCGGTCGATCCTGAAGCGCTAAAGCGGGCCATGCGTGCCCAATTTCCCGCGCCTGAAGTCCCCGCGAACTCAAGCAATTGGATGCTCGAACTGGTCGGCATCTTCGGATCCAACCCGTTCGTCAGCCGGGAGCGAGATGTACTCAAGTTGGCGGAGGCGCCCGTAAGCCGGTTGAAAGCCGAGCCGTCGGAGGTACGCGTAGCCTTTGTCTTTGAGGCCCTCAACGGGATCATCTATAGTCAGGTGTTTCATTTCAAGATCGCTTTGAAGATACTTGCGGCCACTCTTCTGCGCAGTGGTGTGGAACCGAATTCTCTCGAGGCGGTTCGGTTGGTGGAACTGGTCTCGAAGCCGAATCTGCCGTTTCCGTTCAAAGCAATCCTATCGGCAATCGATGGCGTTCCCAGGACTCCGGCCCTGGTTGCGGCGCTGCATCGGTTGCGTGGCTGCGTCACCCGTTATCACGGCGAGCCCGAGATGAAGGAGATCCACGAGCGAATCGACGTTCTTATCGGCGGCCCAAAAGAAAAGCCTGTTGTTCCCGCCGGCGCGTGGAGTCGAATCGTTTTTGAGGAAGTCGCCGCATCTGAAAAGAAGTTTGATTGGCATGCGCTTCTGCTTCATGCGCGATCGCTCACCCAGAGTACGGCGTCGAAGAAGTGGCAGAGCGAAGCAATGAATCTGACCTCGCGAATTGGACCAACGGAGGTTTTGGACGCGGCTCGGCGTTGGCTGGCGTTGGGGCCAACTCCGGGAGAAACGACAATCCAGACTCCCGAGGCGGAGGCGGATTACCAGAAGGGATTCATCTGGGTGCTAGGCGCGCTCGGCGAGGTTTCCATCGCACCGGATATCGCGGACTTCGCATTCGGCTGTTTTCGGAAGATACCGATGATCGGCGCCGTTTCGCATCGAGTGGGCAATGCCTGCGTGAACGCGTTGGCCGCCATGCCCGGTCTTGCGGGTGTGTCGCAATTGAGCCGCCTGGCGGGAAGGGTCAAATACGACGTGGCCCGCCGGCTAATCGAAAAAGCCATGAACGAAGCCGCCGCCCGGAATCATGTATCGCGCGACGACCTCGAAGCAATGGCCGTTCCCACTTTCGGCCTCAATGCGGATGGCGTCCGAATTGAGCAGGCCGGAGACTGCGAGGCAAGGCTGGCAATCGGCCGTGAAGGAGCATCCCTTAGTTGGAGCCACGAAGGCAAGGCTCTGAGAACCGTACCCGCAAAAGTGAAAGAAGATCAACCGGAGCTCCTCAAGGATTTGAATCGCAGCCTGAAAGAGCTCGAAGGCCAACTTGCAGCGCAGCGGTTCAGGCTGGAGCGGCAATTGCTCTCGCAGGGCACCTGTTCGATCGAGCGCTGGAAGCAGTGGTATTTGGATCATCCTGTAGTCGCCCATTTCGCGGCTCGCATCCTCTGGGAGTTTGAGGATGGCGGCGTGACGCAAATCGCAATCCCTTGGCAAGGCGGCCTGGTGGATTGGTCGGGCCATGCCGTCGAGCCATCCTCGCAATCCCGTGTACGGATGTGGCATCCGATTCGATCCGATGTCCAGACGATCCTGAGCTGGCGCTGCTGGCTTGAGGATCATGAGGTGCGCCAGCCCTTCAAGCAGGCCCATCGCGAAGTCTACCTCCTCACCGATGCCGAACGCGAGACCGGTACCTACTCCAACCGTTTTGCCTCGCACATCATCCGCCAGCACCAGTTTGTCTCGTTATGCCGGGAACGAGGCTGGAAGTTCAAAGTGATGGGCTCCTGGGACTCGCACAATACGCCGTCCCTGGAACTCAGCCAGTACAACTTGGCGGCCAGGTTCGACGTGGAGTTTCCCGAGGCTGAGGATGGCGACGATGAATCCACCACCGCGCATGGCGTCTATCTGGCCATCGGCACGGGCCGCGTTGAATTCGTTTCGCTCAAGGCTGCCGAGCCGAATAGCGCAGAAAACGGACCCTTCGGGACGCGGTTACCGAGAAAGTTTCTCGGTCTTCGCCGAGCAGCGGCCCTTCGGCTCGAGGAGATCCCCGCGCTGGTCTTCTCCGAGGTAATGCGTGACTGCGATTTGTTTGTTGGCGTGACAAGCATTGGTACCGACCCAGCCTGGAGTCGTGATCACGCGGACGATCCGCATCTCCACTACTGGCAGCAATTCGCATTCGGCGATTTGAACACTGCGTCGGAGAACCGGAGAACGGTTCTTGAAAGTCTGCTGCCGAAACTGGCCATTCGAGACCGGTGCCGGCTGGATGGTCGGTTCCTTGTGGTTCGCGGGGACCTGCACGAGTACCGCATCCACATCGGCAGCGCCAATGTGCTCATTGAGCCGGGCAGCCGCTATCTATGCATCGTGCATGGGCCGGGCGATACGGCAGCGAATCTACCACTGCCGTTTGAGGGCGACCGCATCCTTGGCTTGGTTCTCAGCAAGGCGCTTCTGCTGGTGAACGATACGAAAATCAAGGACCCCACTATCGCGCGTCAGTTGTCTTAGTCAGCCGGCCGCCCCTTCTCGGGCTTGGCGAGCTGGCGCAAGAATGGTGGCCCTGGACGGTTGGCTGCAGTATGTGGCTGTACTGAGTTGGCAGCGATTTCCTGCCAGGTCAATGAGGGCATGATTGCCAAGTCGTAAATTGACCCGCCTGCTAAGTTGTTCCTCCGGCTGGATGAGCGGTAAGCCCTGATATCTCCAAGCGAATGCAGTGCCGCTACTCGGTGCGCAATGCAGTCAACGGATCGACGTTTGAGGCGCGGCGGGCCGGCCACGCGCTGGCTGCCAGCGCAACGCACGCCACCCCCCCCATCGCCAGCACATAGCTTGCTCCATCCAGCGGCGTCACGCCATACAACGATGACGCCAAGGCACGCCCAACCAGCATCGCCGAGGGAACACCCGCAGCCACCCCAATCGCCGTCAGCATGAGCGATTCCTTCAGGATCATCCAGACCAACTGGCCACGGCGCGCGCCCATGGCCATCCGAATCCCAATCTCCGCCGTCCGTTTGCTCACGCGGTAGGCGAGCGTGCCATAAAGCCCCGCGGCCACGAGCGCCACCGCCAGTATTCCAAAAAATCCAGCTAGGCGCGCGAAGAGCATCTGGCTGGAGATAGTCAGATCGTATTGAGCCCTCTGCGTCATGGGCTGTATCAGCGGCAGGGTAGGGTCCATCTGCTGCACCACTTTGCGCGCGGCAGGCAGAATCGCCAGCGGCTCGCCATGCACCCGCAGTTCCACGCTCATCCTGCCGACCACCGGAATCTGCGCGTAGTCAAACCACGCCATCGGTATGGGCGCCTCGTCGATGCTGCGATATTTGTGGTCCTTCACCACGCCAACAATTGTCACGCGGATCGGCACGTCCTGCGGCCCAAAGGTGTGCCCCAGCGGATTCAGGCCACTGAGGAAGCGCCGCGCAAACTCCTCATTCACAATTCCCACAAGTGGCGCACTCGCCGTATCCGAGCCCCGGAACTCCCGCCCCTGCAGTACCGGCACTCCCAGTGTGTGAAAGAACTCCGGCCCCACGGCGTTATAGCGAGTGGTTCTCGATCCTCCGTTGGGCACATCCGGCAGCTTGCCATCCACGAGGAAGCTGGTATTGTCCGATGCCCCGGAACCGATCCGCTCCATCATCAGTCCCACGGACTCGACGCCAGGCAATTGCCGAAGTTTGGCCGTAAGCTCGCGGTAAAACTCCCGTCCCTGTTCCAGCGAGTGGATCTCCGGTTTCAGACCAAACACCACCAGCCCATCGGTGTTGAACCCCAGCGGCGTATTCTCCAGATTGCGCAGCGTGCGGACCAGCAGGCCCGCGGCCACCAGCAGCACCACGCACACGCTCATTTGCAGGACCACAATCATTCTGCCCAGGCGCGTCTTCGCGGTATCTGAGCCCGAAACCGTGGCGGATGTCTTGATCGCCAGCGTTGGCCCCGCCGCCGTCGCGATCCGCAACGGCATTGCTCCAAACAGAATTACCGCAATCGCCAGCACGCCCACGGTGAAGTGCAACACTGCCGCATCCGGCGTGAGGCTCGATTCAATCTGCGCCCACGCGCCCAGAGCCCGAGTTGCATAAACCGCGAAAAACCACGCCAGCATTCCTCCCGCCGTAACCAGCAGCAGACTCTCCGCCAGCAGTTGCCGCAACAGATCGCCGCGTCCTGCTCCCAGCGCCAGCTTCATGCTGAACTCGCGTTGCCGCGTCGCACTGCGCGCCATCAGTAGCATGGCCACGTTGGTCAACGCAATCAGCAGCACCAAACCAACCAGTCCCATCAGCAGCCGCAGTGGCTTGCCATATTGCTCCGCGTATCCAGGGAATCCCTCCGCCGGCACAAGGCTCAACACCGGCTTCCGTTCGTCCGCCGCCGGCTTGCTAATTCCTATATAGGCCGCCCTCTGAAACACCGGCTGCAATTGCGCTACCGCCTGCGCTTTCGTCACTCCGGGACGGAGCCGGCCGATCAGCCGCAGGCACCACCACGTCGGATCCTCCAGGTACGTCTTTCCGTTTTCCAGAGGATTGCCCCATGCGTTCAGCTCCGGCCGGCTTTGTAGAGGAATCCAGAAGTCCGTCGAACGGCCCTCTTCTAGCCCTTGAAAGCCACGCGCCGCCACGCCAACTATGGTGAAGCCGTCGCCATTCACATTTAGCGTCGTGCCCAACACGTCCGGATTGCGCGCAAACCGCCGCGTCCAATAATCGTTGCTGATTACGGCCACGGGCGCATGGTCCTTCTCATCGTTTTCCGCAAAGCCGCGGCCTCGCTGCAAGTTCACCCCGAGCCCTGAGAAAAGGTCGCCGCTCACCATGTCGCCTTCGGCTTCTTCCGGCTGCGGCCCGATGCGCACCGCCACCTTGCTCCCGGAAAGGGGCACGTACGCCATGACCGCGGCCATGGTGCCGCCCTGGTTGCGCAGGGCATCGTAAACGGGGTAGGAAAACGTCTCCCAAGTGTTCACTGTGCCTGTGCCTTGTGGCGGTCCCGTCGTCCGCAGATACACCACGCGATCGGCATCGGCCACCGGCAGTGAGCGCAGCAACACCGCGTTCATCACGCTGAACACTGCGGTATTTGCGCCCACACCCAAAGCGAGGGTCACAACCGCTGTGATGGTGAATCCGAGGCTAGTCAGGAGCGAGCGAAGCGCATGTTTCAGGTCGCGCATCCAGTTGTCGAGCCACACCCATCGTCCCTGCATGCAAAAGCGCTCCTGCTCGCGGCGGAGGCTTCCGAACTTGATTCGTGCCAGCCGGCGCGCTTCTTCCTCTCTCAGGCCCTCCGCCTGAAGCGCCTCGGCTTCCAAATCAACATGCGCCTGGATCTCCTCGGAAAAGTCTGCCGCACTGCGTTTGCGCCCGAACATGCTCATGCCTCCTCGCTGGGCCTCGCGTCGAGAATCAGACCCACGGCCCGTGTGAGGCGACGCCACTCGCTGGTCTTTTCGGTAAGTTGATCGCGCCCCCTAACCGTGAGCGAATAGAACCGCGCCTTGCGATTGTTTTCGCTGACACCCCACTTCGCACTGATCCACTTCTTCTCTTCGAGCCGCTGGAGTGCGACGTAAAGCGATCCGTGCTCGACGAGGAATGTGTCCTCCGATTGGCGCTGAATGGTGCGCGCGATTCCCTGGCCATGGCACGGTCCGAAGACAAGGCTTCTCAGGATGAGCAGGTCAAGCGTGCCCTGCAGGAGGGCGATGCGGTCGTCGTTGGTCTCTCGGGTCGACATTCTGCCTGAGAGTATGTGCCTAACTTGGGTAGAATGTCAACCCAAGAGGTGCGAACCTTTTGTCGAAATATGGTAAATCGCCAAATCGCTCGTCCAGCCCGGATCGCCATCGGGAAGTTGGCGCGTGGCCCCGGTCCCTCGCTTTTGGGGACCGGGGATGCAGCATTCACGCTGAGTCTTTCTCCGCATCCTTCCCGCTTGCCACCGCAACATCGGCACCGCCCTCGTTCGGCTGGTCCGGCAGAAAGATCTGGAACACGGTCCCGTGGCTGCGGCCGTTCCTTGCCACGCGGCTGCGCACGTGCACCAGTCCCCGGCTCTTCACGATGATCTCGTGGCTCACCCACAGCCCCAGGCCCGTGCCGGTCACTTCCTTCGTCGTAAAGAACGGCTCAAAGACCCGCGCCCTCACCGCGGGCTCCATGCCGCAGCCCGTGTCGGCAATCGTGAATCGCACGCCGGTCTCCTCCGGCGCCTTCCAATTGCGCGAATGCCGCGCGCGCACCATCAGCCGCCCGCCTTCCGCCATCGCATCGATCGAATTGGCCACCAGGTTGGCGAACACCTGCCGCACCTCGCCGGCAAAGCAGAACAGGTCCATCGCCGGGTCGTAGTCGCGCTGCACGTGGATATTCAGCGTATTCAGCTTGCCGTGGTAGAGCGTCAGGACCGAGTCGAGCAGGTCGCCCATGTTGGCGCGCGCCGGCGACGTCGACTGCCGGTAAAAGCGCAGCGTCTGCTGCGTAATCTCCGAGATGCGCCGCGCCTCGTGCTCTGCCATCACCACGTAGCCCAGCGCCGGGTCCTCGAGCTGGCAGTAGTTGCGCAGCAGGAACAGCAGGTTTGTGATGGCCTCCAGAGGATTGTTGATCTCGTGCGCGATCGACGCCGCCAGCCTTCCCGTCGCCGCCAGCTTCTCCGTCTTGCGCAGCGCCTCCTCGCTCTTCTTGCGCTCGCTCGCATCGAGCACGATGACGCCCGCCCAGCGCACCTCCTGCGGCTTCGTCCGCACCGGATAGACACTGGCCAGCCACGTCCACGCCCGCTGCGGATCGCCGTGATACCCGGTCAGCTCGAGGTTCCCCACCGGCTCCTCGTCGGCAAACACGCGCAGGATCGTGTCCTCCAGCTGCTTCGCCACGGCGGCCGGCAACAGTTCGGGCAGCGTGCGGCCCAGGTGCCGGCTCAGCGAAGAGCCGGTCATCGTAGCAAAAACCTGATTCACGCGCACAAAGCGGCAGCGCCGGTCGAAAAACGCCAGCCCGATCGGCGCATTGGCCAGCATCGAATCCAGAAGCGAAAGCGTATCGTTCAGCCCCGAACGCTGCTCCTCGACCGAGGCCACCATGCGATTGAACGCCTCGATGATGTCGCCGATCTCGTTGTGCCCCATCACAGGCAGGGGAAAACCGCCACCGCTCTCCGGCGATGCCATCAGCGTCCGCGTGCCGCGCAACAGCACCTGCAGCGGGCGGGAGATCGATCGCGCCATCAGGAGCACGAGGAGCGCCGAGGCCGCAATCCAGATCAAGCCGAAGATCACGGTGCTGCGCAGGATGTCGCCCAGTTCCTGGTGATCCCAATCGCGATCGGACTCAACCCACGCAAACCCGAGCAGGTCACTCCCGCTGAAGATCGGCTTCGCGCCCTCCCACCGGCCGTTGCCGAAGCGGAAGACCCGCGGTTCATCCCTTGCCATCAGTGGAATCTGCGCGCGCTCGGCGGGGTCGAGAGTCGCCTGTTCCGGCTCTCCATGACTCACGTAGAGCACGTTGCCCGCCCGATCGGTGACCTTGCTGAAGGCCACGCTGGGCCCTTCTCCCATCATCCGCACCGAGAGCCCGACCCAGCTCGGCCGGTTCTCCTGGAGCGCCTCCTTAGCCTGCAGCGCGAGCGATGTGGCCTGGTGTGACAGCCGGTGCTGAGCGCGGTCGTAGACGCTGCTCATCTGCTGTCGTGCCAGCAGCACGGCGAAAAGAACAATGGAGAGCACCTCGACCGACAGCAGGCCGGCAAGCATCTGCATGCGAATCGATCGCGGCCACAACCGCACGGTCAATGCTCGGCCCTCCCCAAAGAACGGACCGCCTCAGTGTAACGGATTCTCGGCTGGTTCCTTGGCCGGGCGCGCCTTCGCTGCCAGTGCCGCCGCAATCTGCCGCCCGTGGAAGCGGCCGTTTTCGATGAAGATTTCGTTCGTGCGCGAGCCGGCCACAATCACGCCGGCAAGATAGATCCCCGGCACGTTGCTCTCCAGCGTCCCGGGATCGCACGCCGGCAGCCTGTCCGGCCCCTTGAATTGCACACCCATCTGCTCAAGAAACGTGAAGTCCGGATGATAGCCCGTCATGGCAAAAACAAAATCGTTTTTCAGCGTCTCTCGCCCCTGCGGCGTCTCGATCGCCACAGAGTCGCGGGCAATCTCCACCACGTGCGAGTTGAAGTACGCCGCGATCTCGTGGTTCTTGATGCGGTTCTCGATATCGGGCTTGATCCAGTACTTCACGTGCCGGTGCAACTCCGCGCTGTGATGCACCAGCGTCACACGCGCCCCGCTGCGCCACAGCTCCAGCGCCGCAATGGCCGCCGAATTCTTTCCACCGATGACCACCACGTCGGTGTTGAAGTACGGATGGGGATCGACGTAGTAGTGCATCACCTTCGACAGGTCCTCACCCGGGATGTTCATATAGTTCGGCAGATCGTAGTAGCCCGTCGCGATCGCCAGCTTGCGCGCGCGCAGTTCTCCGGCTCGGCCGAACCGGTCAAGGAGATGCACGGTGAAGTCGCCGTCGCGCCCCGCCACCCGCTCTACGCGCTGGTACTGCCGCACATCGAGTTTGTAGTGCGCAGCCACCAGCCGGTAATACTGCAACGCTTCATTTCTCAGCGGCTTCGGATTGGGGCTGGGAAACGGAATGTCGCCGATCTCGAGCAGTTCCGGAGTGGTGAAAAACGTCATGTGCGAGGGATAGTGGAACAGGGAATTGCACACGCAGCCCTTGTCCACCAGCACCGGCGTGAAGCCGGCTCTCTTGGCTTCGATCGCGCACGCCAGCCCCGTTGGCCCCGCCCCCACCACAAGAAGGTCGAAAATCGTCTCCTGCCCGGCTCCGCTCGAGCTCATCTCAGTCATGTCTCCAGCTTAGGGCATAGGGCATTTGGGCTTCAGCAAACCCACGTTTGCATCCGGCCCGATCCATCCTCCGCGACACGCCGGGCCTCCCCATGGCCGGTCTCATCCAGTCCGCCGTTTCAACCTGTCGAGCTTATTCCTGTCCCGGTGCCGCCGCAGGCTTGGCGGGCTTCTCGGTTTGCATCTTGGCTAATGATTTGTTCAGCCGCTTGCGGAATCCCCGCTCGTCCGAGTTGTCTGAGCCATTCTGCACGATCTTCAGGTCCATCGCACAGCCGCTGCCCTCGTCGGTAAGCGTAACGGTATCCGTGTGCGGAGTCAGTTCGCCTACAACTGCGAAGGCTGCCTTCTCCTGGGAATCGCTCATTCCCAAAACGCTGTAGTCCTTTGGGTTCTCAAGCGTGTCCTTGACGGCGGACCAGAGCACGTCGCACGAAACCGGATAAACATCGTGAGGTTTTGCAAAGGCGGGAACAACGGAAAAGAAAAGAACGAAAACTGCGACCAGCGTTTTGTACATGAAAGCCCTCGGGGTCCCATGCGCTTTCGCCGCTTCAGGCCACAGATCGCCGGGTACCCTTTATCCGCCAGTCATTCTATGCCCGCACAATTGCGCTTCGATGTGACGGCGCTCGCCGGTGTGCACACCCTGTCACGATCCCTGCCTGCGCCGCACGCCTCTGTGCCTGTCTTTTTCTTGACTGCGAAGGCTTCATCCGCACCGTCCTCGCCAGACTCGACGACTGAGCCAGCTCACTGCTCCATCCATTACCCTAGAGGGTTGACCACTTCGGGGGTTCCTCCATGACCGCCATCCGGCAGCAGGACTTCATCGCCAGCGTCGCGGGCGCACTGCAGTACATCAGCTACTACCACCCCGTCGACTACATCACCTCGCTCGCCCGCGCCTACGAGCGCGAGCAGTCGCCCGCCGCCAAAGACGCCATCGCCCAGATCCTCATCAACAGCCGCATGTGCGCCGAGGGCCACCGCCCCATCTGCCAGGACACGGGCATCGTCAACGCCTTCGTCCGCCTCGGCATGGACGTCCGCTTCGAGCCCGCGGCGGGCGAAGAGCCCATGGACCTTCAGGAAATGGTCGACGAAGGCGTGCGCCGCGCTTATCTCGACCCCGATAACAAGCTTCGCGCCTCTCTCCAGGCCGACCCCGCCGGCAGGCGCGTCAACACGCGCGACAACACGCCCGCCGCCGTCCATGTAGAACTCGTTCGCGGCAGCACGGTCGAAGTCACCGTGGCGGCCAAGGGTGGCGGCTCCGAAGCCAAATCGAAGTTCGCCATGCTCAACCCGTCCGACTCGGTCGTCGAATGGGTCCTCAAGACCGTGCCCACCATGGGCGCCGGATGGTGCCCGCCCGGCATGCTCGGCATCGGCATCGGCGGCACCGCGGAAAAAGCCATGCTCCTCGCCAAGCAATCCCTCATGGATCCCATCGACATCCAGGACCTCATCGCCCGCGGTCCCGCGACCACCGCAGAAAAACTCCGCGTCGAGATCTACGACAAAGTCAATCGCCTCGGCATTGGCGCGCAGGGCCTCGGCGGCCTCACCACCGTGCTCGACGTCAAAGTGCTGGACACGCCCGCTCACGCAGCCAACCTGCCCGTCGCCATGATCCCCAACTGCGCCGCCACGCGCCACGCGCACATCGTTCTCGACGGCTCCGGCCCCGTCTTCCTCGATCCGCCTGATCTCAAAGACTGGCCCCAGCTCACCTACGACGTTTCCGGCGCGCGCCGCGTCAACCTCGACACCGTCACGCGCGGCGAAGCCGCCGCGTGGAAGCCCGGCGAAGTCCTCCTCTTATCTGGAAAGCTGCTCACCGGACGCGACGCCGCGCACAAGCGCATGACCGACATGCTCAACCGCGGCGAGAAGCTGCCCGTCGACTTCCGCGGCCGCTTCATTTACTACGTCGGCCCGGTTGATCCGGTGCGCGAAGAAGTCGTCGGCCCCGCCGGCCCCACCACCGCCACGCGCATGGACAAGTTCACCCGCCAGATGCTCGCCGAAACCGGCCTGCTCGGCATGGTGGGCAAAGCCGAGCGCGGCCCCGCGGCCATCGACGCCATCCGAGAGTTCGGCGCCGTCTACCTGATGGCCGTCGGCGGCGCAGCCTATCTCGTCGCCAAAGCCATCCACGGCTCGCGCCTGATCGCCTTCGCGGACCTCGGCATGGAAGCCATCTACGAGTTCGACGTGAAAGACATGCCCGTCACCGTCGCCGTCGACTCCAAGGGCACCAGCGTGCACTCGACCGGTCCCGCCGAATGGCAGCAGCGCATCGCCGGCATCCCCATCCTGCAATAGGCAGAAGACCGCGCCGTCGCCGGTTCCCCAATCTGAATGGCTGCCGGGTGGCGGGTGACGGCTGTCGGGTGCCGGCTGCCGGGTGCCGGGTGCCGGGTGCCGGGTGCCCCATCCTTGCGGCGCACTTTGCCGCAAGGGTGGGACAGCACGAACCTCGGCGGTTTTGTAACAGGGCACGACTTCAGTCGTGCCGCTGACATGCTATTGGCGCGCGGGATTCAGCCCCTGCAATCTCCGAAGTCAGTCACGAAACTTCCGAATTGGCGACCTCCCGGAACAACAATTCTCCCGGAACAACAATCACGGCGGCGGTGTCTATGCTAATAAGCCTGAACGACCACGAACACCCGGCGTGGAGAAAGGGTCCCCGGCGACAAAATGAAGGTTCAATGGCGGCGAGGCCTGGTGCTGGCAGGAGTTCACCTGGCAATTTGCGCGCCGTTGATTGTGTGGGAGGAAGCGAGCAGGTGGGACTGGGTACGCTCGCAGGAGAATCTGCCGCTTCTCGAATTGGCGCGCCCGGTTCCGCCGCCGCCTCCTGACGCGGTCAAACCAGCCGATGAGGGCGAAACGGCTGCGTTCAGCCCTTGCGGGCTGTGGCGTCACATTCCGTGGCAGGAGCGAATCATTGTCCTCGGTGAGCTCCCCGCTGCGGCCTTTTCGCAGTGGGGGGAACCGTGTCCACCTATCTGGTCGCTTGCGGGGTTGGTCGGCGTGGGCTGGCCGAATCGCGATAGCCGCCGCAAGGAAGTAGAGTTCTCAATCGGCCTGTACAGCCTGATCGCATTGCAGTGGATCCTGGTTGGTGGGTTTCCGTTGATTCATCCCCGCAGATGGTTCTGGGAACCTGGCGCGCTCATTACCATTTGCACCTGCACGGGGATTCTGGCGTCGTTTGCGCCGCTTATATGGCTGCTCTGGCTCGTTCTACTTGTCTGGAGGCTGCTTCAAGGCGGCTATCGCGGCGTGGTCTTCGCCTGGCGATTCTTTCGCCACATCGCTGTCGAAAGCCGGGTGGCGAAATGAGGTGGAGTCGATCTGCGAACCGCGAGCGGATGACCGCGGATGCGGAAGTTTCGATTGCGCGAGTAGCATTCTCGGCTACGCGACCCGCTATAGGGATGCTTCCCGCCGCGACCCCCCCAACTCTCCCCGCAGCGCCTGCATCGGATCGATCGTCGCCGCGCGCATCGCCGGCAGCGCCGACGCCACCGCCGCCAGCGCCAGCACTCCAAACGCCGCCAGCGACAGCGACGCCGGATCGAACGGGCTCACTCCGAACAGCATCGACCGCAGCAGGCTCAACGCTCCTGCCGCCTGGGCAAGCGCTCGGGCATGGTTGAACCTTGTTTGCTGGTTCTCAGAACACCTCTACCGCAGCCGTGTGACCGGGGGCTACTGCAATCCGACGGTCCCGAGTGATCAGAGGCGCCCGCAATCTTTCAGCCAGCGCTACATAGGCCGCATCATAAGCACTCAGGTTCTGCCTCAGTCGCCAGATCCGCTGTAGCAGCGACACGGGAGCATAGCGCATGATGCGAAGAGCAGCCATGTCGTCGATGGCCTCTTCGGCCCTCTTCGCAGTCAATGTGCCTTCACGGACAAGACGCCTCATGACCTGCACAAATTCCACGTCGATCAAATGGACGCTGTGCAGCGTTTCCTGATGTCCATAGATTCGCTTCTCAATGCGCTGACCGGCCGCAGTCTGAAGCAGCCAGTCGACCGCCGCCGAGGCGTCGAGGACAATCATCGTGCCGCACGTTCCTCGCGCACCAGAACAGCGGTATCGATCGCTGCACGAAGCGGCTTGCGTGTGTGCAGACGCTCGCGAAACTCAGAAAGCGTAGGACGCTCGGCTATCTCCCGAAGTTCGCCGAGCAGATAGTCGGACAATGTCTTACCTGCCGTCGCAGCCCGGGCTTTCAGACTTCGGTGCAGCGTATCGGGAACATTACGAACCTGAATCATTCGTGCCATGCTCTAAGCATACTTGCATGTGCTTCACATGGTCAAAAGCTCGTTCTCGCCAAGGTCAAACTTGAGATCGCGGGCGCATTACCGCCTATGCGGAAGCCTTGATCTAGCCCCGCCCCTACTCTCCCCGCAGCGCCTGCATCGGATCGATCGTCGCCGCGCGCATCGCCGGCAGCGCCGACGCAACCACCGCCAGCGCCAGCACTCCAAATGCCGCCAGCGACAGCGACACCGGGTCGAACGGGCTCACTCCGAACAGCATCGACCGCAGCAAACTCGACGCCGCCGCCGCGCCGGCCAGCCCAATCACGCATCCTACCGCCGCCAGCCTCGCGCCCGAGTTCAGCACCAGCCGGACGATCGCGCCACGCTGCGATCCCAGCGCCATGCGGATCGCCATCTCCTGCACCCGCGACGCCACCGAAAACGCAATCACGCTGTAGATGCCCAGCACCGCCAGCAGCACCGCCGCAATCGCAAAGCTGGCGATCAGCACTGTGTTGAAACGCCGCGGCGCTTCGCTCTCCGCCACCGCATGCTCCATCGTCTGCACCTGAGTCAGTGGCAGCAGCGGGTCGATTTCGCGCACCGCGGCGCGCAGCGAGTTCTCCATCTGCTCCGGCGGCAGCGTCGACCGCAGCACGATGAATCCGCCGTTGCCGTTCAAATCCGTCGGCGAAGCCAGCGATCCCGCATCGTCGACCCCCTGGTCCACCGGCGAGTAGTACTGCATCGGCGCCGGCTGGTCGGGCGAGGCCAGCGACACATCCGCCACTTCCCCCACCACCGTCTGCCACGGCGTCTGCATCTCCGGCGTTCCAATGCGTAGATGCTTCCCGATCGGGTCCTGGCCCGGCCAGAAATGCTGCGCCAGCTTGTGATTCACAATCAGCACCAGCTGCGATCCATGCCGGTCGGCTTCGCTGAAGAATCTCCCCTTCAGCAGCGGAATCCCCATCGTCTTGAAAAAGTCCCCCATCACCTGCGAAACCGTCGCCAGGTTCAGATCGGCCCCCTTCGGCGGCGTATATCCTTCGACAACGAATGTCTGATTGCTGTTAACGCCTCCCGCCGGCAACTGCGTCGTCATCCCCGTCGCCGTCACGCCGGGCAGCCTGTTCAAGCGCAGGAACAGCTCGCGGTTGAACGTATCCACCTGCGCCTGCTTCTCATACTGCTTCTGCGGCAGCCCATACGCCGCCGTCGTCACGTGCTCCGGCCGGAAGCCGAGGTCCACCGACCGCATCTTCTCAAAGCTGCGCAGCAGCAGCAGCGACGACGCCAGCAGCACCAGCGCAATCGCCACCTCGGCAACCACCAGCGTCGAGCGCAGCCGCGCGTGTCCTCCGCCTTCCGATCCCGAGCGCCCGCCTTCCTTCAGATTCGCATTCACGTTCGTGCGCAGCGCCGCAAACGCCGGTGCCAGCCCGCACAGCATTCCGGTCACCAGCCCCAGCCCCAACGCGAATCCCGCCACCTGCCAATTCAATCCAATCTCGCTGATGCGCGGCAGGCTCTCCGGCAGCATGCTCTTGCCCACGCGCAGCGCCACCGCCGCCATCGCCAGTCCCAGCACGCCGCCGCTCACGCTCAGCAACACGCTTTCCAGCAGCGCCTGGTGCAGCAGCGCCGTGGCCCGCGCGCCCAGCGCCAGCCGCACCGCAATCTCTCTCTGCCGGCGGATCGCGCGCACCAGCATCAGCCCCGCCAGGTTCACGCACGCAATCAGCAGCACCACGGCCACGGCCAGAAACAGGGTGCGCAGCAGCGGCCGCGTCTGAATCGTCTTGTCTTCCTTGAGCGGCCGCACCATCGCGCTGATGTGCAGGTTCGCGATCATCGGCGGAAAGTTGCGCATGATCTCCTGCGCCACCGTCTCCGCGTCGCTCTCCGCCTGCTTCGCCGTCACGCCCGGCTTGAGCCGCCCCACCATCTGGTAGCTCCAGTTCGCCGCCGCCACCGGCGCCAGTTCCTGCGCCACAAAACTCATCGGCACCCACAGCTCCGACCGGTTCAGTTGTCCCGCGACCAGCGGAAACTCGAAGTCCCGCGGCATTACGCCAATCACAACGTACGGCTTGCGGTCGAGCAAGATCTTCTGCCCGAGAATGTTGCGATCGCGATGGAACCGGCTCACCCACATCCCGTGGCTCAGCACGGCCACCTGCTCGCTGTGCTCGTCTTCGTCCGCCGTGTACACGCGCCCCAGCTCCGGCGTCACGCCCAGCGCCTTGAACACGCCCGCCGTCATGCGCGACGCGTTCACCTGCGAGGGCTCGCCGTTGCCCGAAAGCTCGAATCCCGTGCCCTGGTATCCGCCCAGAGCGCTGAAGCCATGCGTCTCGCGCGTGTAGGCGCGGATGTCCGGCACCGTAACCCCGACCTCGTTGTCTCCGGCGAAGTTCACACCTTCCAACCGGTCCGATAACACCACCAACTGGCCCGAATCGGGATATGGCAGCGGCCGCAGCAGCACCGCCTCCACAATCGAGAAGATCGCCGTCGTCGCGCCGATGCCGAAGGCCAGCGTCAGCACCGCGGTGATCGCGAACCACGGAGACTTGATCAGTTGCCGCATCACAAAACGAAGATCGAACAGGAGCCGTTGCATCCAGCGCACCTCAAAGTCAATGTGGAATCCCAAGGCAAAGCAAGCACATCGCCGTCCAAACCGGCTCTCCGCGAGCAATCCCAAAATCAGGCACTTAGCCCTGTCGCGTCGGCGCGCATCCCGCTCGCAACCGTCCGGCCGCGCAACCCGGTGTCCGCAATTGAACAGGCAAAACCGGTCCGCGCCGAGCCCACACGATTCTCATACGCGTTCGGCGCGACCGCGGTTCCGGCCGCGCATCGGCTCGCGGCTTCCGCCCTCCGGAACCACGATTCCGATCTCTGCGTAAACCCGCGCGGGACGGACTTGACAGAAAATCCCGCTGCGCGCAATATATGTCGTATACGACGTATCGTATGCGACGGAGGTCGGCAATGACCCTCAACCCGAACCATCTGATCGGATACAGCTGGGCCGCGGTCGGCGTCGTCTGGCTCATCGGCGCAATCTCGCTCAAGCGCACTGTGCGCACGCAGCCCCTGGGCACGCGGCTGTTTCATGTGGCGCTGATGGCGCTCGGCGCCGGCTTCATGGCCAGCCGCCGGTTCGATTTCGGCTGGCTGCAGGTGCGTTTCATTCCGCTGACCGGCGCCTTCCCGGCCGCCGGCGCGGCGCTCGCCATCGCGGGCTGCGCCTTCGCCATCTGGGCGCGCATTACGCTGGGCTCCAACTGGAGCGGCCGCGCGACCGTGAAAGCCGGCCACGAACTCATCACCCGCGGCCCCTACGCGCTGGCGCGCCATCCCATCTACACCGGCCTCATCGCGGCCATCCTCGGATCGGTGCTCGTCATCGGCCAATGGCGCGCCATCACCGGCGCCGCCATCATCGTCTTCGCCTTCCTGGTCAAAATAAGCCAGGAAGAGCGCCTCATGATGCAGACCTTCCCCGAGGCGTATCCTCTCTATCGGCAGCGCGTGAAGGCCCTGCTTCCGGGAATGTTCTAAAGACAGGGACCCTTGTTCCTTGTTCCCTGTTCCCTGTTCCCTGAAAGTTCCTATGCCCACGAAGCAATCCCACCCATCCCCCATCGCCGCCCAGGCCGAGCGCGTCGAGCAGGATCTCGGCGCCATTCGCCGCGCTCTGCGCAAGCCGCTCGAAAGCGCGGTCGCCCAAGGCGGGCTCACCGTCCCGCAGACCGCGGTCATGCGCATCGTCGTGCGCCAGCCCGGCATTGTGCTGCGCGACCTCAGCCACGCCGTCAACCTCGCGCACTCCACTGTCAGCGGCATCGTCGATCGCCTCGAGAAGCGCGGCATGATCGAGCGCCGCCCCGATCCCGAAGACGGCCGCACCAGCCGCATCTTTCCCACTCCGATCGTTCAGGAATTCGTCCGCGAACAGATCCCGCGCCTTTCTCGCGGACCGCTCGAATCGGCCCTCACGCGAGCAAAGCCTGCCGAGCGCACCGCCATCGTCGACGCCATCCGCCGCCTCCGCGACCTGCTCGAACCCGAATGACTTCCCGCCGGCTGCGGAACCCCGGTTGCGCGCCCACGAGCGCATCTGAAAAACTGGCCTTGACCATGGTTCTTCACTTCCTCATCAAGGGCCGCGTGCAGGGCGTCGGCTTCCGCTGGTACGTCCATCGCGAGGCCAGCGAACTCGACCTGCGCGGCTGGGTCCGCAACACCGAGGAAGGCGACGTGGAAGTGGTGGCGTCCGGCACACCGGAGGACCTCGCCGAGCTGCGCTCCAGCCTGCGCCGCGGCCCGCGCGGCAGCCGCGTCGACCGCCTCATCGAGCACCACCTCGACGAGAGCGAGAGCCGCCACCTCGGCTCCTTCCGCATCGAAGGCGCCTGGTAGGGCGTTCCGTCCATCGTTCACCGGTCGCAATTCGCAGTCGAGGCCGGCGAGCCACCGGGCGCCGCATCGCTTCGCAGCGCCCATCCTTCATGTGCCGGATTGGCTTCGCATGTGTCTTTGGCTTCTCTGTGAACGATGGACGATGAACGGCGAAGCACGAACGGCCGGCTGTTCCGTGCGGCCCGCGCCTGCAGGACCGCAACCCTCGCGCGATAAACTGAGAAGTACGAACTCCGAACCGAGAACCAGGAATTGAGAACTCACCCATGCCCGACCTGCTCAAACCAGTCAATGTCGAAGCGCTGAAATCTCTCGTGCGCACGGTTCCCGACTTTCCCAAGCCCGGCATCCTGTTTTACGACATCACCACGCTGCTGAAGGACAAGACCGGCTTTGCGCAACTCATCGACGCGCTGGCGGCACACTATCTGGAACAGAGGATCGACCTCGTTCTCGGCATCGAGGCGCGCGGCTTCATCTTCGGCCCCGCGCTCGCCTACCGTCTCAACGCCGGCTTCGTCCCTGTGCGCAAGCCGCGCAAGCTGCCCGCGCCGGTCGCCCGCGTCACCTACGATCTCGAATACGGCTCCGACACCCTCGAGATCCACATGGACGCCATCCAGCCCGGACAGCGCATCGTCCTCGTCGACGACCTGCTCGCCACCGGCGGCACCATGGAAGCCACCATCAAGCTTGTCAAGCAGCTCGGCGGCCAGATCGCCGGCCTCGCTTTTGCCGTCGAACTCGACTTCCTCAAAGGCCGCGAACGCTTCACGGAGTACGACGTTTTCAGCCTGCTGCATTACGACGAGTAAGCAGTGTTCAATTCACAGTTCGTAGTTCGCCGTTCACGGCTGAAAGCTAAGAGCGGATAGCGGACCGCTCGCCCTCAGAACCTCGGCTTCGGCGGCGGCGGCATCCCGGGCCTCGCCGGCGGCGCAATGGCCCCTGCGCGCGCTCGTCCCATGTCCATCGGCCCCTTGTTGCCCGCGTCGAAATACCCCTGCGCCACGGCGTGCGCCATATAGGCCGCGAGCAGCGTCGCTCCGCCCGTCTTGCCCGGCTTCTGGAATGTGGGTCTCGCCGGCGCGCTGTACTTGCCCTTCGCAATGTCGCCCTCGCCGCTCGAATACGCTCCCGAATACGAGTTCTGCAGCACCGTATCGACCGCCGACGGCATGGTCGTGCGCACCGTGGTGATGTAGTTCTTCGACACCGTCTGCACTTCCTCCAGCCGCTCCTGCATGCCCGACAGGTATTGCCGCACCGAAACCAGCGCCACATTCAGCGATGACGCAGCGGCCTGCACCTTGAACACGGCCCCCGGAAACGCCACCGCGTCGTCGAACGACGAGATATTGGCCGGCAGCGTCTGGATGTATTTGCAGATCAGCTTGTACTGGTCGATCGACTTGGTGATGAACTCCTGCGCCTCCACGTCGTTGGTGAAGAACTTGCCCACCGCGCTGCCGGTCTTCGCCCCCAGTTGTGTATCGGCCTCCGCGATGCTGCGCGTGTGCAGTTCCGCGCGGCCTTTGTCCGCGGCAAACGAAATCGCCTTCGACACCACCGTGCCCAGATGCGGCACAGGAATCTTCGAAGCCAGTTGCGTCAACGCCTTTTCGGCGATCGTGACCATCAGCGACGCCACATCGTTCTTGTTGGCGAAGAACACGCCCACATACTGCTTCAGCGCCGGCTTGAACAGGATCCCGAACTTGTCGTTCGAAGTCTTTCGCAGGTTTGCGTAGGTGTCCTTCGCCTGGTCCAGGTATCCGGTCACAATCCCCATCTGGGACCGCGCCATGTTGTCGAAGAGGCCTTTCACGCCCTCCTGCCAGGCTTCTTCGTAGTATTCGGCAACCGCGGCGCCGAGGGCGTCGAGATCCGGCTTTGCTATTGGATACGGCATTCTTAACCTCTCAATTCTCCTGATCGATTCGGGCATCGTGCGGGGAAAATTCATTGTGCCCGTTAAGCACTGCCCATGTCCACCTTCCCGGTCGTCCCGCCGCGGGGACCGCAGGCAGTCCGCAGTGTTGGCTGCGTATTCACGGCGAACCCGTATCGTGTCCGCCCCAGGTCACGGTAGAATGCGAACGAACAATCCCCTGTTCCGGTTCATAAACTCCAGGACTGCCCATCACTCGCGGTCGGCGATCTGTCCCGCAGTGCTGCGGCCGACCGAATGCCCATCCGTCACGTTCCGTCGCCGAGCCATAGCAAAACTGCGCCGCGGCGCGCCATGCGCGCGACGCAATCCAGTGGGCCCAAAGTACTCTGCCGGCACCATAACTTTCTCTTGAAGGAACGCAGACTCGGGTTACAATTCGTCCTGGCCAGTCTCCGGCGGAATTCTGTCGCCGGTTCCCCGGCCTTCGGTCAATTCCCCACCGAAAGGCGAGAACGATGGCAAGTCCAGCCGTTTCCCCTTCTGCTGCTCCTCGTCCCATCTTGATCGGTCGCCTTGGAACCACCGAGAAGGCGCTGCGTTCGGCGCTCTTCGACGGTGGCATCACCGGGCCCACCAGTCCAGACCTGTCCAACGTCCTCAGCGCGCTGAAGGTCCTCGACGGCCAGAACCCGCAGCTCGAGCCCCAGGCCATCGCTCTCGCCACCGCGCTGCAGAAGTGGCAGCGCGCCAATCATCCCGGCGAGATGTCGGTCCTGGGCAAATCGGCCGCGTACAAGACCCTCGATGCCTGGGCCAGAAACTTCCCGCCTTACGTCCTCGCTCCCCTGCCGCCGCCTCCGCTCAAATTCGTCGGCGTCGGACTCTACACCGTTCCCAACAACGGCAAGAATCACACCCTCGGCTTGCAGGCCAGAATGCAGAACATGCGCGAAGCGGTGGGCAAGCTGTCGGATTGGCTCGCCACCCTCAACCAGTCCATGTTGCAGCTCGACAACCCGTTCCTCGGCATCTTTATCGCGCCCGAGTACTATTTCACGCGTCCCTCGAACTCCGGCCAGCGCGACTTCCTCTCCTACGACTCCATGCAGCAGGTTGAAGCCGCGCTCAAGGAGCTCAGCAAGAGCTATCCGCGCATCCTGATCATTCCCGGAACCACGCACTACGACGTCCAATTGTCTTCCGATGACAAGGTGCAGGCCGGCTACCAGTTGCTGAAGGCCGCCAAGGACCGCATCCTGCGCGAAAACGCGCTGAAGAAACCGAAGACGGTTCTCGGCGCCACCATGAGCCACGACGCGGTCGGCGCCTTCAGCAAGGTTCCCAGCATGAACGAAATGGCCGATAGCCTGCTCGACAAGACCACCGTGCCGAGCAAGGTCCACAACTGCACCTGGTTCCTGCTCGGCGGCACTCCCATCGCCCGCTACGACAAGCACTCCGATTTCTACGAGGGCAAGTCCATCTCGCCCGACCAGTCCATGTTCATTCCCGGCACGCAGGAAGAATGCCCCGAGATCGGCGACAGCGTGCGCAAGTTCCGCTTCGGCGCGGAGATCTGTTTCGACCACGCCAATGGCATCCTCAAGCGCCGCAACCCTTCCAACCTCAGCTTCCACGTCTGCGTGTCGGACTATGTGGACACCATGCCGGCCAACATGGCCATGAAGAATGGCGGCTATTTCCTGCACGCATCCACCAACTTCAAGGAGTCGGTCCTGTACCGGCGCGCCCACAACGGCTCGCTCGCCAACGTGAGAAGTCAGCTCTGGAAGACCGGTTGGTATGTCGGCCCGGGACGGCTCGACGTCTACGAAATTCAGCTCCCCAACCCCTAGCCCCCTCGGACGGTCACAGCCCGGGCTGGGCCGGCGCAGGGCCGATCGCCGGCTCGATCCTCAGCAGCTTCATGAACTGGTCGAAGTCCGGCCGGACCTTCAACAGCTCGGACTCGAGCGTGGTCAGCGTCGCGATCCCGATCCAGGTCCCGCTGCGCAGGTAGTGCTGCACCTGGAAGACCGTCACCTGGTGCATGGCCTTGTGCTTCAGCATCAACATTGCAGCTTCGTCCGCGCCGGGAAACTCCATCGGCGCAGGACCGGCGATCGTCGGCTCCTCGAACGACCGCTTCATCAACGTGATCTGCGCCTGGATGTAAAGCATGAGTGGGTTGCCGGACAGCCCTTCGTCCTCGCGTAGATACACATTGCTCGGAATCGCGCCTTCGGCCCTCTTCTGGATGCCGAACTCCGGAACCCATGTCCAGCCATAGGGAATGGCGGGAATGATCCATCGGCCGATGCGAGCGGCGTTGGCATGGCCAGCGAGTTGTCCCGGATTGGTGCTCATATCCGTTGTTGTCGAAACTGCGGTCAAAGAGCCGTTCCTCTTTTCAAGCGGGACCAAGCTCCCGGTGAATCAGCCGACCGGGCGCGTTCAAGGCGGCTTGGAAGGTGCCGGAGTCACTGCCATGAAAGGCATGCGCAGCGACCCTTGTTCTGTCGACCCTTCCTGTCCGGGAGCAATATCGCTTGCCGCACTCCTTCTGTGACACGTGTTGAGATGAGGAAAAGGTTGCAGGCGGCTGGAGTGAACACTCCCCCCGCCTCAGAGAACTCCAGCGGCCTTGCTGAGTTCATAGGCGGCAAAGACGATGGATTCCTCGTACTGGTTGAGAACCTGGGCGCGGTCGGGACCGGCAAAATCGAGCGGAAATCCATCAAGACGCTTGGCGATGCCGAGCTGAACCCTGGCAAGGCGAGCGAGTGTGCCGGTTTCGCCGATTTGAAAGAGCGCATAACCATCCTGAATTTCTGCGAGCTCCCGTTCCAGGCGCGGCAGGCCTTCGGTTTGCCATAGGACGAAGCCGGGCGCGGAGGAGTAGGCAGGATTGGCGACTGCCGCGCTGATGGCGGCGCGAACCGCGGCCACAAAGGCGTCGAAGGCCTTGAAGAAGCGCTGGCCGAGCTCATCGGAAACGGGAGTGGCGGGAGCCGGGGAGTTGGGCGCGGTCATGGCAGGCCTTTCGGAATGGCGTTCTGCGCCGACTTTGCCGCCTGCTGACCGGCGTTGGCGGCCTGGGTTGCCGCCTGCTGCGCCTGTTGCGCAGCTTGTTGGGCCTGCTGGCTGGCCTGCTGGGCCTGCTGCTGGACCTGTTGCGCGGCTTGCTGCGCCTGCTGGACGGCCTGCTGGGCTTGTTGCTGCGCGCCCTGGGCAGCCTGCTGAGCCTGCTGTTCGGCCTGCTGCACCCCTTGCTGAGCCTGCTGCACAGCCTGCTGCGCCTGCTGCTGGGCCTGCTGAGCGGCCTGTTGAGCTTGGCTGGCGGCCTGCTGCGCCGATTGTTGAGCCTGTTGCACGGCTTGCTGGGCCTGCTGCTGCGCAGACTGCGCGGCCGCCTGGGCCTGCTTTTCCGCAGCTTGAACTGCCTGCTGCGCTTGCTGCTCGGCTTGCTGGGCTGCCTGTTGCGCCTGGTTGGCCAGCGATTGGGCGCCGTTCAGGGCCTGTTGTGCGGCGGCCTGCGCCATCTGCGATGCAGTTGCCCATGGCGCCGGGCCAATATTGGATGGAATGAGCGAGCCGGGCGAGGTGAAGAGCTGCGCTCCGCCGCCGGGCAATCCCGCCATGGGAGCGGCCGCTCCCATCCACGCTTTGAGGCCGTCGGCCGGAACCTGCGCCATCTCGAGAAAGGTGCCTTTGTTCCAGTCGCCAACGGCGCTGGCCGCGCGCCATTGCCCCTCACTGGTGGGAATGTCGGGTTGCCAGTAGCCGCCGAGCGCGCCGGAGGGGTCGCCGATGACGCGGTAGAGAGTAGTCATGGGAGGGACGTCGACGGGCTGCGCGCTGCTGAAGTTCGGCGTTTGGGTGGCGGGCAGGTCCGGGAATCCCGGCGACGAAAGCGCTATGGGCGGAAGTGGAATGCCGGGCGGAGCCGCGGTCTGGATGGTTCCGTTCTGTTGCAGAGAAGCTGTGTATTGGACGATGTTCTCCGCAGCCGCGGCTGCGCCGCCGGCAGGATTCATGGGAACGGAGAGCGCGGCCGCGGCGAGACCGGCCATCAAGGCTCCCATTCCCCCGCCGCCGGCCATGCCGACGAGGACGGTGGTGGCCCCCATCACGCAAGTATCCGGAGGACCGACGCAGACCAGCATGTCGGTGACGCGCGACTGCGGCATCATGCCGGTGAGCACGGTGGGCGATCCGAGGATGAAAGGACCGCCGACATGGGGAACGAGGACCGTGACCATGGGGCAGACGTGCATGTCGGTTATCCGCGACGCAGGCATGAAGTTCATGAGCACCTGCGGAAAACCGAGGACGACGACGCCGCCGTGGGCGGTCATGCTCGTGATGGTGGCAGCTGGCATTCCCATGGCGCGCTAGAACCCCTTGGGTAACGAACTCAGGGCCTGCTGAGCAGACTGCTGTGCAGCCTGCGCGGCCTGTTGCGCCTGCTGCTGCGCCCCGCTGGCCGCCTGCGTGACCTGCTGCTGCGCCTGCTGCGCTTGCTGTTGGGCTTGCTGGGCGGCCACCTGGGCTTGCTTGGCTGCCTGCTGAGCCTGCTGCTGCGCCTGCTGGACGGCCTGCTGGCCCTGCTGCACGGCCTGCTGCCCCTGCTGTTGGGCTTGCTGGACGGCTGCCTGGGCCTGTTGCTCGGCGCCCTGGGCTGCCTGCTGCGCCTGCTGCACTGCCTGCTGGGCCTGCTGCTGGGCCTGTTGTGCAGCCTGCTGAGCCTGGTTGGCCACCTGCTGGGCCTGCTGCTGGGCCTGCTGAACGGCCTGCGCCGCGGCTTGCGCGGCTTTCTGCGCCTGCTGCTGCGCCTGGCTGAGCGCCTGCTGCGCCGCCTGCTGGGCCTGGCCGGCAAGCGCGCCCGCCTGCTGCTGCAACTGGTTGGCGGCATTGGTGACTGCGCTCTGCGCCTGGTTGTAGGTCTGGCGCGCCTGCTGCATCACCTGGTTGACCGCCTGCTGCGCGGCCTGCTCGGCCTGCTTGGCGAAGGCCTCGGCCTGATTGGCTGCCGTCTGCGCGGTATTGGCGGCCTGCTGAGCCAATTGCGCGGCCTCATTGGTCGCTTGCTGGACGGCTTGCTCGCCTGCTTGTTCGGCCGCTCCCGCGGCGGCTGCCGCTCCGCCCGCGGCGGCTCCCGCGGCCCCTGCCGCTCCCGCCCCGCCGCCTGACGCGGTGTCAGTCACTTTGCTCGCCGCGCCCGCGCTTCCGGCGGCTCCGGAAGAGGACTGCGAAGGCGGATTGTCCCCAGGGAAGCCGGGATCCTTGGGATCGGTGGGCGCATCGGGCGGCGCCGGGTCGGTGGGCTGCGGGGGACTACCGGCCAGAGGCGCGCCGCCGCTGTTGATCATGACCAGCGTGCCCATGATGGCCACTCCCGCGGGAGTGATGCTGACGAAGTTGCCGCCGACCTTGAGAGTAATGCCGACTCCACCCTCGATCACCACGTCCATGCCGCCCTTGATATACGCGGTCATGCCGGCTTCAAGGGCGTAGGCCATGCCGACTTTCTCGTATAGGTTCATGCCCACGTTCAGGGAGTGGTTCATGCCCACTTTTTCATTCAGATTCTGGCCGACTTTGAGATTGGCGTCGGAGCCGACGCTTTCCTTGAGGTTGCCGCCAATGTTGTTGCTGGCGTCGGCATCGAACTTGGCCATGTGCTTGCCCTTGACGTGGAGGTGGGACTCGTCGTCGAGCAATTCGTAGTGCTTGTTCTTGAAGTGGATGTGGGCCTCGTCGCCCACGCGCTCAAACTGCTTCTTGCCCACGTCGACATGCTGCTCGGCGCCGATCAGGGTGTGCCACGAATCCTCCACGTGGAGGTCGTAGTCCTTCTCGGCGTTCATGAAGATCTGCTCTTTGCCCTTCAGATCCTCGAAGCGCAGCTCGTTCGCGTTGGCATGGCCGCCGCCCTTGGAACTCCGCGTCATGATGCCCGAAAGCGTGTACTGCCCCACCGGGTCATACGGCGGCATGTTGGCGCCGTTGTACACCGACCCCACCACGATCGGCTGATCCGGATCGCCTTCCATGAAGCCCACCAGGACCTCATCGTCCACGCGCGGCCAGTAGTACGTGCCCCATCCCTTGCTGGCCCACGATTGCGCGACACGGAGCCACGTGTTGTTCGGCGTGTTGGGCTGGCGCAGCCGGTCCCACCAGAACTGCACGTTCACGCGCCCGTACTTGTCCAGATGCGACTCTTCGCCGCTCGGCACCACCACCTTGCCGGTGTGCATTCCGTATACGAGCGGCTTTTCCGTGATTTGCGGCGACCGGTAGAACGTCGAGAACGGAACCGCGCGGAACGTGTTCGAAAACGGTTGCGGCGCCTCGCGGGTCCGCGCCCGGTACGACGGAAGCTGCTGCACGTTGTGCTCGGCGTGGACCAGCAGGTACTTCGTGTTCACCGATTTGATCGGATGCTCGGTGAGCGTGAACGCATAGCCGGTCTGCATGCAGATCGCATTGGACACGCCGTCCAGCGTCGCCGTCTCCGAGTCGCTGGCGTCGCGCAGCACCGTCGTGTACATGTCCATTGACGGCTTCAGGTTCGTGTCCGATTCATCGACCTTGAAACCCGTCGCCACCGAGTAGTCGTAGTCCTCGTTGCTGTTCGCGCCCAGCGGGCCCGCCGTGTCCTTCTCCGATCCCATCACCGTCTGGTAGCGCTTGAAGCTGTAATCCCAGGCGTTGAATTTGCCCGTGACCATCGTCGACCGCGCGCTGATCTCGCGAACCACAAAATCGTAGAAGCCCTCCTGGTTGCCCTGCTCGGCGCGGAACTTGAACGTGTCCTGGATGGGATTGTCGCCCAGCTTGTTCGAGGTATCCTGCAGCACCAGCGTGTGGTCGTCCTGCGTGTGCTCGAAGTAGTAGAAGATGCCGTGCTGTTCCATCAGCCGCGAGATGAACGCAAAGTCCGATTCGCGGTACTGCACGCAGTACTCGAGCGGTGTATACGTATTCGATGTATTGATCTTCGGGCTGATGCTGTAGGTGGAAAGCACGTCCTTGATCACTTCGGTGACGGTCTTGTTCTGGTAGCACCGCGTGTTCTTGGTCAGCGTGAGCATCCACATCGTGGGCACGATCGTCGCCCGGTAGCTGTTCAGCTCCTGGTCGCCGTTCAGCATTTCGAAGCTCGATACCATCCCGTGGATATGTCGCTCTGTGCCCGAAGCTTCGGCCTGAATGCCGATCGCTACGCGCTTGCCGACGATATCCTTCGCTTCGATCTTGTGCGAAACCGCGGCAAACAGGTCGAGCCGGTAGCAGAACAGCTCCGAGATGCCCTCCGAGCCGGAGAGGTGTTCCGGCAGGAGCACGTTCGCCCCCAGCGGAGTAGAGAAACTCAATATACGTTGCGCAAGACTAAAAGAGGCCATAGGTTCGATTTCTTGCTCGCGATAGACCGCGATTCAAAACGCCGCGCGCTCCGTGGATGGAGCACGCGGCGCGGGGTGAAACTACCATGCGTAGGTAAACCGGCTGTCCGGACCCACACCGACTTGCACTCTCTCCATGCGCGACTCCTCGGCCATGCGCGTCAGCAACTGGCGCGAGATGTCGGGCAGCATCGTATTGGTGAGTATGTTGTCCACGTTGCGCGCGCCGCTCTCCACTTCCGTGCAGCGCTTGGCCACTTCCTCGATCGCCGCCTCTTCCACCGTCATCGCGATCTTGTGCGTCTCCTGCAGACGGCGCTGGATCTTGCCGATCTTGAGCCGGATGATCAACTTCAAAGCTTCGTCGCGGACCGGGAAGTAGGGAACGATCATCATACGCCCGAGAAACGCCGGCTTGAAGATCTTGTTCAGTTCCGGCTTCAGAGCCGCCGCCAGGCCTGCGGAGTCGGGCATCGTCTCCGGATCCGCTGTCAGCTTCATCAGCGTGTCCGTCCCCGCGTTCGTGGTCAGGATGATGATGCAGTTCTTGAAGTCGATCGATCGTCCCTCGCCGTCCTCCATGTTGCCCTTGTCGAACACCTGGTAGAACAGCTCCAGCACGTCGGGATGCGCCTTCTCCACCTCGTCCAGCAGCACTACGGCGTAGGGCCGCCGCCGCACCGCCTCGGTCAGCACGCCGCCCTCGCCGTATCCCACATACCCCGGGGGCGATCCCTTCAGCGTCGATACGGTATGCGCCTCCTGGAACTCCGACATGTTGATCGTGATCAGGTTCCGCTCGCCGCCGTAGAGCAGATCCGACAACGCCAGCGCCGTCTCCGTCTTGCCCACGCCGCTCGGCCCCACCAGCATAAAGACGCCTACCGGCTTGCCCGGATCGTCCAGCCGCGCCCGCGACGTGATAATGCGCTGCGCGATCGCCGCCAGGGCATGGTCCTGGCCGATGACGCGCTTCTTCAGATGGCCGTCCAGATCCAGCACCGCCGCGATCTCGTCTTTCACCATCTTGCCCAGCGGAATGCCCGTCCATGCCGAAATCACCTCGCCCACGATGCGCTCGTCCACGCACACGTGAATCAGCGGGTTCTCGCCCTGCACCGCCGTCAGCTCGTCTTCCAGCGCGCGCAGCCCTTCCAGCGACGGCTTCACCTCCGCTTCGTCGCCTTCGAACTTCACCGTTTCGGCGCCCGTCTCGAGCCCGGCCCGCATCACGCGGATCTTCTTCACCAGCGCCGTCTCCGCCTCCCATTGCGTCTTCAGCGCGGCCAGCTTCTCCTCTTCGGCCTTGAGCTGCTCCGCGATGGTCGTCAGCCGCTCCGAGTGCTCGGCGCCGGTCGTCATCTCGCGTTCCAGAATCTGCTTCTGCACCGTCAGGTCGTCGATGCGCCGCGTCGCATCCTCGACCGGCGGCGGGATCGTGTTCTGTCCCAGCGCCAGCCGCGCGCACGCCGTATCCAGGACGCTCACCGCCTTGTCGGGCAGCTGCCGCCCGGCCAGATAGCGATGCGTCAGCCGCACCGTCGACGTGACGGCCTCGTCGAGAATGCGCAGGTCGTGGTGCTTCTCCAGAGCCTTCACAATGCCGCGCATCATTGTGTCGCACTGCGTCTCGCTCGGCTCTTCCACTTTCACCACCTGGAAGCGCCGCGCCAGCGCCGCGTCCTTCTCGAAGAACTTCTTGTACTCCGACCACGTCGTCGCCGCGATCGTGCGCAGCTCGCCGCGCGCCAACGCCGGCTTCAGCAGGTTGGCCGCGTCGTTCTGCCCCGCCTGCCCGCCCGCGCCGATCATGGTGTGCGCTTCGTCGATAAACAGGATGATCGGATGCGGCGAGGACTTCACCTCTTCGATCAGCCCCTTCAGGCGATTCTCGAACTCGCCCTTCACGCCCGCGCCGGCCTGCAGCAGCGCCAGGTCGAGCGAATGCAGCTGCACCGGCTTGAGCGGCGGCGGAACATCGCCCGTCGCCAGCCGCAGCGCAAAGCCCTCCACCACGGCCGTCTTGCCCACCCCGGCCTCGCCGGTCAGGATCGGGTTGTTCTGCCGGCGCCGCATCAGGATATCGACCACCTGCCGGATCTCATGATCGCGCCCCAGCACCGGATCGATCTTCCCCGACTTGGCCTTCGCCGTCAGGTTCTCGGTGTATTGATCGAGATGCGGCGTCTTGCCGCTCACGGCGCGTCCCGGCGCACCGGCCTCCGCGGGAACCCCCGGCCCTCCCGTCGCCAGCGACGGCGAAACCTCGCGCGACTTCTGCGTCACCGCGTAGAAGTCCTTGCGCAGCGCCTCCGGCGGAATGAGCTGGATCTCCTTGCTCACATCGCGGATCAGCCGCGCCAGCTCGGTCTCCGTAATCAGCGCCAGCAGCGCGAAGCCGGTGCGCACCTGCGCCGCGTCGTACTCGATCGTCGCAATGGTCCACGCTTCGCTCAGCATCTTCACCAGCTGCGGGCTGAAAGCCGGGCTCCTCGCGTTGCCGGTCTTCAACCGGTTCAGGCTCTTCTCGAGCTCGGTGGTGAAACGCGACTTGTCCACGCCGTACTGCTTCAGAATCCAGGCGATGTCGTTGTCCGAGTTGTCCATCGCCTTGAGCAGGAAATGCTCGATTTCGATGTCGTAGTGTGTACGCGACAGGCAAAGCCCCGCCGCAGCCTCCAGGGAGCTGCGCGTGGCGTCGTTTACCTTGCCGATCAGTGACTTCAGGTTCAGGCTCATCGTTCGGGTCTCCAAGGATCAAACAACTCAGGTTGTCAGGTCAGCCGGTACGTGGCTTCGTCCGGGTCCCGGTCCAGATCGCGGTTGCGGACCCAGCTCACCAGCCCCAGCCGCGACGCGCCCACGCCATCCTCGCCCATCTTCATGCGCGGAACGTCGTTGCGCTCCAGCACGAGGCGGACCACAAAATCGAATTCGCGGTTGGTGTAAATGCGCAGCCACGAGCGCAGCTCGACGCTGGCCCGCGCGCCGGGCAAAAACTCGCGGTAGCGCTCGAAGCTCATCGGTCCCAGCCGCACCGTGATCGCGCCGTGATGATCGTAGGCCTCGTCGCCCACGATGGTGCCCATGCCAAGCTGCTCGCAGAACACGCCGGTGTCGCGCAGAAACGTGAGATTGTTGGGCGGCAGCCTGCGCCACGTCCCGGTGAACTGCTCGATCGCCACCGGCACTTCGAAGTAATCTTCGAGCAGTTGCTTCAACCCTTGAGCCGTCGGCCGCCGCTGCGAGAGCAGGCCCACATAGTAGAGGCACGCGTCGTCGGCGATCTCCATCCGCCGCGTCATTTCCTGGGTGCCCAGGCCCAGCAGGTCGAGCAGCCGGGCGCTGATTACGTCGTCCCCCGCGCCCGTGCGCTCATAGGCAATGTAGAACCGGTACTTCTGCCACCCGCGATAGAACAGGGAAATAATGCGGTGATTGAAGATGTCGAAGAATTCCCCCGGCGAGCGGTCCTTGGCCTTGATCCGCTCCAGCAAAAATTCGGTATAGGCGTGCGGCAGCACGCCCGTCGCCGCCGACAGGCCCATGAAGTTCACCGACATCTGCAGCCGGCCGTCTTTATTTGTTTCCAGACTCTGAATCTCGCTGGCCGGAAACACCAGCGATGGCACCGAAGAAAACAGCACCACTTCCTGGCCCGGAGACACGAACAGCCCCACCGGCTTGCGCTGCGGATAAAGCCGCTCCAGCAGGCGCACTGCCTGGAAGAACTGCACCGAATACGGCTCCTTGGCCAGCATCGCGCGCACGTCGGCGAACCGCGGGTCGAACTCGGGAGCCGGTTTCTCGGCCGGATTCAGATCAGGGGTTTGTACCCCGCCTTCGGAGGCCATTCGCCCAGCGGCTCCTTTCTCTGGCCGGTGCGCGCCGCCAGTTGGCAGAAACTGTTGATGGAAGTGTAGCAGCCAAGAAATCTGTCCAGAACGTTGGCGAACAGGAACACGCCGCCGCCCACAAACTGCCTTTCGTCGAACTCGACCTCCACGCGTGTGCCCCGCGCCGGCAGGTCGCCGTAGACCGACTGCATGATGGCGAAATGAGGCTTGGAACCGATGCGCGTGATGCCGCCGATCTGGTTTTCGAGATACGACGAGTCAGTGAAATTATGCAGCCGTAAAATCTCCTGCAGCGCCGCGCAGCCCTCCTCGGTGAGCGAAAGATAGTTGAGCGAGAGCTGCGAGACCAGCCGCCACAACTGCCCCTTCGCGCGCGGCGGATCGTAGCTCGGCGACGGCCGGCGCAGCGCCGTGATCTTTCGTATCGAGGGATACTCCTCCGCCGCGAAATCGCCGTCTTCCAAACCGAACGGCAGCCGCGACGGCAGGTCGAAATCCGAGCTCGAGCAGCGCACCGTGAGCACTTCGGCGTTGGGCTCGGTCAGCACGCCGTCCACATCCACAATCGCGATATGCATTGACGACGGCTCCCGCTCGCCCACCTCGTTGCGCCGCCGGATGGCGTGCCAGTAGGTGCGCCCGCTGTCCTTCCGCGCCTGAAACCGGTACGAATACAGCGGCTCCAGCGGAATGCTCTCGCGCCGCGTGGTGTTCGACGCCAGCACCTCGTCGATCGAGTGAATCTCCGTCGTCTCCTGCCGCCGCGCGTTGGGAATCACGCGATACTCATGCTTGGTATGAGTGATCAGGATCGGCTCGGCCACGTGCGAAAAGAGGTTGATCACCGGAGTGCAACCCAGCCGGCACGTCTTCGCATTCACTCCCGTCTCGAGGTCCTGCCCGCGCTCCGGCCGGTCGAACCGCGAGCAGCAGAACAAAATCTCCGCCATCTCGCCGCAGCCCGCCGCCTGGATCGCCTCCAGCCCCGACAGCTCGAAGAAGAGAAACTTCTCCGAAAACGTGAAGTACTCCTGCAGCAGCCGGTAGCCGTCGAACGAGCGCTTGGGAAACGGCAGCAGCGATTCGTTCTCTTCGAATCCCATCGGCCGCAGCTTCGACGGCGAGATCGGAACCACGCGGCCGCCGCGCTGCGCCGGGTTGCGCACCAGCACCTGGATGCAGTTGTGGCACAGCAGCTCGTAGACCGTGTGCACCACGTTCGTCTCGCCGGTCAGGTGAAACGCCAGCCGAGCCGGCGCGATCTGCGTGAACGACACATCGCGCGCGCACTGCAGCCGCAGCCGCAGCACGCCAGACGCGCCAGGCACACGCACCGGGTCGCTCAGCCGCTCCGGCAGCCGCCAGTCGCACTCGCTCACCGTGAACGGCCACAACTCCACCGGATATGCCGTGCGGAAGCGGCAGGGCGAGCCGTCGACCAGGCGTTTGGTCGCGATCGGCGTTCCCCGCGGCATCACCTTGCCCGCGGTCTGCTTGCCCTGCTCCGGATCCACCTGGCACTCGACCACGGTCATCGACGGGATGGGCCGCAGGTAGTGCGGCGCCACGATCCCCAGCAGCGCCGACGTCACCTCGGGAAAATCGTCGTCCACGCGCAGATGCACGCGCGCCGTGAGAAACGCAAACGCTTCGAGCAGCCGCTCCACGTGCGGATCGTCGCAGCGGTCGGGCTCCAGAAGCAGGCGGCTGGCCACGCGCGGGTACTTCTCGGCGAACTTGCCCCCTAACTGGCGGAGATACGCCAGCTCGCGTTCGTAGTATTCGAGCAGTTCTTCGCGCATGGGCTACTTCACCTTGTACTCGCCGCTGGTGAGCTCGAGCACGGTGTCGAAGGAGATCTCTTCCGGCGCCGGGTCCAGCTTCATGTTGCCTTCAATGTGAAAGCGCAGCCGCCGATCCACCGTGTCCGATTCTTCGAGGGTCACGTGCACGTCGGTGAGCCGCGGCTCAAAATTCTTGAGGCACAGCTCGATGGCCGACCGCAGCGTGCGATGGTCGGCGGCCGACATCAACCCCAGCGACGTGATGTCGGGCAGACCGTAGTTGATGACGGTGCCTTTGGCCACGGCGTAGGAATTCAGTGCGGGCATGGGCGGCTGCCGCGTATTCAGCAGCCACTCAAGGTCGCGGCGCAGCGCGTCCTTGTAGAAGCGCAGGGACTGCGAGCGCGTGCTCGGCCATTCCTCGACGGTCAACAGCCTGTCGAGCACCGATTGCGTGATCAGCGTCTCTGTGGTTGAACGCGCCAACCTGGACCATTCCTTTCATCTCACCGTGAGACATCCATCGCGGCGATGGGGTCGATGCGGCACAGCCGGGAAAACACCGACTCCCGCAAGTTCTCGTCTGCGTTCTTGCCCAGGCAGCGCAGCAGAAGCGCGAACGGAGGCGCGATCATGTCCGTCGCCTCCCACTCCTCCAGCTGGCGATGGTCGATCTCCTTGACCAGCTCTTCCAGCACCGGGTAAGCCACTTTCGCCTGCCCCGCATTCACGCATAGCTGCGCCATCTGCAAGCGGCGCAGGAAGCGCCCGCGGCCGCTCGACTGCTGCGAAGCATCGCGCATCAGAAGTTGGATCGCCTGCGGCAGTTGCCCGCGCGACATCATCTCCCGCGCCATATCCAGGATGTCGGGCTCGGCATCCTCCCCGCCCTGGTGCGCCGGCTCCGCTGCCGCATAATACGCGGGCTCCGGCGCAGCCGCTTCGACAACCACCGGCTCCGGCGGCTTGGCAATCACCATCTCTTCCAGCCACCGCTGCGTCTCGGGATTCGCCGTCGGCGTATCGTCGCTCAGCGTCCAGGTCGCGATCTCCGGCAGATCCTTGATCAGCGACTGCAGCGTCGTAATCACCGTCGCCGCCACAGCCGCATTCCCATTCTCGTTGCACGCCTTCCAGACATAACGGTGCACATCCAGCCACGCCCGGCCGCACGGTTCGCCCGAAGCAATCACCGCGGCGTTCAGCAGCTCCACCCAGTTCTGCTCCGCCGCCAGCCGCTTCAGATTCTGCCGGATCTCGGTCGTCGGCGGCACCAGAAAGTCATAGGACGGGTAGCTGCCCTGCTCGCGCATCTCGCCGAAGCGCAGCGACGTCTGCAGCAGGTACGCAACCGGGCTGTTGGGATTGTCGGTCTGGAAGAACTTCGCGCAGGCCTGCACGCGCGCGATGGCGTCGTCCTTGTCCACCGGCTCGGCGGTCAGCGATTTGCCCGCCCGCGGCTTGGCCGCCACCGCGGCCGCCGCCGGCGCCGCCTCCTCGTAGCTCGCCGCCGCAGATTCCGTCAATGCCTCGTCTTCCCCGGCCGGCTCGTCCGTCGGCTCGTCGGGCTCGGCCTTGCGCTTCTCGTTCAGCAGCGAATTGACGATGGCCCCGACCTCTTCGAACGCAGTGCGCAGCTTGCCGAATCCCGGACTGTCGTCGCCGTACTTTTCCTCGCAGAACGACTGCAACGCGTCCAGCGTCTCCGTCGCCGAGTTCATGGATTCCGACATGTTCACGTACCAGGCCTTGGGCGTCGCATTGAACGACTTGTCCCAGTCTTCGCCGGTGATCTTGCCGTCGGCGATGGCCATCTGCCGGGCTTCGCGCTTGGATTCGTTGTACTCGGCCTCGGCTTCGTATCCGACCGAACGCGAATCCTTATATTGGTACGAGTTCAACCCGTCGCGCGTGATGGGCGCTTCGCGCAGCAGCGACGCAACCCGGTTGGCTGCCCACTCCAGGGGCACCGCGCGCAGCCCCTTGTCGTCGGGCTCGATCTCCGGATACATCGTGTCCCAGAACTGTTCCTGCAAATCCAGGAACAGCTTGAGACAGGGACCGATCAACCCGATTCCCTCCTTTTTCACGTGTGCTTCAAACAGCCACGCCGCGAGCTGGAGGTCCTTGGTCCTCTTGGCCAGCGCCTCGCCGGCCAGCTTGATGACCAGCGGAAGGTCGGCTTTTTTGGGCGTCGAGAGCGTGCCGAGAATCGACTCCTCGCTCTCTGTGCGCGCTTCCTTGATCTGGTCGTACACCTTGTCGTAGCGAAGGTTTACGCCCGAAGGATTGTCGCCCGGAATCGGGTTCAGCAGATCATCGCGAAGTGGCACTTTCGGCCTTCTCCCCGGCGTGATGGAAGGTGAGCGTTCTCAGCTCCAGAAACGGCTCCTCTTCCTCACCGCGCAGCAACAGCTTCTGGCCGAGAGGGATTGCCCCGTGCTGCGGATCGTCTTCCCAGACCGTCGCCCGGCCCAGGCGCACGGCATCGTCGGAATGCTTCCAGGAGAGTGGCGCGACGACCGGAAGCAGAACCTCGCCGAGGTCCTGAAGCCTGAAATCCGCCGTGGTGTGCAGAATGGCCGGCAGCCAGAGCAGATCGCGCAGCCGCTTGGGAGGCTCCGTCTCGATCGATTCAATGTATGCGTAAGGAATCCACGTGTAGCTTCCCGCAATAAATACTTCCAGGTTGGCGCCGATGCGGGGATCGGCGTCGCAGATTCCATCAAATGGCTCGCCGTTCAACTCGCCCGGCGATTGCGGACGCTCCGAACCCATCGGCAGCGTATTGTTGGCGAACATCTCCTGCCGCTCGCGCTCGGCGTGCAGCGCCGCGCGATACAGCAATGCGCCGGCGGCCGACTCCTTGTTCGCGTCGGAAAGGATATCCAGGTGCTTCGTCGCGCGGTCGTACTCGCCGGCAAAGCACAACAGCTCGAAAAGAAAAGTACGGCGCTTGGTGTCGAGCGGTTGCTTCTTCAGCTCGTCACCAAGCGCATCGATGGCCTCTCGAAGGTGGCCTGCCCGATAGAGAGATAACGCGTCCATGCGCGGGCCGCCTTAGGTGAGTTTATTGCCCTTCACGTTGTAGGTGACCGGACCGGTGCTCGCCAGGTTGCCCTTCTCGTCCTGCGTCGAGTAATCGATCTTGATCTCGTTATAGGTGAACGACAGGCTGATCGTGGGGATTTCGCTTGAGCCCGAGATCTGCAGGCTGCTGACGAAGATCTCCTTCAGATCGATCTTCAAATACGGCTTGCCGTTGGCGCCGGACTTGATCGCGCTGATGGTGCCGGTAGCAACGTGCGTGCCGGAGCAGATGTTCTTGAAGAACTTCGGCGTGGCCTTGTCGAAATACGTCATGATCGAAAAGTCCGACAGGTCGACTTTGCCGGCGCCCGAACCACCGGTACCGGCCACCGAGGACACCTGCGACGCGCCCCAGCTCCAGCTCATGATCTGTATCTCGTTTTTGTGCTGATCGTCGGCAGACTCGCCTTGGATCCCGTCCAGCTTCAGAAAATAATCGACTGACATTGTTTGCTCCTCTCAACGGCAAACGCGTGGGATCGCGGCTCTGCCGAGTTTGCTTTCGCCGGCTAAATATGCTTCCGCTACTTCCGGGCCGATGCGGGCAAATCGGCCACTAGACGGAGCGAAACGGAGAGCTCGTCCAGCTGGAAGTGCGGCTTCAGAAACGCAACCGCGCGATAAGCGCCGGGCTTCCCCGGAACCTCGGAGACCGTGATGGCGGCTTCGCGCAGCGGCAACTTCGCCTTGGCCGCCTGCGAGGCGTTGTCGTCCGCGCAGACGTAGTTCATGATCCACTGGTTGAGGAACTTCTCGCAGTCCTGGCGGGTCATGAAACTGCCGATCTTGTCGCGCATCATCGCCTTCAGGTAATGCGCGAAACGCGACATGGCCAGGATGTAGGGAAGCTGCGCCGACAGGCGCGCGTTGGCGTTCGCCGATTCCTTGTCGTACAGCTTCGGCTTGTTGGCCGTCTGCACGCTGAAGAAAGCCGCGTAGTCGGTGCCCTTGCAGTGCACCAGCGGGACCAGGCCCTGGTCGGCCAGCTCCTTCTCGCGCCGGTCGGTGATGGCCACTTCGGTCGGGCACTTCAGGGCCACGTCGCCCTCGTCGGTGCGGAACGTGTGCGCCGGCAGGCCGTCCACCAGGCCGCCGCCTTCCACGCCGCGGATCGACGCGCACCAGCCGTACTTGGCGAACGAGTTGGTCAGCCGCGCCGCCAGACCCCACGCCGCGTTGCCCCACAGATACTTCGAGTGATCGCTGCCGTCGACCGCTTCTTCATAGTCGAAGGCGTCGATCTGCTTGGTGTCCTTGCCATAGGGCAGGCGCATCAGGATGTGCGGCAGCGTCAGCGCCACGTAGCGCGAGTCGTCCGACTGCCGGAAGCTCTTCCACTTCGCGTACTCGGTCGAGTCGAAGATCTTCCCGATGTCGCGCGGTGCGCCCAGCTGCGTGTAGCTCGACAGGTTCAGAAGGTCCGAGCCCGCAGCCGACATGAACGGCGCGTGCGCCGCCGAGGCCACCTGCGAAATGCGCTCCAGCAGCTCGATGTCTTCCGGACCGCGGCCGAACTCGTAGTCGCCCACCAGCGCCGCAAACGGAGCGCCGCCGAACACGCCGAACTCTTCTTCGTAAACCTTCTTGAACAGCGCGCTCTGGTCGAACTCCGGCGCCCTCTGCAGGTCCTTGAGCAGGTCGCGCTTCGATACGTTCAGCACCTTGATCTTCAGCGACTCGCTGGTTTCCGACTGGTCGAGAAGGTACTTGATGCCGCGCCACGTGCCTTCCAGCTTCTGGAATGCCGGATAGTGCAGAACCTCGTTCAACTGCAGCGAGATCAACCGGTCGATCTGCGCGATGCGTGCCTGGATCGTGGCCTCCGCGTCGCGGCTCAGGGTCATGTGCCCCTGCAGGACCTGGTTGACGAACTCCTTCACCATGTCGCGGCCGCGCTCCAGCGACGCCGGATCGCGGTCGAACCGGCCCTGGGAAACGATCTGGTCCAGTAGACCGGCTTCTGTCGTCGTCGTTGCTGCTTCAGCGGCAACTGCAGCCTGTTCCTGAGGACTCATTGTCCACCTCCGGGTGCGCCAAGCTCAGCCTTGAGCTTTTCGCGGGATTCGGTGTTCGACACCGCTTCGAAAAGTGCCTCGTCGAGCTTGTCGTTGCCCTGCAGGCTGCCGCGCAGATCGCTCAACCGCGTGCGCAGATCGAGAAGCTCCTTCAGCGGACCCACCTGCTTGGCCACGTTCTCCGGAGAGAAGTCGTCCAGGCTCTCGAACTTCAGGTTGACGCCGATCTGCCCGGCGTTGGGATCGTCGCTCAGCTTGTTGGGAACCGAAAACGCCAGATGCGGATTCATTCCCTTAAGCACTGTGTCGAAGTTGTCGGGGTTGATCTCGACAAACTTGCGATCCTTCAGGGCTGCCAGCGGCTGCTCCGGCTGCCCGGTCAAATCTCCCAGAACGCCCATCACGAAGGGCAGTTCCTTCAGCTCGATCGCGTCGCCGATCTCGACGTCGTAGGTGATGTGCACGCGTGGCGAACGGACGCGATCCAACTTGTGCTGAGTACTCTCTCTGGCCATGGTTTGTATCCTCTATGCTGCGCTTGAAGACGACGCGCGACCTGTTCCAGTTGAATCACTGCGAACGGCTGGAACCCTGCAGAAAGTGCGTTGTTGCGGTTGATTACCCCATTCGGACAGGACTCAAGCGCCTGGCGACAAGAGGAAAGGCCTTGGTGTCCGTTCCTGAAGCGAGTTGATTATTGACCGTATCGCGAACTCTGTCAAGCGGAAAGCTTTTTGCCTTTTCCGTGCCCCCGAGGCTCTTTTCCAGCCGCGGACCGCCACTTCGCAATGGCTCTTTCGCGGTATGGTGTTCGGCGCGCGAAAAGCGTTTCCCGATTTTCGCATGCCGATTCTTCGCCGCCATTTCTCACTGTGGGCAGTGTATACTCAAGCCCCGAAGCACTCCTCAGCAACCGAACGGGATCGCGCGAGCATGAGACAATTACAGCCGGTAGTTTGGTCCAAAGGCGTCTTTCTGTCGCCCCAGCATCTGCAGGCCCAGGACCGCTTCTTCGAAGACACGCTGCGCTTCCTCTCCGGGGCGCTCTCCTTCGCCAACTGGGGCTTCACCACCCTGCAGATCGACGCCGCCGGCTTGAGCGAAGGCCGCCTCAGCATCAGCCAGGCATCGGGCATGTTTCCCGATGGCCTGATGTTGGATTGCCCGGCCTCCGACGCTCCGCCCGCCTCGCGCACCCTCGACAAATGCTTTACCGAAACCATCAGGACCTGCGCCTTTTACCTCGCCGTGCCCCAGGACCGCCCCGGCGGGTTCAACGTCGCTCTCAACCGCGGCGGCGCCAGCACGCGCTTCTACTCCGAGCTGCAGATGCTGCGCGACGAGAACTCCTCCGGCGTCGAAAAGCCCGTCTCTCTCGCGCGCAAGAACCTGCAGATTCTCGCCGAGGGCGAGAATCTCGAAGGCTCCGTCCTGCTCCCGCTCGCCGTCGTCGAAAAGACCGAGGCCGGCGGTTACCGCCTCGATCCCAAATACGTCCCGCCCATGCTCAACGTGAAGGGCAACGAGATCCTCACCGGCATCCTGCGCGGCGAAATCGAAACCCTCGTCGCGCGCAGCGGCCAGCTGGCCGGTTCGCGCCGCCAGCGCAACCAGTCGCTGGTCGACTTCTCCGCCTCCGACATCGCCAACTTCTGGCTCCTCTACACGCTCAACGTGCACCTGCCCGTGCTGCGCCACATGCTCGAGTCCCGCCAGGTCCACCCCGAAGGCCTCTACCTGCAGATGCTCTCGCTGGCCGGCGCGCTCACCACCTTCTCCTCCAAGATCGAGCCGCGCGACTTGCCTCGCTACGAGCACGAAAAGCTCGGCCAGTGCTTCCTCCAGCTGGATGCAACCATCGCCGAACTGCTCGACACCGTGATCCCTTCGAACTTCGTCGCCATTCCGCTCAAGCTGCTGCGCGGAACCATCTACGCCAACGCCATCGACAAGGACCGCTACTTCGAGAACTCGCGGCCTTACCTCGCTATCTCCTCCGACCTCAAGGAGGCCGACCTCATCGCGCGCATTCCCTCCCTGGCCAAGGCCTGCTCGGCCACGCACATCGACCAGCTCATCACCCGCGCCCTGCCCGGCCTCCAACTCACGCACGTGCCCGTCCCGCCGCGCGCCATCCCGGTCAAGCTGCGCTACCAGTATTTCAATATCGAGAAAAGCGGGCCCGTGTGGGACGCCGTCGTCCGCGCCCGCAACTTCGCCGTCTACGTGCCCGCCGAGATCACCAACCCCGACATGGAGCTCATCTTCCTCTTCGCCAATCCCACGTAAGGGTCCCGCATCCAGGGTCGGGATGAACGATCGGTCCCTATTGCGCAGGCCTGAGGACCATCGCGGCGAGCATTCGGACTCTGTCTTCAGTGGTGCTTCATCATCACAAAGATCAGGATCACCAGCAGCACCACCACCAGGAACCCCATCCCGACCAGTAGCAGAACGATGTTCTTTGACATGCCTCCGGCCGCGGGAGCGGGCGGCGGTGGCGGCGGCGGCGCGGGCATCTGGAACGGAAAGGCCGCGGCAGGCATGGGCGGCCGCTGCATTGCGGGAGCGCCCGGCGCACCCATGGCAGGCGGCTGCATCCCCGGCATCGCAGGTGGCGGCATTCCCGGCATCGGCGGTTGCATGGGCGGCATGGCTGGCGGCGCCCATGCCGGAGGAGCCGGCGGTGCAGCCGCCGCGGGCGGCGCGCCAGCTTGAAGGTCGCGCAGCGCCGAGCCGGAGATCACGCGCGTGAATTCGCCCGGTCCGGCCGCCGGCGGAGCCGCGGGCAACGGCGGCATCGATGGCGGTGTCGCCATCGGGGATGCTGCAAACGCCTGCGGCGCAGCGAAACCGGGTGAAAACGGTGCAGGCGCAGGGGCAGGAAACGCCGGCGCCGGTGCGGACGGAAACGCCGCTGCGGGCGGCGGCGCGGCGGCTGGCGGAGCCGCGCCCGGCTGCGACAACGTCTGCAGCAGTTGCGTGAATCCTCCCGCCGCGGCTGGCGCGGCAGGAGCCGCCGGCGGTGGCGCCATCGCGGGCGCGGGAGTCATCGGCGCTCCGGGCTGCGACAGCGTCTGCAATAACTGCGTGAACCCTCCACCCGCGGCCGGAGCAGGCGCGGAAGAGAACGACGACGGAGGCAGCGTGCTCTCGGCAGGCTTTGCCGGCTCGCTGCCCAGCGTCTGAAGCAGTTGCGTAAATCCGCCTGCCGCGGCCGGTCCCGATGGCGCCGGCGTGCGGGGAACCGGCTCGCCGAATGACGGCGGCGTCTGCTGCATCGGCTTGAACGGATCGTCCTGCGCCGGTGGCGCCGCGGATGCGCTCGAAAACATTTGCGTGAATGAGCCCGGGCCGCCGCTTGATGACGAGCTGGGAGCAGCCGGCGGCGCACCCTGCGGCATCGCGGCAAACGAGCCGCCCGTCTGAAACATCCCCGTGAACTCGCCCGGCGCGGACGATCGCGAAGGCGGAGGCGCAGGCGTTGCCGCTGGCGGTGCTGAGAATGTCGGCCCCTGCGCCGCCGGCGCGGACACAGGATCCTTCAGCGCGCCGAACATCTGCGTAAAGCTCCCCGGCGACGACGGCGCGGCGGCAGGCGGTGCCGGCGGGGGCGCGGCCGGAGGATTCTCCGGCGCAGCGAACCGCCCCGACGGTCCGGCTGCATCCGGCTTCTTCTCGATGGCCACGTGCACAAACGCGCTGGCCAGCTCCCGCGACGCATTCAGCGGCGGCTTGGCCACCTCGCCCGTCGGCTTGCCCGGCGTCTTCAACGCCTGCAGCATGCGCGTGAACTCGCCCGGCTTCGGCGCTGACGGTTCAGCCGGCGGTGGCGGCGCCGCAGGCGTCGTGAACGGATCGCGCGCGGCCGCAGCAGGCGGAAAGAGCGGCTCCAGATGACCCGGGCTCGGCGGGGGCGCAGGGGGCGCAGGCGGCGCAGTCGGCGTTGAGAACACCGGCGCGGCAAACGACGGCTCGGGATACGCCGGCGCCGCGGGCGGCGCAGAATACGACGGCTGGGCGGGCGGCGGCGCGGGCGCGGGCTTCTCGCTCAGCGCACCGAACATTTGAGTAAAGCTGCCTGGCGACGAGGCCGCCGGCGCGGTCGCGCGTGGCGGCGGCGGCACAGCGAATGACGGCTCCGGATAGGGCGGCGGGGCAGGAGTGTACGCCGGCGCTGCGGGCGGAGCCGGCGCAGCATACGAAGGCGCCGGCGGGGCCGGAGCCGCCGCTGGCTTTTCGCTCAGAGTCCCGAACATTTGCGTAAAACTGCCTGGCGACGAGGCCGCCGGCGCGGTCGCGCGTGGCGGCGGCGGCACAGCGAATGACGGCTCCGGATAGGTCGGCGGGGCAGGGGTATACGCCGGCGCTGCGGGCGGAGCCGGCGCAGCAGACGAAGGCGCCGGCGGGGCCGGTGCCGCCGCTGGCTTCTCGCTCAGCGTGCCGAACATCTGCGTAAAGCTGCCCGGCTGTGACGGCGCCGCAGGTGGAGGCGGCGGTGCGGCGCTCGCAAACGTGTTCGCCGTCGGTGCTCCCGGCCCAAAACTCGATGGCTGGCCCGAACCAAACGCCGGGGCCTGGCTTTGGCCGAACGGCGAGGCTGGCTCCGCCTTCTTCTCCGCCGGTCCTTGCCGCAAAAGCGACGACAGCAGGTCCTCGTCATCGCGCGGCGGAGAGGAGGATGCCGTACCGAACATTCCCGTTGCACTGGACGAGCTGCCGCCGCTGGCTTCACCGGGGGAATCGGGCTTATCGAAGGGCGATCTGGGGGCGTCCATTGCGGCTCCATTCGGCGCGAAAAGTATGGCGAGATTCCGGATTTCAAGACTACATCGGCTTGGCTTGACAGTAAAGGGCGGCCAGCCTACGATGCAAACAAACTTTGCGGCATCGGGTTCGGCGCGTCGTAAGCCTGCACAGGGCAACCGCACCTCGTCCGTTCACAGCGTATTCCTTCCATCGACAGATGGCCCGGGCCTGCGGAACCCGGCACCACAACCGGGCTCCCGAATGCATTGTGATCCGTAGGGGCCGTTCATGAATTGCGTGTAACATTCACCATGGTTCAATTGGTTCGGTCGCTATGAAATTCCTGTCGCGGGTCGTCTGGTCAGAAGGGATGTACCTTAGCCCTCACCACTTCCAGACCCAAAGCCGTTACTTCGAAGACTCGATGGCCTTCCTCTCGGCCAGCCTGTGGCGCGAGCCGTGGGGCCTTCTCCACATCGAACTCGATCCCAAGGCCATGCGCAACGGCACCGCCGCCCTGCTGCACGCCTCGGGAATCTTCCCCGACGGACTGCCCTTCGAGATTCCCAACTCCGATCCGCCGCCGCCCATCCGCAACCTGCTCGAAGTCTTCCCGTCCACCGAAGCCGTGCTGCCGCTCTATCTCACGGTTCCCGTCCGCCGCGACAACGGCTTCGACACCGATCTCTCCGCGCCCAACGGCGGACGCTTCGGGCGCATGGCCCGCACGCTGCGCGACGAGACCAACGGCATCGACGAGCGCGAGATCGACCTCGGCCAGAAAAACATGCGCCTGTTGACCAAGGCCGAGCTCTCGCCCGACGTGCTCTCCATTCCCATCGCCAACGTCCTCCGCGACGGCCGCGGCAACCTCGCCTGCGACGAGGAGTTCATTCCACCCTGCCTGCGCCTCAGCGCCAGCGACACCCTCATGCTCATGGTCAAGCGCCTCATCGACGCTGCCGGCGAAAAGAGCGCCGTCGTCACGCGCAGCGCCAAAAAAGCGGGCAAGTTCGAATCCGGCACCGCCGCGCTCGACGTCGCCAACTATTGGTTCCTTCACGCGCTGCACAACGCCATCCCGCCGCTGCATCACCTGGCCACCACGCGCCACGCGCATCCTGAGGACGTCTTCATCGAGCTCTCGCGCCTGGCCGGCGCCCTGTGCACCTTCTCCATCGAGTCCGACCCGCGCAACCTGCCCAGCTACGACCATCGCAATCCCGGCCCCGCCTTCCGCGCCCTCGATGCCCACATCCGCAAGCATCTCGAAATTGTCGTGCCGTCCAACACCGTCACGCTGAGCTTCGCGCCGGTCGAGCCCTACATCCACGCCGCCAGTGTCACCGACGAGCGCTGCCTGCGCCGCGCCCGCTGGGTCTTCGGCATCCGTTCGGCGCTCGGCGAGTCCGATCTGCTGCGCATGACGCCGCGCCTGGTCAAGGTCTGCTCCTCCAAGTTCGTTCCCGAGCTCGTCCGGCGCGCCCTGCCCGGCATGACGCTCACCCATCTTCCCGTTCCGCCCACGTCCATCCGCGCCGAGGCCGACATGCAGTACTTCGCCGTGGAAACCACCGGCCCCTGCTGGGAGCACATCCTCCAGACGCGCCAGGTCGGCGTCTACATCCCCGGCGAAATCTCGCGGCCCGAGTTCGACCTTACCGTGATCGTGGAGACCCAGTAATGGCTACCAATCGCGTCAACAGTCTGGCCCTTGCCTTTCAGGAAGTTCTCACCGCCATCCTGCGCGTGCGCTTCCGCCGCCAGCAGGTGCAGGACGCCGAGGGCTTCCGCGCCCAAATGCGCGCATCGCTGCAGGCCGCCATGCAGGACGCGCGCGGCATCGGCTACTCCAGCGACACCGTGCAGATGGGCGTCTTCGCCGCCGTCGCCTTCCTCGACGAAAGCGTCCTCAACCTGCAAAGCCCCGCCTTCGCTGACTGGGCGCGCCGGCCCTTGCAGGAAGAGCTCTTCGGCGGACACCTCGCCGGCGAAGCCTTCTTCCGCAACCTGCAGAAGCTGCTCAACGAGCAGGACTCGCAGGAAGTTGCCGACGCGCTCGAACTGCATTGCCTCTGCCTGCAGATGGGCTATCGCGGCCGCTATGCCCTCGGCGATGCCGGCGAGCTTGCCCAGGTGATGCGCCAGATGCTGGCCAAGATCTACCGCATCCGCGGCGCCGCAACGCTCATGCCGCCGGTCGAGGCTCCGCCGGTTCCCCCAGCGCGCACACGCGACCCGCTGACCGGCGCGCTCTTCATTGCCACCTGCGTTCTCGCGGGCCTGCTCATCGTCGCCTTTGGCGGATACGAACTGCTGTTAAGCTCCGGACTTTCCAACGTGCAGAACGCCGGATTGTAGTCGTACTGAGGAGACACAAGTGGTCCCCATCCTGGTTTCGATCCTGATCCTGATTGTTTCCGTTGTCCTGGCCATTTTTGTGCCGCCGCTGCTCGGCCTCGCCGGCGTGGCGCTGCTCGTGCTGCGCATTCTTCTCATCCTGCTCGGCGCCGTTGCCGCCGGCATCATCCTCTTCTTCTACTTCCGCGACAAGAAGCGCGACGCCGCCACCAAAAACATCGTCGGCGGCACCGATCTCGACACGCTGCTCCGCGAAGCCGAGAAGCATCTCGCCACCGCCCAGCGCGGCGGCGCACGCACGCTGGACACCCTGCCCCTGCTTTACATCCTCGGCGACGCCAACGCTGCCAAGACCACTTCAGTCCTCAAGTCCGGCTTCGATCCCGAACTGCTCGCCGGCCAGGTCTATCGCGACCAGGACGTCGTCGCCACCCCGGTCGTCAATATCTGGTTCGCGCACGAGTCGGTGTTCGTCGAAGTCGGCGACGCGGTCCGCAAAGCCCCCACGCTCTGGCACAAGCTCATCCGCAAGACGCGCCCCAAGGCCTCGCGCTCCGCCATGGGCAAGCAGGCTCCGGTCCGCGCCGCCGTCGTTTGCGTCAGCGTCGAGCAGTTTCTCGGCGCCACGGCGACCGACGCCGCCGTCGCCGCCGCCCGCACCACCAACCTCATGCTGCGCGACCTCGCCCTCCAGCTTGGCACCGAGATCCCCGTCTACGTCATTCTCACCAAGCTCGACCGCATGCCGCACTTCACCGAGTACGTGCGCAACCTCACCAGCGAAGAAGCCTCGCAGCCCCTGGGCATGGCCTTCCCGCGCAGCACGGTATCGAGCGGCCTTTACGCCGAAAAAGCCACCGCCGAAGTCAGCAGCTCCCTTGACCGCATTCTTTTCTCCCTCGGCGAATACCGCATCGAGCTGCTCAACCGCGAAAACAACCAGGCCAACGTCGACCCCGTCTACGAGTTTCCGCGCGAGATGCGCAAGCTGCGCAACAATCTCGTCTCCTATCTCGTCGAACTCACCCGCCCCAGCCACCTCAACGCCAATCCCTATCTGCGCGGCTTCTACGCCACCGGCGTGCGCGCGCACGTGGTGGAGCAGATGGTGGCCGCCGCCGCGCCGCAGGCGCAGGCCGCAGCCGAACCCGGCGCCGGCGCCACGCGCATGTTCACCGTCGAGTCCATGAAGGCCGTCACCGCGCCGCAGCAGCCGCAGATGGTCTCGCGCAAGCAGGCCCAGTGGTGCTTCCTGCCGCGCATCTTCCCCAACGTCATCCTGCAGGACCGCTCGGCCCTCGCCGGCACCAGCAACAGCCAGCGCACGCATCTCTTCCGCCGCATCGTCCTCGGCACCGCCTCCGCGCTGCTGCTGATCGTCCTGATCTGTCTGACCATCAGCTGGTCGAACAACTCGCGCCTCGAACACGCCGTCTCTGAAGCGGCCCGCGTGCTCCCGCCAACCAACGTGCCGGCAACCTCGCTCGCCTCGACGCAGGCGCTTACGTCGCTGGACCAGCTTCGCGCCGTCCTCGTCGAGCTCGAAGGCTACAAAAAAGACGGCCCGCCCTTCATGTACCGCTGGGGTCTCTATCACGGCGACAGCCTGCTCGACGGCGCGCGCCGCATTTACTTCGACCGCTTCCGCCGCCTGCTGCTGGCCAACACGCAAGCCAATTTGGTGGCTTATCTCAGCTCGCTGCCGCCCACACCGCCGCCAGGCTCCACCGACTACTCCGCCACCTACAACCCGCTCAAGGCGTACCTCATCACCACCTCGAATCCCGAGAAGAGCACGGCTGAGTTCCTTGCGCCGGTACTCATGCAGTACTGGCTCAACGGCAAGGTACCGGAGGCCGAAGACCAGAAGATCCTCGCCTCGCGCCAGTTCGACTTCTACGCCGGCGAGCTGCCTGTCTACACGCCCTACAGCATCAATCCCGACACGCTGGCCGTGTCCAAAGCGCGCGCCTATCTCGCCAACTTCGGCGGCATCGAGCGCATCTATCAGGCGATGCTCACCGCTGCGGGCAAGGTCGCCCCGGCCATCGACTTCAACAAGCAATATCCCGGCTCCGCCGCCACCGTGACGGAGAGCCACATCGTCGCCGGCGCCTTCACCCGGCAGGGCTTCACCTTCATGGAAGACGCCCTCAAGCACCCCGACCGCTACTACAGCGGCGAAGTCTGGGTGCTCGGCAACCAGGCCCAGGCCTCGCTCGATCTCGCCGCCGTCTCGCAGCAGCTCGCCAACCGCTACGTCACCGACTATCAGGCCGAGTGGCGCGCCTTCCTGCATTCGGCAGCGGTCGTCCGCTACAACAACCTGCGAGAAGCCGGCGACAAGCTGAGCATTCTCTCCAATCCCACCTCGCCGCTCCTCGAGCTCTTCTACACCGCCTCGCACAACACGGTGGTCGCCAATCCCGATATATCGAAGGAGTTCCAGCCCACGCAGGCCATGGTGGCGCCCGATGGCGACCGCCTGATGGGCCCGGGCAACCAGGGCTACATTACCGGCCTGCTCGGCCTGCAGACCGCCGTCTCCCAGGCCGGCAACGATCCCACCTTCAAGCTCGACGCGCCGGGCGCCACGCAGCCCATCATTCAGGCCTCGGGCCAGGCGCATGCCGCCGCCAGCCAGGCCGCGCAGGCCTTCAATGTCGATCCGCAGGCGCACGTCGAGCAGACCGTTCTCGCCCTCATGCAGGCCCCCATCAACGCCGTCGACGCCCTCCTGCGCGGCGTTACCGCCGAGCACGAAAAGAAGCAGGGCGAGGGAATGTGCGACCCGTTCAAGCAACTCATGGCCAAGTTCCCGTTCAATCCGAATGCGACCGTGGAAGCCTCGCCTGCCGAAATCGCTCCCGTCCTTCAGCCGGGCTCCGGCTCCTTCTGGCAGTTCTTCGACTCGAACGTCAAGCCGCTCGTCGTCCAGCAAGGCGCCGCGTACGTCCCGAACGTGACCGCGCAAAAGAAGATCACCCCGGACTTCCTGCGTTTCCTCAACAAGGTCTCGGCGCTCTCCACCGCGCTCTACTCGCCCGGCGGCCTCAACTTCAACGCGCACATCCTTTCCTCGAAGGGCATCACCAGCATCGCCTTCGTGGTCGACGGCCAGCGCCTCGCCGGCTCCGACGTGACCAAGCAATTCACCTGGAACCTGGCCACCGCGCAGCAGGCGCAGCTCACCGCCAACTACAGCTCCGGCAGCCTTCCGCTCTCGTTTAACGGTCCATGGGCGCTTTTCCGGCTCACCAACCGCGGCAAGGTTGAATCCAACTCCCCTGTGCGCCTCGCCTATCCGCTGGAGATCGCCGGCACGCCCATCGTCGTCGACAACATTCCGCTCGTCGAGCGCATCGAGTTCTCAGGCCCCAACGCCAGCCTGCTCGTCCCCGGCGCGCTCAGCGACATCCACTGCGTCGCCAACGTCGCCAAATAGCCGCATGGGGCGCGGTTCGCGCAATCACGGGACCGCGCGAACCCTCCATGGGGCGCCACGAGAACAGCCCGCGGGGAAGCGCAGCGAATCCCTGGGAATCCCGCGGCAGGAATCTGCAGGCGCCTGGAGGGCGGCTGGAAAATCCCACGCGATCAATCCGCCGCTGCATCCCTCGAGTTCCTGGCCACCAGCACAATCCCCACAATCGCCATCAGGGGGCAAATCACACGGATTGACACCCCCGAGATCGCGTGCGAGATCGGCCCGCCACCCGACCATCCGGACGATCCATAAAAGCAGAACAGCCAGACCGCCGTGAAAGACACGATCGTCACGCGCTTCGCCCGCGAATCCGGAAACAGCCATGCGAGTGCCCGCGGCTCGAACCGGAAAAGAAACTCAACCAGCGCAACCGCCGTCGGAATCCCCAGCACGATCATCACCGTCCACGGCGACCACCCGAAACCACGCTGCAGCGTGCCCATATCGTCCTCGGTCGTAAATGTCCGCACCGGCACATAGTCGATGAAGTTGCCCACGCTCGCCATGCAAACCCAGTAAGCGAGCATCGCTCCCACGCGCGACCCGCGCCGCTTGGCTCGCGAGAAACACCACCGGCTCAGCGGAAACGTGATCAGCCAGTTGCCAATCACCATCCCCGCCGCGGCAATCATCCCCGCCTGCACGCCGTGGCCTCCGGCAAAGATCGGATCGTAGTCGACCTTCTCGCTCATCCCTCGTTGCAGAAGGAAAACAGGGAGCGACGGATGCGCGTAGTTGATCGCGAGCGGGTTAGCCTTCCACCCCAGCAGCCACGCCGCAAAGCTGTGCGCGTATTCGTGGGCGAAGAAAGCCACCGCATGCGCCGCCCACATCTGCACCACGAGCAGCGCCGCAAACACCGGCCAGCTCCATTCAGATCTCGGTTTTTCCCGCACAGGACCCATCTTCCCGTCCGTCCGGCGAAAGCTTACACCCGCCGCCGCGCGCTCGTCGGTGCGCAAGCGAAGTTTCAATCGTCTGCGGACCGGACTCGACGGCGATTCAGTCTGGCGCGTGCAGCCCTGACTGGCCGCGCAGAATGTCCGAACCCTCGTTTGATTTGCAGGGGCGCAGCTCTGCCGCCTGCAGAAAAAGCCTCCGGAGCGGGCAAGAAGTGTCGGGGCACAGAGTCACGGCTGGCGATGAGAATCGCGGGACGGTGGCAGCGGGTCACGGCACGCCTTCAGCCTTGTCGAAAGCGCTCCGCACGAGGATGCGGGATTTGGCGCGTGCGGATGACGCCTAGCTTTCCAGCGGCACTGCGGAGGGCTCCTCCGCTACCGCGTGACCATTCCCCGGTGGATCGAAGAACTGAACCAGCAGGCACGTCACGTTGTCCACCGCGCCCTGGCTCTTCGCCACATTGATCAGCGCCTGGCACGCGTCGGTCAGGCTGCCGCTGCCCAGGATGACCTGCGCGATCACCTTCGAGTCCGCATAGCGCGTCAACCCGTCGGTCGTCAGCAGCAGAATGTCGCCATGCTCCACCTGGCCGGCGACGATTTCCGCCTCCACCACCTCACCGATCCCGATCGCCCGCGTGATCAGCGACTGCAGCGGCGACGCGCTCGCCTCTTCCTGGTTCATCGATCCCTTGCGCAGTTGCTCGGCCACAAACGAGTGATCGTTGGTCAACTGCGCGCACACGCCCCCGCGCATAAAATACGCCCGGCTATCGCCCACGTGGCCGATGACGATCCGCCTCCCGTCCACGCATGCCGACACCAGCGTCGTCCCCATGCCGCGATACTCGGCATGCGTCTGCGCCATGTGAAAGACCTGCGCGTTGGCGTAAAGGATCGACCGGTTCAGCCGCTCTTCGGCCGTCTCCACCGGGTCTTGCCGCGCGAACTCTTCCACAATCTCTTTCACCGCGGTGCCGCTCGCCATCTCGCCCGCGTTCATGCCGCCCATGCCGTCGCACACCACAAAGATCCCGTTCGCCACATCGTAGCCAAAGCTGTCTTCGTTGTTGGTTCGCTTGCAGCCGAGGTCGGTCAACGCGGCAACTTCAAGCTTCAGCGCGGTCACGCTTTCCATGTAGGGGATCCTCTTTCAACCGGGCCGTAGACCGGTAGTGGGTCGCTATCCGAGGTCGACTCCAATTGCAGGTGCGCGATCAGGTTGCCAGAACTCAGGCCCTCGTGTAAAGGCGGAAAAGGAACATGCCCCGCCGCCGCTGTTCCCGCGGTAACCCCAACTGCCAACCGCACTCATCCCGGCCGGCGAATGCAAACGTTCCACGCCATTTCGCACCCCGCCGTCCTTGTCCCTCAGCCCTCTGGTCCGTCAGTCCCCGATCTCCGTTCACTGTTTTCTTCCTGCTGCGCGCCGCTGTGCCCCGCGTTTCCCGCCTCCTCGAGGAACTTGCGCAGAACCTCCTCGCCGGTCCCCGAAACATACTCGCCCGGCTTGACGCCGCTTTTTCCCCACGCCAGCAGAAACACCAGCGGAATCCACCCCCGCGGGTCCTGTTCCATGCGCCGCCCGAACGCATACAGCACGCGCGAGAGCTTCAGCGGCAACTGCACCCCGTGAACATCGTGGATCGACGGGTCCTGGCACAGCTCCGGCGGCGACGTTACAAGATACTCGCGGCAGGCCAGCGGCCGGATGGGATGGATGCTGCAGCTCTCGTTCTCCAGAAACGGGCAGGCCACTCCGGCATGAAAGTAGTCGATCGCCAGTTCCGTCGCCGGCCCTTCCTGGCTGGTCCAGTCGCCGTCGACGATCTTCTCGATCACCCCGGCATCGCGCAATGCGCTCAGCGCGCGATGAAACCGCCGCTCGATCTCCGCGCGCTGCTCCCCGGGCAGCGTGCGCAACCAGTTCGTCAGCGCTTCGGCCTCGAACAGGTTCACCGGAACCATCTGCCGGCAGCACGCCCCGCATCCCGCGCGGCAACTGATCGGCGACCCCGCCGCCTGCGCCTCCTCGCTCACCCGGCCGATAATCGCGTTCTCGAGATTCTGAATGATGGGAAGCAGTTCGGTCAGCGTTGTCCGCCCCGTCGGAATCTGCGCGCTGGCGTTCAGCACTCCGCCGCCCACCGGCAAGCCGAACGAAACTCTGGCGGTCGCCGGCCGCGTTCCGCTCCCAGGTTCTGTCATCGTCAGGCCCCCTCGCCGCGCATCGAAATGAGTCCTCATTGTATCGTCCGCATCGCCGCGCCGGGGTGTCCCTCCGCGGCGGGAAACTCGAAGATCGCCTCATCGAACAACGCCCGCTCGTCCTGCGACGGCGCTTCGAACAACTCTGCCCACCGGCGCAGATCTTCGCGCTCGATCCGCGGGCTCTCCATCCCTCTCCTCTCGATCCTTTCGAGCAGCGCTTCCATCGGCACAGCCAGCGCGTGCAATTCCACCGCCGCGCCGAGTTCCCTCGCCCGCAAGCGCAGCGCATCGCGCTCCGCCCTGGCCCACGTCCCCCACTCGATGATCGCCTTGAGCCCGCGCGCCAGAAGTTGCTGCGCCAGCCGCCACTGCAGCGCCTCGATCCTCGCCCGCCGCTGCGCGTCGTAGAGATCGATCCCCAGCGCCTCCATCCACTCGTCCGCACAGAACCGCACCGCCCCGAACCTCTCTTCGATCGCCTTCGCCAGCGTCGTCTTGCCCGAGCCCGGCAGCCCGCAGACAAGGAACAGCCGGGGCCCGTCCATTCGCCCAGCCATATTGCAGTCCCCTCCGGCCTCCCGCAACCGCAACAAATCCCGCCTCGATCGTCGCCACCTGGAGTCACCGAAAACACCCAAAGGAGATAGGGCGCATCGGCGGAATCCGCGGTCGTCGCCGGCAGCAATCCGGCTGAGAATGGTCCTTGGGGAGGCAGACCCGATCGATCCGTTCACGTCCCGCCACCCGTCGCGTGTAACGTTACCCGCCTCCCCGTCACACACACAATAGTCACAGGTTTCCGGCCGCCCGCCTGCAGAAATTTGCTGGCCCGTCGTGCTCGAACCGTGCTACTGTTTTGGTGCTGGCTACCGCAATTCCAGTTCATACTTTCCCTTGCGCGCGGAGCACGGTTCCCCATGCCAGGCTCCGGACATTGATTGTCTTACGGGTCCTTGGCGAAGATCGTGGATACGACCACTAAACAAAAGATCGGCAAATACGAGATCACCGGCATCCTGGGCCGTGGCGGCATGGGCGTCGTCTACCGCGCGGAAGACAAGCGCATCGGCCGCAAAGTCGCCATCAAAACCCTGACCGAGGGCTTCTCCGGCCAGCCCGAGATGCTGGAACGCTTCTACCGCGAGGCGCAGGCCGGCATCCTGCAGCACCCCAACATCGTTATCGTCTACGACCTCGGCGACGAGGAAGGCACGCCGTTCATCGTCATGGAGTTCGTCGAGGGCGAGCCTCTCGACAAGCTCATCAACTCCGGCCGCCTCACCTCGCTGATTGACAAGCTCAGCATCATCGAGCAGGTTTGCCTCGGCCTCGGCTACGCGCATCGCCGCGGCGTCGTCCATCGCGACATCAAGCCGGCCAACGTGATCGTCCAGCCCGATGGCCACGCCAAGATCGTCGACTTCGGCATCGCCCGCGTGCAGAGCTCCAGCGTCGAAGGCGGCCTGACCCGCACCGGCAACGTCATCGGCACCATCCACTACATCGCCCCCGAGCGCCTCAAGGGCCAGCCCTTCGACGGCCGCTCCGACCTGTTCGCCGTGGGCGTGATGCTCTACCTCATGCTCACCGGCCAGCTCCCTTTCAGCGGCGAAGACATGACGGTGCTGCAGAAGCTGGTCAACGAGCCGCACCCCCCGCTCGCCACCTACCTCAACCAGTACCCCAAAGAGATCGACGCCATCGTCGACCGCGCCCTGGCCAAGGATCCCGAGCAGCGCTACTCGACCGCCGAGGAGTTTGCCGCCGACCTGCACGGCCTGGGCGAAGAACTCAAGAAGGGCCAGGTCTTCGAGCTTTTCTCTGACGCGGAGCGCCTCACGCAGGAGCAGCAGTTCGGCCGCGCCCGCGAAGTCCTGCTGCAGTTGGTCCGCATCGATCCTCAGCATCCCGGCGCGCGCCAGCTCCTCAACACCGTGCAGCAGCAGCTCGCCCGCCTGCAGCGTGCCGAACAGATCCGCCAGCTAGTCGCCGAATCCGAAGAGGCCGCGTCCGCGCAGCGCTTCCCCGAGGCGATGAACGCCATGGATCAGGCCACCCGTCTCGACCCCGAGAACGAAGAGCTCAAGGCCCGCCTGGCCGGCTTGCGCGACCGCAAGCAGAAATACGACGAGATCAGCAACCTGATGACGCAGGCCGACTCGCTCGGCCAGCGCGGCGACTGGACCGGTGCGGCGCACGTCGTCGAAAAGGCCTTGCGCCTCGACGACAAAGACACCAAGATTCGCGCCCTCTTCCTCGAGTACTCCCGCCAGGCCAAGATCTCCGCCCAGCAAGGCCAGATTCGCGACTTGCTCGGCAAGGCCCGCTCCGAGCTCACCTCCCGCCGCTACACCGAGGCCATCGAGATCCTCCGCGAAGTCGGCAAGATCGATCCCTCGCAGGCCGAGATGGAGAGCATGCTGCAGGCCGCGGTCAGCGGGCAGGAGCAGGAACGCCGCCGCAAGCTCCTCGAACAGATTCACTCCGAGATCGAGCACTGCCTGGCCGGCGAAGACTTCGACCGCGCCACCGACCTCGTCGAGCGCGCCGTGCAGCAGTTGCCCAGCGAGGCTTCCCTGCTGCAGCTGAAGAGCCGCGTCACGCAGGCCGCCAAGAGTTTCCGGACCAGGCAGCTCATCGCCACCACCGTCTCGCGCGCGCAGGAGCTCTTCCTCGAGTCGCCCGGTGAAGCGCTTCTCGTCGTGCAAAAAGCCATCCAGGAGCTGCCCGGTGAGGAGCGGCTCCTGGCCCTCGAGGACTCGCTGCGCCAGCGCATGAAGGCCGCCGAGAAGGAAGAGATTCGCGGCCGATATCTGCGCGAGGCGCAGGACGCCATGGGGCGCAGCCAGTTCGATCGCGCCACCGAAATCCTCGAGTCCTACCAGCTCGAGTTCAACGATACCGCCGGCGTCGCCGAACTGCTCGACCTCGCCCGCAACGAGCTCGCCCAGCAGCAGCGCCGCAATCGCATCGCCAATGCGGTCCAGAAGGCCCGCGCGCTCATAGCCGAGCAGCAATTCGATGAAGCCATCAAGCTGATCGAGCCCGTCAGCCGCGAGACCGGCGACGCTTCGCTCTCCCGCCTGCTCGAAGAGGCACGCGCCCAGCAGGCCGAAATCGAGCGCAAATCCAGGGCGGCGATGGAGCGCATCGTCAAGCTCCGCGAACGCGGCCAGCTCGAAGAAGCCATCGAAGCCCTGCAGGCGATGCCCGCGGCATCCGTCTCCGGCTCGCCGGCGCATACGCTGCTCAACGAGATCCGCACCGAGCACGCGCGCAAGCAGGCCCGGTCGAAAGCCCTCCTCGCCGCCACTGACGCCATCGAGCAGGGCAACTTCCAGCAGGCCATCGAAGCCCTCGAAGCGGTGCAGCGCGCCTACGGGGAAACTCCCGAACTCAAGCGCGCCATCGCCGAGATCGAGACCCGCCGCAGGCAGCTGGCCGACGAAGCCATCACAGCCGCGCTCGAAAAGGCCCGTTCTCTCATGGCCTCGAGCGACGCGCAGGGCGCCATCGCCGAGTTGAAAAGCGTCGCCGCGCAGGTCGAGCACGCCGACCCGAATCTCCAGGCTGACTGGAAGCGCCTCGGCACGGAGGCCGCGCGTCCCATCGCGCGCAAGACCGGCACCGTCGCGCAGATCGACTTCGGCGCCGCCGCCGTCGAAGAGCCAAAGAAGAAGCCGCCCATCGCGCTCATCGCCATCGGCGCGGTCGTCCTCATCGGCGCCGTCGTCGGCGTCATTATCTGGAAGGGCAATCAGCCTCCGCCGCCGCAAACCAAGACAATCATTCAAACTGCTCCAACCGCGACCACCGGCACGTTGCTCGTCAAAGGCAATACGGAAACGGTCGCTGTTCTTGTCGACGGTCCCAACACCAAAGGCTTCACCCTGCCGGACGGCACGGTGAGCATTCCACTCGATCCCGGCAAGCACACGATCCGCTTCTCGAAAGCTGGTTACACCGAGTGCCCCGAGGTTACAGTCACCATCACCGCCGGCGGCACTGCCACCGCCCCCTGCCAGATGACCAAGATTCCCGGCGTAGTCGTTCCGCCGCCCACCGACGCGTTCCTCACCATCCACACCACGCCCAACGCCGCGGCCTCGATCGACGGCGCATCCCAGGGCACCGCGGATTCACACGGCACGCTCGTCGTTCACATCGATCAGGTCAAGCCGGGCAATCACAACCTCACCCTCGCTCTCAATGGTTATCAGAATTCGAGCCAGGAGTTCGCCATCAAAGTCGGCGAGCGCAAAGACTTCACCATCCCGCTTAGCCCGGTCCAGGTTGTCCAAAAACCGCAGCCCGCCGCCGCTCCGCCGGTCACCGCACTGTTCTCAGCGTCGAGCCAGAGCGTCGAGCAGGGCCAGTCTGTTTCACTGAACTGGCAGACCGCATATGCGAGCGAAGTCTCCATCGACAACGGCGTCGGACAAGTCGGAACTTCAGGTTCGAAGGAAGTGAGCCCAGGCTCGAACACGACCTATACACTCACGGCCAAAGGGGAAGGCGGAACCCAGCAGCGAACGGTGAGCATCGTCGTCACGCCGAAGGTCGAGAAGCCCGCGCTGCCAATGCCTACGCCTTCGGCGCCGGCTCCGGTGGACGAAGGCGCGCTCATCCGTGGCGCGCTGGCCAGTTTCACGGCCGCGTTCAACTCGCACGAGATGGGGCGCCTGCAAGGCATCTGGACGGGCATCAAGCCGGCACAGGCCAAGGGTCTGCAGTCCTTCTTCCACGACAACCCGGGCGCGAAAGTGACAGACGACTGCCCGCCCACCGCACTCAGCATTACCGGCGCCTCGGCAACGTGGAGCTGCACGGAAACCACGCAGCTCAGCGCCGGCGGCAAGCCCCAATCGCATCCGATCCGTTTTGTATTCTCGAAGACCGGCGCCTCCTGGACCATCGCCGACAGGCGTTGATCGTGTAACGTTCGCTGCACACCCGGCACCATCTTGCAGCCATTCCTGACCGGCATCGAAAAACCGCAAACCGCGCAGAAGAAGGTTCTTGACCTTTCACAGAACCGGCCCTAGAATAGGCACGTTTCCGCTCCCGATGAATGAATATGGGTCTGAGGTGACTCGGCTTAGCAAAGAATTCTGGACGGCACCAGCCGGAGTTTCCCTGATGAGCTTTGTCCTTTTCCGGCTGAACACTCAGCACAGTTTTCGGATCGTTGCTCCCTCCCCGCTCGCCGATCGATCCGCGTAATTTTGCAGTCTTGTTTCGAGCGGTACAAGTTCGATCGGCAAGGGCCCCTCGCGAATTCGCGTTCGCCTCTGCCTCTGTGTTTTGCCTCATACCGGCAAACCGTTCCCATTCTCGGCAGGTTTCTCAACCTTTGCAGTTCCGGAGATCTAAAAATGGTGCGGCGAATCAATGCTCCTTCGTCGAGTTGGCTGCTGTTGACTGTGCTTTGCCTGGCCTTCGGCGCGATGGTCGCGCAGGCGCAGTCCCCTGAATCCGCTCAGCAGCGCTCTTCCGGCGGATCGACGTTCATCGTTGCTCCCACCGTTCATCTTCCCGCCGCGGCCACCAGCGTAGCCTCGGGCGACCTGAACGGCGACGGCAAGCTGGATCTGGTTTTCACGACCCGGGGATCGGCCAGCATCACCGTGCTGCTCGGCAATGGCAGGGGCGGATTTGCCGCCGGCGTTGAGTACGCGGCCGGCAAGGAGCCCGGCCATGTGCTGCTCGCCGACTTGAGCGGGGCGGGCAAGCTCGACGTGGTCGTCTCTGACGGCGCCACCGGCTCCATCCAGGTGCTGCGCGGCAGCGGCGACGGCACGTTTGCCAAGCCGGTCGCATTTCGCGGCATCGCCAATCCTGTCGCATTGACCGTCGGCAACTTCGGCGGCAAAGGCAAAATCGATCTCGCGGTCGCATCGGCCACCGGAATTGCCGTGCTGCTCAACGACGGAGCCGGCCATCTTTCGCCGGCGTCCACGATTCCCGTCACCCGCGCTCTCGTCGCGCTGGCCGCGGCGGACCTCAAGGCCGATGGCCGCGATGACCTCGTTGCCGCCAACGCCGACGGCACCATCACCGTGCTCGAAGGCAACGCCAGCGGCGGCTTCCACGCGCGCAACGCGGTCAAGGTCGCTGCCGGCGCGCTGTCCGCAATCGCTGCGGCCGACTTCAATCATGACGGCCGCGCCGACCTCGCCCTCGCCCAGGCCAACACGGGCAAGCTCACCGTCCTGCTCGGCCGCGGCGACGCGACCTTCGAATCCGGCGTGAATTACACCGTCGGCAACAACCCCGCGTTCATCCTCGCTGCCGATCTCAAGGGCGACGGCCACATCGATCTGGTCACCGCCAACGCCGCGGCCAACACCTTCAGCGTCCTCGCCGGCAAGGGCGACGGCGCCTTCAGGCCCGCGGTGGACTTCGCCGCCGGCAAGGCTCCGCTGGCTATCGCCGCGGGAAATTTCTACGGCGCTGGCCGCGTCGATCTCGCCATTGTGAACGGCGGCGATGCCACCGTCAGCCTGCCACAGGGCCACGGCGACGGCGCCTTCCACGCGGCCGCCTCCTATCGCACCGGCCTCGAACAGAAATCCATTGCCTCCGGCGATCTGGCCGGAAACGGCCTTGCCGATCTCGTCGTCACCAACTTCTGCGGTGAGGACTCCGCCTGCAAACACGCCGGCACGGCGACCGTAATGCTGGCCGCGAAGAACGGCGCCTATCGCCAGGGAGCGTCCTACAATCTCGGCAGCGGCCCCGTTGCCGTGGCGCTTGCCGACATCTTCGGCCACAAAACCCTCGACCTCGTCGCTGCAAGCCGCAACGACAAAACGCTTCTCGTTCTGCCCGGCAAGGGCAATGGCACCTTCGGCGAGCCCGTCAGCTACACGCTTACGGCGAATCCGCGCGCCATCTACGTCGGCGACTTCAATGGGGACGGACACGCCGATCTCGCCATCGCCGGCGACTGCGGCAAAAAGCAGTGCACGGACAATGGCACCGTCGAAGTCTGGCTCCGCGGCGCCGGAGGCAGGCTCACTTACTCGTCGTCCTACACCGTCGGCTTCTCGCCCGTGGCCATCGCCGGCGGCGATCTCCGCTCGACCGGCCACATCGATCTCGTCATCGCCAACGCCTGCGGCAACGACAGCTCCTGCAAATCCCACGGCACAGCCACCGTGCTGCGCGGCCATGGCAACGGACGGTTCCTCGACGGCGGCGAAGTCGACCTCGGCGCCTCGCCCTCGGCCGTCGCGATCGGCAACCTGACCGGCAGGGGTCTCGATCTTGCCGTCGCTGAGCGCGGCAGCAACCGCGTCGATGTTCTGCGCGGCGACGGGAAAGGCGGCTTCGGCGAGCCGGCCAGCTATAGGGTCGGCGTCCAGCCCGCGGCCCTGGCCATCGCCGACTTCAACGGCGACGGCCATCCCGATATCGCCGTGGCCAACTTCAAGGATTCGACCGTCAGCCTGCTGCGCGGCACGCCCAACGGAACGTTGAGCGCCGCCGTCCACTATCCGGTCGGCACCGGCCCCGAGGCCCTGGCTGCGGTCAGCGGCGTCCGCTCCGGATCCTCCGCACTTGTCACCGCCAACGGCAACTCCGGCGCCAGCCCCATGGGCGCCGACATCACCGTGCTGCGCGACGCCGCGGCTGCCACCGATATCGCAATGGCGGCGCCGACGCCCAACCCCTCCACCGTGAATGACGCCGTAACGCTCCAGGCCACCGTCACGCCTCATACCGGAGGCGGCAACGTGAACGTCGGCACCGTCGAGTTCGACCAGTCCACGGACGGCGGCACCACGTTCACTCCCATCTCCGACTGCGCCAGCGTCAACGTCAACGGCACCGGCGTGGCCAACTGCACCACGCATCGCCTCCACGCACCGGTCTCTCCGGCGACCATGACCGTCCTCGAGGCGAGTTACACCGGTGACGGCGCCACCTGGGCCGACAGCGGCCCCTCCAGCACCGTCACGCAGACTGTCAACACAGAGGCCACCACAACCACCGCCACAGCCTCGGCGACGCCCACCGTCGACAAGGCGCTCATCATCACGGCCACCGTGAACGCGACCGGAGCCGTCGTTCCCATGACGGGCAACGTGACCTTCACCGGCACCGTCCCAGGCTGTACATCCTTCACCACAGCCGTCGCCTTCTCGGCGGGCAAAGGCACTGCCCAATGCACGGCAAGCGCCACCATCGACACCTCCGGCAATCCCTACAATGTGACCGCGGCCTACTCGGCGGATCCCAACTATGCCGACAGCACGTCCACGGCGTTGGGTGTCACCATGGCCCTGCAGACGACCACCACGAAGATGACTTCCACGGCAGCTTCGGCCAAGGTGGATGAGCCGCCCACGATCACGGCCACCGTCGCTCCGCCCACCGGAACCACCGCGTCCGTCACGATCGGCGGGTCCGTCACCTTCTCGGGCACGGTTCCCGGCTGCGGCGCACCCGCGTCGGTCGTCGTCCCGGTCGTGTTCAGCTCGGGAAACAACAACGCTACCGCCACCTGCGTCCCCACCGCTTCCAGCATGATCGTGGGCAGCTACTCGGTCACCGGCGCATACTCCGGCGACGCCAACTACAAGAACAGCACGTCGACCGCGTTTTCCCAGAACGTAATCAAGGAAAACACCGCCTCGGTCGTGACGTCGTCCGCCAACCCGGCGGATATCAACTCGCCGCCCACACTCACCGCCACCATCTCGCCCGGCAACGGCGATTCCGCATCGGTCGCCATCGGCGGCACAGTGGCCTTCAAGGACAATGGCACGACCATCACCGGCTGCTCCGCCCAGACGGTCACCTTCGACACCACCGGCCTCGTCGGCGTCGCCACCTGCACTCCTGGGTCCGCGAGCCTCACCGTCGGCTCCAATCCCATCACCGCCGTCTATTCTGGTGACTCGAATTACAGCGGCAGCACCTCGCCGTCGTTCGCGCAGACCATCAACGCCGCGGGCACATCAACGGTGGTCACTTCCAACGCGAATCCTTCCGCCGTCGATCAGCCGCTCACCTACACGGCCACCATCACGCCACCCGCCGGGTCGACGGTGACCATGCACGGCACGGTGACTTTCACCAATAACAGCGCTCCCATCCCCGGCTGCACCACGGCCGCCTCAGTCACCTTCTCCGGTGGAGTCGGCACGGCCACTTGCTCGCCGACCTTGGTGAGCCTCGTCGCCAACACGTACTCGATCACCGGCGCCTACTCCGGCGATCCCAACTACAGCGGCAGCACGTCAGCGGTGTTCTCTCAGGTCGTGAACCAGGCCAGCACGCAAGTCGGCGTCACGCCGGGAACCTCCAGCTCTTCGGTCGACGGCTCGCTCACCTTCACCGCCACGGTCACGCCGGTCTCCGGCACCGGCGCCGTCTCGTTCGCGGGCGGCACGATGGCCTTCTTCGCCGACGCCAGCGCCATCGGCGGCTGCACAGCGAAGGCCGTCACCTTCAACTCCGGTCCCGGCACCGGCACGGCCTCCTGCTCCACAACCTTGCTGACGGCCGGCTCGCACAGCATCACCGCGACCTACTCCGGCAACACCAACTACCTCGCGAGCCCGATCTCTGCCGGCGCCACGGCCACCGTGTCCCAGGGTGGCAGCACAACCGCGGTCGCCGCTTTGCCGACCTCCTCAACCGTGGATCAGGCCGTCACCATCACAGCCACCATCTCGCCCACCACGAGCGTGACCCCGGCCAACACCGTGCCCTTCCTCAACACCGGCACCGTGGCCTTCCTTGACGGCGCAACCGGCATCACCGGCTGCGGAGCCGTCCCCGTCACCTACAACGCCGGAACGGGCACGGCCTCCGCCGCGTGCCCCTTCTCGGGACTCACTGCCGCAGGAAGCCCGCACTCGCTGAAGGCTACTTTCTCCGGCGACACGGACTACAACACCAGCACGTCGGCCGGCCAAAACTTCACCGTCGTCAAGTCCGGAACCGTCACGTCGCTGATCTCGTCCTCCAACCCGGCGCCCGCGACCTCCTCGGTGACGTTCACCGCCACCGTCGCACCGCCGAGCGGCGTCACCGCCACCGTGCCCATTTCCGGCTCAGTCGAATTCAAGAGCGACGGCACCGACATCGCGAGCTGCTCCGCACAGCCGATCTCGGGTACCGGGCCTTACGTCGCAAGCTGCACGACAGCAACGCTGGCCGCTTCTCCCACCGCCTACTCCATCACCGCGATTTACCACGGCGACGGCAACTACGGCACAAGCACCTCGACAGCCCTTCTCGAGTCTGTTGGCAAGACCTCGGCCATCACGGCGCTTACCTCCAACCCCGCGGTCAGCCCCTCGAACGTGAACCAGTCGGTCACGTTCACCGAGTCGGTCACGGTCACCAGCGGCGCCACGCCGACCGGAACGGTCACCTTCACCAACAACGGCAACTCCATCACTGACAACAGCGGGCACGTTGTCTGCGCCAATGTCGCCCTGCCCACCACGGGCCCCAACACCGGCATGGCCTCCTGCGCCACCACGCTTCTCAGCGCCGGCCCGCACACCATCCAGGCCACATACTCCGGCGACACGAACTACGCGATCACCACCAACTCGGCGATCTGGAACGTCAACGCGATCAACAGCACCATCGCGGCAGCGGCATCCTCCGGCGCGCCGCCCGCTCCCATCGTGACCAACCAGGCGGTCACACTCACCGCCACGGTCACGCCGGCGCCCAGCGCCGCGCGTGTTCCTCTCACCGGCACCGTTACATTCACTGAGAATGGCGCTGCGCTTTCCGGTTGCGTGCCGTCCTTCAATGCCTCCACCGGCATCGCCACCTGCAGTGACACGAGCCTGCTACCCGGCACGCACTCCATCGTCGCCAACTACCAGGGCGATCTCAGCTACAACGCCAGCTCCAGCACGGCGCTCTCGCAGGTCGTCAACGCGGCTACGGTGATCATCGCCCTCAACTCCTCAACCAATCCCTCCGCGGTCAACCAGAACGTGACCTTCACCGCCACCATCACCGCTCCGGCCGGCCCCACGGCGCTCAGCGGCAAGGTCACTTTTGCGGATAACGGCGCCAACATCTCCACCTGCGCTTCGGTCCCGGTGACTGTCGTGGCCAACATCGGCATCGCCACCTGCTCCATCGCCACGCTCACGCAAGGCAACCACAACATCACCGGCACCTACGGCCAGGACACCAACTTCGCTACCGCGACGTCCTCGGCACTGCCTCAGACCGTCGAAGCCGCCTTCACCACCACGGCTCTCACGTCTTCCGTGAGCACGACCACCGTCGACTCGCCGGTTACGCTCACGGCCAACGTCACTTCGGCCAAGGGCTCTTCGGCGCTCACCGGAAACGTTGCTTTCACATCCAACGGCACACCGATCGCCGGATGCTCCGCGGTTGTGGTGAACAACGCGGGCGTAGCCGCCTGCACCACGTCGGCCCTGCTCGCGGGCTCCGACGGCATCACCGCCACCTACGGCCACGACAACAGCTTTACCGGCTCGAGCGCCAACCTCGCCGTGCTCGTCAAGCCGGCCGCGACCTCATTGGCCCTCGCCACCTCGCTGTCGCCCAGCGTAGTCAACAATCCCAAGAACATCAACGACACGGTCACTTTCACCGCCACCCTCACCTCGGCCGCGTTCACCACTCCAGGACAGGCCGCCGTGCCGCTGACCGGCTCGGTCTCCTTCCTCGACAACGATGTGCCGATCACGGGATGCGATGCCGTTGTTGTCGTTGCAGCGGGCACGGCGACCTGCACCACGAACACCCTGTCGGCCGGCTCTGACAACATTCACGCGATCTACCAGTTCGATAACAACTATCTGGCCAGCAACATCTCCATCACGCAGCTCGTGTCGGACTTCTCACTGGGCGTCTTCACCACGCCGCCCGTGACCGTCACGCAGGGATTCACCACCGCCAACGATCCGATTCAGACCAAGATCATCACGCTGGCCCCGACGTCGACGCAGAACTACACCGGCAACCTCAACCTTACGTGCACGGTGGTCGCCTCCTCGGCGCCCAGCGGTGCGGTGGCGCCGCTCTGCGGGCTCGCCACAACAACGCTTCCTGTGGTCGGCGGCGCCATCCAGCAATCGGTCGGGATCATCGTAGACGCCACCAACGCCACCGGCGGCCTCTACAAGATGATGGTGACCGGCACGGACACGAGCAACGGCCTCCAGCGTGCCTCCACTCCGCTGCTCGTCACGGTCAGCGCGACCAACAGCCTCACAGTGATCTCCGGCTCCACCACGAACAACAGCCAAAAGGTCCGGTTCGAGATTCCGGCCGGTGTCAGCATCGCAGGCATCCAGTGCCTGTCCGTCTCTGGTCCCACTCTGCCCCAAGCGAAGAAGCCCGCGGATCTGAACATGTCCTGCGCCATCGACCCGAGCACGATTCCATCGTCGGCATCGCCGCAGTCGGTCGATGTCAAGGTCACCGTGTTCACCGGCAAAAACACCACGGCCGCCGTCGAGAACCACTCCACGATCCTCACCGCCGGGCTCTCAGCTGCAGCCGGCCTGATGACGATCCCGCTGTTCCTGCTGATCGGCCTGGTGCGCCGCCGCCGGCTGGTTCTTGACAAGGCGGGGATCCTGCGCATGCTGGCTGTCGCGGCGGTCGTGGTTGGCGGACTGCAGTCCATCGGCTGTGGCGGCTCGTTCAAGCGGATCACCGTCTCCAGTGGTGGCGCAACGCCCCCCGGATCTTACGACCTGCTCATCCAGGGCGCGGGTTCCGACAAGAACGCCTACCAGGCTGTGTTGAAAGTAAACGTCACCCTTCAATAAGCGGAATGGATGGGCGCAGGCGGTTCCACTGGAGCCGCCGGCGCCCCCCAAAACCAGTTCTTTACCGAGGAAGACTGATGACACGACGGACTGTGCAACTGCTGCTGCTCGCTACCATCTCAAGCGCCGGCGCGATGGGCCAAATCAATTGCTCCAACGGCCCTGCCGTACGGAAGCTCGTCTGCGAGTTCCCATTCTCGACTGGCGTGCTGACGAACGACTCCGCCCTCGGGGGAACGACCAGCGGGTCGACCGGATCCCAGACGGCCGTCCAGGTCGCCACCGGCATCAACATCAGCATCGCGACCCAGGTCAGCCAGCTGCCCCTGGCCAGCGCCTCAGCCGGCACGGTGGTCCTCTATAAGGAAGGTGTCCAGGAAACCTTCAACAACCTCGGACCCATCCTCACTGACCGCGCGCAAACCATCGGCAAGCACAAGTTCTTCATCGGATTCACCGCCAGCCAGTTCGTCTTCACTGACATCGACGGCATCACTTTGGGAAAGCTGCCCTTCGGTTATGTGCAGTCCGCCTACCTGCCCGGAACCAACACTCTCCTCGACAACACCTACACCACTGAGAACACCAAGCTGAAATTCACCGTCGACCAGTTCATCGGTGTCGCCACCCTCGGCTTGACCGACAAGATGGACCTCTCTGTCGTCGTGCCCTCGGAGCGTATCTCCCTTGGGTCCACTACCTTCGGCGCCCAGTCTTACATCGTCAACTCCAGCAACCAGCTCGTCTTTGGCCCCTACCCATCGCCGGGAAGCTATTCCCCCGGCACGGCCAGCGGCATCGGCGACATCAACTTCATTCTCAAGTCCTCCGTCTGGCGCGGCGAGCACGCCACGGCCTCCGCCGCCATGCAGTTCCGCGCACCCACCGGCGACGATCTGAACTACCTTGGCTCGGGCGCATGGGGCTTCAATCCTTACTTCGTCTATTCCTATCTCTGGAAGATCTCGCCTCACGCCAAAATCGGCTACCAGTGGAACACTACATCCGAGCTGAACAACCCAAGCGGCCAGCCCGGAAAGGACCAGAACCTTCCTGGCGGAGTCCAATATGACGTCGGTGCCGACTGGGCTGCCAAACGCCGCCTCACTCTCGCCTTCGATCTGCTCGGCAACCAGTATCTCAACACGCCCCGCCTGGTCACCACGAAGACGGTTGTGACGACCACGACCGGCCCCATTCAGCTCAATTCGAGCATCAGCCAGAACTCCAGCTATAGCATCAACAACATCAGCACCGGATTGAAGATCAACCCCGTCGGCAACCTGGTTCTGCTGGGCAATGTTCTCTTCCAGCTCAACAACAACGGCCTGCGTGCGCGGCCCACGCCGATGTTGGGCATTTCTTACAAGTTCTAGAGATCGGGGGTCTCGAATCCGGTCAATTGACAGCCTCATCTGCGAAGCGGCTCCCGGCCCCCCTGCACCATGCAATCGAGGGTTCGGGAGCCGATTTTTGTCGTCTGCCGTTGCCGAAATGGGGTAAACTCTTGGCGTTCAGCACTCGAGCTCCCAAGCAAAATCTACTATTTTGAGAGGGCTTCCATGACATTAGAAGTGGGTAGCCGCATCGGCGATTATGAGATTCTCGCCATCCTCGGCGCAGGCGGCATGGGCCGGGTCTACAAAGTCCGCAACATCATCTCCGCCCGCGAAGAGGCGATGAAGGTCCTTCTCCCCGACTTCGCCTCCGACCACGACCTTGCCGCGCGCCTCGTCGCTGAGATCCGCACCCTCGCCGGCCTCGAACACCCCAACATTGCGCAGCTCCGCACCGCTTTCCGCGACGGCAACCAGTTCGTGATGGTCATGGAATACGTCGAAGGCACCACGCTCGAAAAGCTCGCCACCCTGGGCAAGCTCTCCATCGACCAGGTCATCGACTACTCCACGCAGGCCCTCGCCGCCCTCAGTTACGCGCACAGCCGCGGCGTCACCCACCGCGACATCAAGCCGGCCAACATCATGATCACCGACCACGGCGTGGTCAAGCTCATGGACTTCGGCATCGCCAAGTCGGCCGGCGATATGCAGCTCACCCGCCCCGGCACCACCATGGGCTCGGTCTACTACATGTCGCCCGAGCAAGTGCGCGGCACCTCGGTCGATGCCCGCTCCGACATCTACTCCTTCGGCGTCACGCTCTACGAGATGCTCACCGGCCGCAAGCCCTTCCAGGCCGAGACCTCCTACAGCGTGCTCAACGCGCAGCTGAACGAAGCGCCTATGCCGCCCGTTCTCGTGAACCCCTCCCTGCCGCAGGCGCTGAACAACATCGTCCTCCGCGCCATGGTCAAGGCGCCGGAAGGGCGCTTCCAGTCGGCCGAAGAGTTCCGCCAGGCCCTCAAGTCGATCCGTGAGCCCAGCGCCGCGGCCCAGCCCACGGCGCAACCTGCGCCCATTCCCGCCGCCGCGCCGGTCGCCGCGCCTGCCGCTCCGCCCCAGCCGGCCTTCGCTCCCGTGGCCGCAGCCGGCGCTCCCGCCGCAGCCTCCTCCGGAAAGAGCCATCGCGGCCTCTGGATCGGCCTCGGAGCCGTCGCGGCCGTCGCCGCCATCGTTGTCGCCTTCGCCCTTCTGCCGCGCGTCTTCTCGACACACGCCGGCCAGAAACAGGCTTCGGCAGCCACCGACACCACCGCAACGGCCGCCACTCCCGACTCCGGCTCAGCCGCGCAGACGGCCACTCCGCCGGCCGACAACTCCCAGGCGTCCAGCCCGCTGAGCACTGCCACCGGAACGGCGGCTTCGACGGCACCCTCGACCAGCCAGGCCTCAGGCTCGACAACAACGGCCGCCTCCGCCAACCCTCCTGCCCGCACTCCCTACAAGAAGTCCGGACAAACCGCGGTGGCCGATGCCAGCGCCGCCGCCGGCTCCTCCGCCAGTTCGCAGTCGTTCACCAAGCCCTCGGGCCCGTCGCCCCAGGAGATCCGCGCAGCGCATGACAAGTACTCCGAGCTCGAAGCGCGTGCCGACGCCGCCAAACAAGGCGTGCAGGGCATCCGCTCCCAGCAGCAGGCTCAGGGCTTCGACATCCGCGGCGATATTCTCGCCGCCATGAACCGCCTCAACTCGGAGATGCGCGAAGCCAGCACGGCGCTCGATCGGGACGACGTGTCGGCGGCTCACTCCTACATGGAAAAGGCCGAAAGGGACCTCTCGACGCTCGAAGGCTTCCTCACTGGCAGATAGCGTTCTCGTACTCGCACGGCTTCGCCGCACAAGCGGAGCCGTGCATTCGACACCAACCCTTCACCCATCTCCCCCAACTTCGCCGCCCGGCCCGACACGGCCCTCGCAACCGGTCAACCCGGTTCGAAGGACCGGTTTGATTTGTGCCCTGCCGGCGGATTCGACGCTTTTTGGCTGCGTTCGTTTGGCCGCGCGCTTCCCCATTGTTTCCGGACCGCGAAAAAACAATCCCGGAATTTCGGCAATGTTTCGGCCTTTTTGAGCCATTTTGTTTCCGTTTTACGCGGGACTATATAAGCACCACCTGCCGCCGGAGATCCCGACGTTGGCTGTCCCGCTTGCCTTAGGAAGAAGAATCTTGTAAGCGAAGAATCCACCCGCCAGGCCCTCGATCGCCGCGGCGGTCCTATCGCCGCGGCGGTCCTATCGCCGCAGCGCGGCGCAAGAAGAAACCCGGAGGTAAAGTATGAGCCCCGATCGCCGGATGGCAACTAGAATCCTGTTTGCATTCCTCGTCCTCATCACGTTGCTCGCGTCCCGCGCCCGGGCAGCCACGACCTATTCGATCGGCGGCAAGGTCTCCGGCCTCGCCACCGGCGCCTCCGTCACGCTCGTCGACAACGCCACAGACAAGCTCGTCGTGCATGCCAACGGCGCCTTCAAATTCACGAAAATGCTCGCCAGCAAGGCGAAGTACACCGTCACCGTCGGCGTCGAGCCCACGGGCGGCTTTTGCTCCGTAACCGGCGGCACGGGAACGGTCGGCACGGCGAACATCGCGTCGATCGTCGTCACCTGCGGCCACTCCATCGGCGGCACGGTCAGCGGCCTCAAGTCCGGCGCGTCCGTCACCCTGCTCGACAACGGCGGAAACGCGCTCAAGGTCACCGCCAATGGCAAGTTCACCTTCCCCAAGCCGTTGGCCGCCAAAGCCGCCTTCAACGTGACGGTCAGCCTCCAGCCCAAGCCGGAGACCTGCGTCGTCGTCGGTGGCAAAGGCACGGTCGGCACGGTGAACATTACATCCATAAAGGTCGAATGCGGATTCACGATCGGCGGCACGGTCGCCGGCCTTACCGCCGGCCAGTCCCTGACCCTGCTCGACAAGACCACCGAATCGGTGAAAGTCTCGGCCAACGGCGCATTCAAATTCCCCACACCTCTGCCCACCGGAACCGCTTATCTCATCACCGTCGCGGCCCCGCAGCCCAAGGGTGAAATCTGCACGGTGACTGCCGGCGCAAAAGGCACCGTCGCCTCGGCCAACATCGCCAATATCGCCGTCGTCTGCGCGGTCCCCACCTACAGCATCAACGTCGCCGTCAGCGGCCTCACCGCCGGCCAGTCCGTCAAGCTGCTCGACAACGGCACCGATTCGCTGACGGCCTCCACCAACGGCTCCTTCAGCTTCCCCAAGAAGCTTCCCGCCGGCGCAGCTTATAACGTCACCATCGGCGTACAGCCCACGGCTGAAACCTGCACCGTCTCCGGCGGCAAGGGCAATGTAGGCAACGCCAATCCTGTCGGCATCTCCGTCACCTGCACGCCCAAGCCGACTTACTCCATCAGCGGCTCCGTCTCCGGCCTCACCAGCACCGCCAACTCCATCACGCTGAAAAACGGCTCGGCCACCGTCACCGCGACCTTCGCGTCTCCGTCGTTCACCTTCACCGGCATTGTCTCCGGCTCCGCGTACGCCGTCACCGTCGTCACGCCGCCCGCCGGCGAGAACTGCACCGTCAGCGCCAACGGCTCCGGCGCCAGCATCACCGCCAACGTCACCGGCGTCACCGTCACCTGCACCGCCGCCACGTCGTTCACCATCGGCGGCAACATTACCGGTCTGCATTCCGGCCAGAGCGTCATCCTCCTCGACAACGGCGGCGACGCGCTCACCATCAACGGCACCGGCAGCAACCAGTCGTTCACCTTCACGACTCCGCTCGCCAGCGCCGCAACCTACCTCGTCACCGTCGGCACGCAGCCCGCGGGCGAATTCTGCGACGTCGCAAGCGGCTCCGGCACCGTAGCTTCGGCCAATATCACCAATGTCGCAGTCAACTGCACTCCGCTCGCGTTCAGCATCGGCGGCCATATCACCGGCCTCGCCTCCGGCCAGAGCGTCACCCTGCTCGACAACGGCGGTGACGCGCTCACCATCGATGGCACGGGAAGCTCGCAATCCTTCACCTTCAACACGTCGATCGACAGCGGCTCCAATTACGCCGTCACCGTCGACACCCAGCCTGACGCAGAGAACTGCACCGTCACCGCCGGCTCCGGCAAAGTCGCCTCGTCCAACGTCACCAATGTCGCTGTCGCCTGCTCGCCCATCGCCACTTTCTCCATCGGAGGCAATGTCAGCGGCCTCACCAGTGGCACGCTCACGCTGCTCGACAACGGTGGCGACGCGAAGAACATCACCGCCAATGGCGCATTCACCTTCGCCACCAAGGTCGGCACCGGAAGAGCCTATGACGTGACCGTCGGCACGGATCCCGCAGGCCAGACCTGCAAGGTCACCAGCGGCTCCGGGACCGTCGCTTCAGCCAACATCAACAATGTCGCCGTCGCCTGTTCCAAGAGCGGCGGCAGCGGGGGCGGTACCTCCTATTGGATCCCCTACTCGGCTGCGCCTCAGGCCAACCTCCCTCAGGGCCAGTCCGGCACAACCGGCCTGTTCCTCATTCCGTCGGACAAGATCGCCACCGCGCCCGCACCCGAATTCGTCACCAGTGCCGCGCCCAACCTGCTTGGCATCGCCTTCGATGTCAGCTCCAGCTCGCCCATCACGCTCACTCCCGGCATCATGATGTACTCCGCTGTCGGAAAGGACGGCAACACCCACGTCTACGGTCTCGTGCTCGACGACACCTCGACGTTCCCCACACCCGTCCAGATCTCAAACCTGTCGCTCGATTCCACCCAGACCGTCTGCGACTCAACCCAGGCGCAGACCAGCCTCGCCGATCCCACCACCTTGTTCGCGCTCATCCAGGTCGGTGATGCAGCGACCAACTGCAGCACGACCAGCGCCTTCAAAGTCGTCCACTACAAGGACTCCAGTTCGACCGCGCCCGTCGCCGTCAACGTAAACACCACCAACTTCGACACGCTCTATACGTCGGGCACGCTCTCCGGGCTGGTCATGCTCGATGATGTGTCGTCCAACCTCTACCTCTACGCGGACGACACATTTACCAACCCCACCACGCTCCTGACCAAGGTGGATGTCGAAATCGGCACAGGAACCTCCAAAATCAACTTCAACGATCCTCTGCACAGCAACACCAACCTCTTCCTCGATATCACCACCGCAACAGGTGCACCCAAGCCCTCGGGACTCTACTACATCGCCAGCACTGCCACGTCTGTATCGCTCATCCACGCCGGCAGCATCGGCAGCACGGTCGCCGACGACACCAACTTCTACTTCACTGACACCACGTCGACCACCCAGACGCTCATCTACCAGGTCGCCATCACAGGCGGCACGGCCAAGCTGCTCTACACGGGCGCATCGACCGCCACCACGAATTACAACTTGATCGGCACCAATGACTCCCTTCTGGCCTTCTACACCGCCGTGAGTGGAGGGCTGCCATTCTCGGCAACGAACAAGTTCTTCACCATCCCCATCGGCTCGTCGTCCGCGAGCGCCACCCAGATAGGCGCCACCGCCGGCTACACCGCCCTCGCCACCGCGTTCCTCGCTTCGCCCAACGGCAGCGGACCCTCCGGCAACAAAATCTTCATCAGCCTCGAGACCGGTGCGATTAGCATGTCGGGCATCACCATCGGCCATGCGAGCTTCGTGCTTCCGTTCAGCGGCTCGTCCAACCCAACGCCAACCGCCAACTCCGTCTACAACCCGCTCGGCCTCGATACGCTCCTGCTCGGCAACGGCGTCTGGCAGGTCACCGGCATCACGGACACCAACGGCGGATGGGGCGGTACCGGCAACGTCGCCAGCCAGACCAACGTCAGCACGCTGGCAAATACGCCGTTCACCTCCACGGCTGGCGGCAACTACGCCATACCTTCCGGATACATCGGCGACCTGTTCGCTCTCGGAACCAACAATACTGGGATCGGCCTCCTCGGCTCCACTGCCAGCGCCAGCGACCCCGAACTGGGACTCGCCGCCGACCTGGACGCCAACGTCATTTACCAGATATCCATCGTGAATACCAACGTGGCGCCGTTCTGACCAACCCGCCGCTTGGGACTATGCCATCGACACAGCGAGGGGCGCGCACGCCGCGCCCCTCTTCCGTTCGCACTGTCTGAATATGAGACAGCTTGCAGGCCGTGAACATGACCTCCTGATCCCGCAAGCCACCTTCTCGATTCATCCCTTGCCGCGTCCGATCCGATGAACTCCTCAGGGACTTCGCCGGAATGTCGAACCGCTTCATCGTTCCTGCACGATCCAACGGCCGCGCGCTGCAATCGCCGCTCGCCGCGGCAGCCATCTTCATCTCGATCGCTCCGGCTCTTATCGCCCAATCCGCCTCCTTTGCCGGCGCGCTCAGCATCCTTCCCTTCAGCCCCGGCATCTCGCCCGCCGCCGTCGCCATCGACGCCTCCGGCAACCTCTTCGCCGCCGATGCCCTCGGCGACCAGATCCTCGTCGCACATTGGACCGGCACCTCCTACGCGATCTCCGTCGCCATCGACGGCTCCTCCGGAATGAGCTGCCCCGCCGGCCTCGCGCTCGACACCGCCTCCAATCTCTTCATCGCCGACTCCTGCACCATGCAGGTCTTCGAAGAGACGCCCTCCAGCGGCGGCTACATCAAGACCGTCGTCGCCACCGCCTCCGCCAATGGTCTCAACGCACCCTCCGCCGTCGCCGTCGACTCCGCCGGCAACCTCTACATTGCCGACAAGCTCAATGGCCGCGTCCTCCGCGAGACCCCCGCCAACGGCGCGTGGACCCAATCCGTGATCGCCTCCGGCCTGCTCGGCCCAGGCAGCCTCGCCGTCGATGCATCCGGCAACCTCTACGTCGCCGACACCGCCGCCGCCTCGTCGCAGAGCCAGGTTCTCAAGCTCTCGCCCAGCTCGGGTCGCTACACGCAAACCGTCATCGCGTCCGCCGCCAGCGGCCTCAACACCGCGTCCGGCGTGGCCATTGATCCCTCCGGCAACGTCTTCATTGCCGACAGCGGCGCCGGCCGCATCCTTCTTGAGACCGTCTCGGCCGGCCAATATACGCAAAGCCTCTTCGCCGATCGGATCCCTGACGCCTTCGTCTCTCCCGTCGCCGTCGCCCTCGATCCCGGCGCCAGCCTCTACGTCGCCGACACAGGCACCGGCCAGGTCGTCAGGCTCGCCTGGCCTGTCGCCAATAGCGGAACCGTCCTCGTCGGCGCCAAGGGCCCCGCCGCTCAGCTCACGTTCGCGTTCAGCGCCGCCACCCAACTCGGCCCTACTCCCTACCGCGTGCTCACAATCGGCGCGCCGAACCTCGAGTTCATCGACGCCGGCACCGGTACATGCGCCCCCGGCGAGTCCTACACCGCTGGCTCCGCCTGCACTGTCGCCGTGATCTTCGCGCCTGCGTACTCCGGCATGGTCACCGGCGCGGTCACGCTCGTCGGCGCCGGCGGCAACACACTCGCCACCGCTCCGCTCGCGGGCATCGGCATCGCTCCGCAGCTCGTCCACAACACCGGCGCGCCCACCACCGTCGCCGCCAACCTGGGCATGGTCGGCGACGTCGCCATCGACGCCGCTGGCAACCTCTACGTCACCGATGAAGGCTCGGCATTCCTCAACGCTCCGCCCGGCGTCTTCAGGATCGATCCTTCAACCGGCGCCACGCAGCCGCTCGGCTCCAATTGGCAACTCCCCGCCGGCCTCGCCCTCGACGGCGCAGGCAATCTCTACGTATCGGACTACGCGCAGGCCGCCGTCTTCCGCATCGCGCCCAACGGCGCTCTCACCCAGCTCCCCATCGCGCTCACCGGCCCCGCCGGCCTCGCCCTCGACGCTGCAGGCAATCTCTTCATCGCCGACACCGCCGGTTCCGCCGTCTACAAGCTCTCGCCGTCCGGCGCCCTTGGCACCGTCGGCTCCGGGTTCGCTGCGCCCGAGTTCCTCGCTGTCGATGCCTCCGGCAATCTTTTCGTCAGCGACTTCTCCTCCGGCATCTACAAAGTCACGCCATCCGGCACGCAGACTCTGCTCACCAACAGGATTGCTTCTCCGCAGGGCATCAAGATCGATGCCGCCGGCGAAATCTACGTTGCCAGCGGGTCATCGGATGATCAGGTCATCCAACAACTCTCCTCCTCCTCCAGCCGGCTCACCCCGCTCCTGACCGAGCCCGGCACGCCCTATCCGCGCGGCATCGCGCTCGACCGCGCCGGGAATCTCTTCATCGCCAACTCCAATGCCGGTGAGTCGCTGCCCACCTCCCAGATCGTCGAACTCGTTCGCACCGGCCCGCTCTCGGCGTGCACCTTCGCAACTCCCACGCCGGTGCTGACCACCGACCCCTCCGACCCGCCCTGCACTGTCGCGTTTCAGAACATCGGCAACCAGCCGTTGCTGTTCTCTGCTCCAACCTCGGGCGCCAATCCCAGCTATCCTCCAGACTTCGGTGTCAATACCGGCGACGAGGATCTCTGCACGTCCTCCATGCCGCTCGCGCCCGCAGCCGGATGCGACATCTCTCTGCTCTTTTCTCCCGCCAACGCCGGCGCCGTGTCCGCGGCGGCTACACTCACCACCAACTCCCTCAACCAGCCCGCAGCCACGCAAACCGTGGCCGTCAGCGGCTCCGCCATCGGAGAACCGCAAACCATCTCCTTCACCGCCCCGCCGAGTCCGATCGCCTACGGCTCCAATTCATTGCCACTCGCCGCCACGGCAACCTCAGGCCTCGCCGTGACCTTCTCCATTCTCAGCGGGCCCGGCAGCCTGCAAGGCAGCACGCTGACTGTCACCGGCGCCGGCACAATTGTCGTCGCCGCCGGCCAGCCCGGAGGCGGGCCCTGGGCCGCGGCGCCGCAGGTTACGCGCTCCATTCTCGTCACCCGAGCCAGGCAAACCATCGCGTTCCCCGGCATCAAAACTCCGCAGGCCTACGGCGCAATGCCCGTCGCTCTCTCCGCGCGAGCCACATCGGGCCTGCACGTCGCCTTCACCGTCGTCTCCGGGCCCGCAACTGTCAAAGGCTCCACGCTCAAGCTCACTGGCGCGGGCACAGTCGTCGTCTCCGCCACGCAGGCCGGCAACGCCAACTACGCCGCCGCCCCCGCCGCAAGGCAGACGATCGTCGTCGCGAAAGCCAGGCTCACCGTCGCCGCCAACAACGCCGCCATGAGGCGTGGATCCCACCTTCCCACCCTGACCGCGAAGATCTCCGGCTTCGTCCTCGGCGAATCGCAGAAGACCGCCACGAAAGGCGCGCCCACAACCACCACCACGGCCTCGTCCAGATCCAAACCCGGAACCTATCCCATTCACGTCGCCGCCGGAACCCTCGCATCGAAGAACTACTCTTTCCTCTTTGTCAAAGGCACGCTCACCATCACGAACTAGAACCGCCGCAATTGCGCTGCTCACGATCCACGTGCCAAGCTCTTGAGTGACGAGGCACCCATGCGCACTTGCCCACCCACTCGCCGCGATTTTTTCAAGCTCGCCACCGCCGGCGCCGTCCTCATCCACTCTCCGGAAATCGTTGCCCGGGAGCAAACCTCCCCGCCCGGGCCCGCCTCCGGCCAGGCCGGCTACACTCTCCACATCCGCCACGGTCTTGTCGAAATCGGCAACAACCGCTTCGTCTCTACGGCAACCTATAACGGCCAGTTTCCGGGTCCGCTTCTGCGCTTTCGTGAAGGTGAGCAGACGTCTGTCGAGATTCACAATGAAACCGGCATCCCCGAGCAACTCCACTGGCATGGCCAGAACGTTTCCGTCGATGTCGACGGCGCCGCCGAAGAAGGCACGCCCTATATCCCGGCCCAGGGCATGCGCCGCATCGCGTTCCTCCCGCAACCCGCCGGCCTGCGCTTCTATCACACGCATCTTCGCGCCGGCGGCGACCTCAACCGCGGCCAGTACACGGGCCAGGTCGGCCCCGTCTACATCGAGCCCAAAGCCAATCCCGGCCGCTACGACCGCGAAGTCTTTCTCACCCTCAAGGAGTTCGAGCCCTGGTTCAGCCACGGCGGTGACATGGCCAGCGACTTTCTCGCCGGCGCGCCCGTAAAGGACCTCCACGACCGCGGCGAATCCGAGATGTCCGCCTCGCTCAAGCAGGGCCGTCCGCACGGCTTCGAGGTCAACTACCGCACCTTCACCATCAACGGCCGCATGCTCGGCCACGGCGAGCCGATCCGCGTGAGAGAAGGCGAGCGCGTCCTCTTCCATGTCCTCAACGGCAGCGCCACCGAGATCCGCAGCCTCGCCCTTCCCGGCCATGCCTTCACCGTCGTCGCCTTGGACGGCAATCCCGTCTCCAGGCCCGCGCGCGTTCCCGTCCTCTGGCTGGGCACCGCCGAGCGCATCTCCGCCATCATCGAGATGAATCATCCCGGCGTCTGGATCCTCGGCGACACCGCCGACGACGACCGCAGACACGGCATGGGCATCGTCGTCGAGTACGCCGGCCACGCAGGCAAGCCGCAATGGATCGCGCCTCCGCCATTCCACTGGAATTACCTGCGCTTCGGCAGCCCCGCCGCTATCGCCGCAGAGCCCGATCAAGTCTTCGATATGACCTTCGCCAAGCGCAACGCCGCGCTCGACGGCTTCAATGAATGGACCATCAACGGCTCGCCCTACCCCGACACGCAGATGATGGCCTCGCCGCTATTCCGCGTGAAGCAGGGCCGCCGCTACCGCCTCCGAATGAAAAACGCGAGCGACGACATCCACCCCGTCCACCTGCACCGCCACAGCTTCGAGCTCACGCGCGTCGCCGGCCAGCCCACCTCCGGCGTGATGAAAGACGTCGTCATGCTCGGCGGATACCAGGAAGCCGAAGTCGACTTTGTCGCAGGCAACCCCGGCATGACGCTCTTCCACTGCCATCAGCAGCTCCACATGGACTTCGGATTCATGTGCCTCTTCGACTACGAATAGCCCATGAGGCGCAACACGGCCGGGTGCCGCTTACCGCCCCGCCCTACAATCGTTCTATGACAAGCTGGAAGACGAAGCTGATCCATGCTGAAGTCCACGCCCCTGCCGGCTTCCGCTCGCTCGCCGATCCCACCTTTCGCGGTTCCACCGTCCTGTTTCCCAACGCCGCCGCCGTAGCCGACAAATGGGATACCTACGAATCCGGTTACACCTACGGCATCTATGGCACGCCCACCACGTTCGAGCTCGCCGCGCGCATCTGCGACCTCGAGCACGGCTTTCGCACCATCGTCACGCCCGGCGGCCAGAACGCCATTGCATTCGTCAATCTCGCGCTCTTGCGCACGGGTGATCATCTCCTTCTCCCCGAAAGCATCTACGGGCCCAATCGCCGCCTCGCCAACACCGTCCTCGCGGGCTTCGGTGTCGAACACGACTTCTATTCACCTACCCTCGGCGCCGGCATCGGCGCGCTCATCAAGCCCAACACGCGCCTCGTCTGGTGCGAGAGCCCCGGCTCCATCACCATGGAGGTGCAGGACGTCCCCGCCATCGTCGAAGCCGCGCACGCGCACGGAGCGCTCGTCGCCATCGACAACACCTGGGCCGCCGGCGTCCTCTTCGACGCGCTCGGCCACGGCGCCGACATCACCCTCCAGGCCCTGACCAAATACGTCGGCGGCCACAGCGATCTGCTCCTCGGCTCCGTCACCGTCCGCGATGAATCGCTCTGGAAACGCATCGGCCCGCTGCAGCAGGTGCTCGGCTTCGCCGCCTCTCCCGACGATTGCTCGCTCGCCCTCCGCGGCCTGAAAACCCTTGCCGTTCGCCTCCGTGAAATCGAAAGCTCCGCACTCCACATCGCGCGCTGGCTCGCCGAACGGCCGCAGATCGAGCTCATCCTGCACCCCGCCTTCCCCTCCTGCCCCGGCCACGAGTTCTGGAAGCGCGACTTCACCGGCTCCTCCGGCGTCTTCTCCATCGTGTTCCGCGCCGGCATCGAAAAACGGCGCGTTCTCGCCTTCGTCGACGCGCTCAAGCTCTTCAAAATCGGCTATAGCTGGGCCGGGGTCACCAGCCTCGCCGTCGCCTACGACTTCGCCGGCTGGAAAGCGCGCCCGCCCTACGATCACCGCATCGTGCGCTTCAGTATCGGCCTCGAAGACTTGGACGACCTCGTCGCCGACCTCGATCAGGCGTTGCACGCCGCGATGGGCGCGTGAAGTGCCCACATCGTCCATATCCGGCCCGAAGTTCGCATGCAGCCGGAAGCGTGGGCAGCGAACCGCTCATTGACGGCGGCATGAGCAACATGTAGCGGCACCGCACCGCGACCAATCCGCCCTGCGCGCGTTCCCGCGCCGCTGCGCTCGGCAGCGCAGCTTCCTGCCCTGCCCGCGTCTCCCGGTCCGTCAGATTCCATGATCCGCGGCAACACCACCCGGCTCGTCAATCACTCCGGGGGATGGAAAACCATTCACTCGAATGAGGGATGTCGCGACACCCACATCGTGGCTTTCTTCCCAGCCGCGTATGTCGCAGACTGATCATGTCATCGTTCCCCGGGCAAGCAATCACAACCTGGCTCTTCCCCACTCCCCCAACCCGGGCATCGGCGGCATCCTGGCGCGAAAGGCGGCTATGAGGCATCTGGCTCTTTATCGGCGCGACGAAATGAAGGATTGGAATGACTTCTTCAACCTCGAACGGCCCAGGCTGGCGCACGCCGCTGCATCCTTTTTGTGCCACGGCGCATGTATCGACGCCGTCCTCCAACAGGTAGAGGAGCGGGCGCGCCATGTCTGCGTCTCCGGCGCGTTCAAGCACCGCTACGCCCAGCGCGCTCTCGTCCAGGCCGTGATCGAACATCTTCGCGCCTGCGATCGCGAGTGCGGCAGGATCGATCCGCTTGCCCGTGCTCAGGAGGCAGGCCTCCCCATCAAGGCTCTTCCCATCTTCGAGCGCATTGCCTTCTTCCTTGCCGAAGTTCTCGCTTGCTCGCGAACCGAAATCGCTCTCTTGATGAACCTCCGCGAAGCGCAGGTCGACATTCTGCTGCGTGCGGCAATCGACCGCCTTCCTTCCCTCGGCGGACCGTCCTTTCTCGGCTGGCAATTCCGCATACGTCCCAACCCGGACTGGCCCGGCCGTCTCGTTGCTTCAGACACCCTTCTAACCCCCCGCCCAACCGCAACACACATGTTCACAGTCAATCCACTGATCTAATTGGATTCCACCTTCGACAAGGAGCCCGCAGTGACTACCACCGATCGAATTCCGACACTTCATGGAGCCGCAGATTCCCATCGTTTCGAGCGTGATATGGGACTCGTTGCCGCCGCAAAAGCTGGTTCAACCTCCGCATTCACCGAACTCTACAGGGCCTACTCCAAGAACATCCTCCGCAAAACATACGCGATCACGCAGAATCGCGAAGATGCCGAAGACGCACTCCAGGATTCCTTCCTCAAAGCCTTCGCGTGCATCGAGCAATTCCAGGGCAACGCGCAGTTCTACTCATGGCTCATGCGAATCGCCATCAACTCCTCGCTGATGGTTCTGCGCAAGCGGCGTCTGCGCCGCGAACTGCCGATCGAAGTGTCCACGGGGCCCGAAGACAGCTACGCGATCGTCGAAGTCCAGGACGCGCAGCCCGACCCGGAGCAAAGATACGATCAGGCTCAGCGCTACCGCAATATCGTGCGCTCAATCGATCGCCTGCCGCCCAAGCTCCGCGTTGTCGCCGAAATGCGCTTGCTGCGCGGGCTCTCCGTCGGCGAAACGGGCAACAAGCTCGGCATCACTGAAACCGCCATCAAGGCCCGTCTCTTCCGCGCCAGGACGCGCATAGCCGCACATCAGACGGCATTGCGTCGCGAGCGGCGCAACTGCGGCGCCGCCTCCAACCGCGAACCGCTGCTCGCGAACTGACAACCCTTGATGCGCGGTCGCGCCGCAATCGCATCCCATCCATCGTCCGGCGGCACCGGCAGCTTCGCACGCTGGTGTTGCCGGCCAACTCACCCCTGCCTCGCTTCCTTTGATTCCTGACTCTTTCGCTGCGCGTCCCACCGCTCGGCCTCGCTTCCGCGCGCGAGCCTGCTCTCGCCTCACCCTGCAGCGCCGGTTCGACGTCCTGGCTCTCTCTCCGGCCGAAATTCGAAGTCGCTTTAGACGCGTCAGTTTGCCAGACGTCAACCGGTGATTCTCATGAAAAGCGCCGGCGCTTCTCATGAAAGATATTGCGATTTCTTCCTGTAACCTTTGCCTCCGCCGTCCCCTCTAGAATGTCGCCGCTGTGCCCGCAGTGTTTCATTCGCATGAACAGTCGCCTTTCTCTTGAAACGAATGATCCGTTCGCAAGGCCACGGCAAATTCAGCTTCACTCGGAGAGCAGACATGAAGTTACTTCCCTGCGCCACAGCACTCGCTCTGCTGGCGGCGACCGCAACCGCAATCCCGGCACACGCACGGGACCGGCACTTCCTGGTCGTCACCGCTTCCAACACGCCCGCCAACAACCTGCTTGTCTACAACAGCTCCAATCAGTTGATCCAGACCCTGCCGACCGGCGGCAGCGGCGGAGTGAGCGGCAATGCCGGCGGCATCGCCACATCGCGCGATCGGCTCGCCGTCGTTAACTTCGGCTCGCAGAATGTTTCCATCTTCAAGCGCTCCGATGAAGGCTTCCGGCTGGCGCAGGTCATCCCCACCGTTTCCAGCCCCGTGAGCGTCGCCTTCGGTCACGGCCACATGTATGTCCTCGGGACAACCAGCGTCGAGTCGCATCAGGTCTTCGAATTCGGTGTGAGCGCCGGAATTGACGGCAAGTCCGATCTGCTCCTTGCCGACGGATCGGCCGCACAGGTCGGAGTGCTCGACGATCAGCTCATCCTCACCGAGAAAAACAATGTCATCGAGACAGTGAATCTCGGCTTCGACGGGGCGGTCCACGGCGTGGCGTCCCTGGTCGGCAACATTCCCGCGAACGTGAACGCTCCCTTTGGATTGGTCACTCGCGATAACGAAGCCTACGTCACGATCGCCCACGCCAACGAGATCAGCCTCGTACGGCAAGACTCGGTCGTCACCGTCACCGGATCGGGCACGCAGAACGCTCCGTGCTGGCTCGCTCTCGACGGCCCCTATCTGTACTCTGCCAACTCTCCGAGCCAGAGCGTGTCGCGCTACCTCGTCTTTGGCACAAAAATCGTTCAAGCGAAGGCAGTCGCCGCATCGTTCAACGGGAACCCAACCGACGTCGCCTATCGCGATGGCCAGCTCGGCGTGATCGATGGCGCGGGCTCCGTCTCCCACCTCTCGGTCTTCGACGTCGATGGCGACGGCGACCTCACGTTGCGTAACGTCGCCACGATCAACAGCGCGGCCAACGGCGTGGCCATCGTTTCCCCCGAAGAGTAATCGCTCCCCCGCATCGCATCCTCGCGAAACACAATCCGCATCTTGCCGGCAGAAGCCCGATCCTTCCGTGTTGGAAGGAGAAAACGCATTCTGCCGGCGGATCCCTCTTGGTTCAATGCGCTCAGCAGGGAAAAGATCGGCCTTCCTCCCGTCGACGGCCGTCACGGACCTCGCCGGCTCCGCCCGATGCCGGCGACTGGGCCATCCTGCTCCAGCGGGAGAACTGATTTCCCGCCACCCTCCGGAGGGTTGATACTGGAGAGGTGCGAAGTTCTCGCTCGTCCGTCAAATTCCCGTAGGATGACCCATCGAGCCATGATGCAGCCGGAATACATGCCTCCCCAAACCGCTGACATTCGGCCGCGCCCCAACATGCGCATGCGCGCCGCACTCCTGCTCGCCATCGCCGCCGACATCTGCCAGATCGTCCTTTTTCCCTTCTTTGTCGAAGGCGCAGGCTCGCCCTCCGACGACGTCGTCGATCTCGGCATGGCCGCCGTGCTCAGCTTGCTCGTGGGCTGGCACTGGGAGTTCCTGCCCTCCTTCGCCGGCAAGCTCGTCCCCGGCGTCGACCTCGTCCCTCTCTGGACCCTCGCCGTTGCCAACGTCTATCGCAAGTCGAGGTCCGCGCGCACCGCCTGAGACGCACGGTGCCTCGTCCACTCCTCATCGCACCGGTGACTTGCCCAAGGATGGGAATCGAGTTGCTCCGAAATGGGTTGCTTGCATGCAGGACTCAGCACTTCGGGCTGCGGAACTGCGCCGGCACAAACTCCAGGTCGCTCGCCTCGCGCGCTGCCAGATCGATCTGAAGGCGAAGAGTCTCGACAGGGACCGGGTTCTGGTAGTCGGCCAGCGCGTCCTCGAGCGCCCCGGGAAGCGTTCGATTCTGGGTGCGCACCGTGCGGTACAACTTCACCGCCAGTGCCTCGGCAGCTCCCGGCGTAAGCAGCAGAGGGAGCTTCTCCTGCACGGCGGCAAAGCTCTCCTCGCCAAGCTCCATTCCGCGCCGGTGGCACAGCGTCTTCACCAGCTCGAAAGACTCCCGGGCATCGATGGTGGGAAACAGCGGAATCTTCACGTCCACGCGTCCCGGCCTCTTCAGATCGACTTCGATGAGATCGGGCCGGCTCGAAGCAAGTATCCATATCAGCTTGCCGCGATTGGCCGACGAGCCCATCTCTTCGGCAAGCATCGAATAGATGCGGCCAGAGATGCCCGAGTCCCCATCCGCTGCCTGCCGGCGTCCGATCGCCTGGTCGGCCTCATCGATGAAGACGTACGCCCGGCCCATGGCCTGTAAGAGACGAAAGATCTTCTCCAGATTGCCCTCCGTGCTCCCCACCCATTTGTCGCGGAAGTTCTTCAGCTTTACCACCGGCACGCCGGCCTCGCCGGCCAGGCACTCCACCAGGAACGTCTTCCCCGTTCCCACCGGTCCGCACAGCAGGTAGCCCTTCGGAATCGCCTGCAGATCGTTCTTCTGCCACAACGCAATGTCCTGTCGCAGCCACGCCTTCGCCTTGTCCATCCCGTAGAGGTCGTCAAGTGTGCGCGTCGGCTGTATAAACTCGATGAGCCCGTTGCAGTCCTGCTCGACAAGCTGCTTCTTCATCCGGGCCAGGTCGTCGGAAACAATCTTCTCCTTCGCATGCTCCTTGAGCTTGAGCATCGATTCGACCGCGCTCAGCGTCGCGCCGGCCAGCTGCCCGCCCACGGCGCCCAAATCCGCGGCGAAGCCCGCAAGGGCGCATGGGTACTGCGCAGCCATCGTCGCCAGCGCCGCCGACAGCTCCGCCTCCGACGGCAAATTCACTTTGGTCCGCGCCGAGCGAGGATTGTTCGCGATGAGCGTGTGCAGGTCGTTCAAATTCTCCACGATCAGAAACGTCGCCAGCGAATGCGTCGTCAGCAGCGATTCGCTGGCCCAGTCCCGGATCAGGCTGGCCAGCGCGCTCATGTCGTAATCGAGCGAGCCGGGCACCATGGGCGCCAGCAGATTCGCGTTGCGCACAATGCAGGCCACCTGCATGCTCGTGTCCGGCGCCAGCCGAGCCAAGTTGGCCACGTATCGGAAGTAACCCGTCAGGTATTCGACGGCGGCACGCGGGGCCTTGGGCAGGTCGGACGACTGCTGAAAGTGCGGCCACTTGGCGAATGTCTCGCCGCCCTTCTCCACCCGGATTCCATTTCCGATGTCATAGCTGATCACGACCTGGAATCGCGACAGCAGCACGTGCATCAGGAATTCCGGGAGCGAGCCCAGCCGCTGCCCGTTGCCCGCCGGCATCATGATCTGGTCGAAGACATTCCCGTAGATGATGAACTGGCTCGCCGAATCGCTCTCGTAGAGGCGAACGATCTCCTGCGCCCACGCGGGCAGCGGATAAGCCGTCGCGTTGCCGGCGGTGGCCATCAGGATGCGTCCTGCTGCGCCTTCGCCGGCGAGTACTTGCGATCGAGGTGACTCACAGCCTGTTCATCCTCGCCAAAGACGCCCATGCCGAGCAGGTCGCTTGCCAGCTCGATATCCGATGCAATGGTCTGCGGTTTCCCCTGAATGCTGGCGCTCTCCAGAAGCAGGTCGACCTGCGCCTCGATGCGGGTGAGATCGCTGTCGACTTCTTCCAGCGTCTGGCCGCTCTTCTGCAGGTTCTGCATCCGCTTCTTAAAGATGGCCAGCGTTGCCGCTTTCGACTCGCGCAGGGAATCGGGCTGGTTCGGCTGCTGCAGATCCCGCTCGAGCTCGCCGATCTTCGACTGCAGGGACTGTTCGCTGTCCGTGTGATTAGTCGAGGTGAGGTGAGCCCTTGCCACCAGCAGTTTCAGATAGGTCCACTGCAGCCGGTTCAATGCGTCCCGGTTGCTGTCGATGACGTAGTCCTCGGCCTGTTGCGAGCGGTAAACGTCGAGCACCCGCGAACACTTGGCCGCCAGGTCCGCGATCCGCTGCCGGCTCTCCGGCGGAATGGTTTGGAAAAGCTCGTTGCGCTTCTGTTCATCGCCGTCCTGCGACGCCTTCAGTTCGAGCGAGCGGACGTAATTCTGGAACCGCGGATTGAAAGCCAGGCTGAAGACCAGTGTGACCTCGACAGCGAGACCCAGCAGCCAGAACGCGGGTTGGGCGATGCCGAGAATGACGAACGCCGCCGCCAGCAGCACGTTTGCCGGCAGGTGTCCCAGCGCGGGCACCTCGACTCGAACCAGGAACGCCGATTTGAGATAGCGCCACACGTGGTTATGCGTTCCTTCGCTGCCGTTTCCGGTTTACCTTCTCATTGTTTCTCTGCGACCGGCCCCATCTGTTTTACCCCTGCCGCAGCCGCCGGCGCCTGGCCGGGCTCGGGCTCCAGTGCAATGCCTTCCTTGGCGGCAAACTCGGCCAGCGCCTGGTCGGCCAGCGCCTTCTGTTCGGCGTCCTTCCCTACCACGCCGCTCATGTCCATGGAGTCGCGCGCCACGCGTGCGCGGCCCGCCGCCTTTTGCCGTTCCTCTTCCACAATGTTGGAGAGCCGGTCCAGCGTCTCGCCGGATCCGCCGATCTGCGTGATCATCCCCGACGCCATTTCGGTGAGCTCGGCCATGGCCCGTTTCATCTTCATGTCGCTGATGCCGGCCTTGAGCGACTCGATCTTCTGCCGTGCCGAGGTGATGGCCACGTCCCGCGCCTTCACCAGGTCCCGATAGGTCTTCTCCGCCTGCTCGAGCTGGGCGCGGTTCTCCACGAGTTCGCGCTCCACCGTCTGCAGGCGCAGCGCATACTGCGCGGCGGAATCGCGATTGCCGGCGCGCAGATTGGCCGAGGCCTTGGCGCGCAGATCGCGCTCTTCGGTTTCCTGGCGGCGCACCTGCGCGATCAGGCCTTCGCACAGCCCGGCGTGCGAGGCGAGGCCCTGATTGTACTGCGCGATCTGTTTGCGCAGGTTCTCCTGCTCCACCTCCAGCAGCGCCTCGGGATTCTGGCGCTCCAGGCCCGAGATGAACAGGCTGAAGAATCCCCGGATGAGGTTCGAGAGACGTCGAAACATGAGACAGGCTCCTTCAAGGGCAGTTCAACGATTGCTTTGCGTCCTCTGCCAGCTCGCCAACAGGTTATTGATCACCTCGGCGCTGGGAGGATCGCAGATCTTCTGCAAATCCACCTGCACCCCGTTTCCCGCAAGCTGCACAAATGGACTCTCCGGAAATCTTACGGGAACATTCGTATTCGCGGGACGGAATCCATGCACCAGCGCCTGGCGCTGGATCGGCTCCGACAACAGGAAATTGAGAAACGACTCGGCCGCCTTGCGCTGGTCCGGGCTGCTCCACGGCACGTTGATGATGTAGTAGGGATTATCGTTCCACGCGTTGTACTCCGGATAGACCACGCGCAGATTGCCCCACCGGCCTTCGGCGTTCTTCAGATAGTCGATGGCCACGCTCTCATACACCAGCATCGCGTCGTAGGACGACGGCCCTTTCAGCACCATCTCCTTCATCATGTTGCCGGTGCTGTTGCTCAGCCCGCTGGTCCCGCGTTCCAGCTCGGCAAGCCACTGCTGAAAGTCCCCGTTGACCACATCCGACACCGCCAGGTTCTTGGTCTTCTTGTGGTAGGTGTATGCAGCCAGCACGATCGACATCAGCCCCGAGTTCGACTCGTTGGGATGCGTGTGGCCGAACTTGAACAACCCCCACTCCGGCTTGTGCGCGATGGCATCCCATCCCGTCTTTTCCTGGAGCGCATCGTGGATGGTGCGCAGGTCCATCCTGCCGTACTTCGCGATGAAGGGCGTGTAACGCTCATCCCACACCACGAACACCATCGGCGTCAGCGCAAGCTGTTCTTCCTTCAGGATGGGATTGTCTGTGTTCTTGACCTGCCACTCCTGGATGAACATGTCCTTGTAAGTGGCGCTGGCCGGCGACCACACATTGATCCGCTGGTCGCCCGCCAGAATCGCGTGCGCGCCTTCCAGCGAGCCCATCGGGATCAGGTTGATCTTGATGCGGCGTCCTTCAGAGGTCTTCTCCCACTCGCCCACCGCCCACTGCAGCCAGCGCTCCTTCTCCGTGCCGTAGGCAATGCCGACCTCCACGCGAGGCCCGCTGGACAGCGCACCGGCGCCGGGGATCGCCTCCTTCAGGGACTTCTTGCCGGAGAACAGGTAGTAAGCTCCAAAAGCGCATGCGGCAATAAAGAGGAATACGAACAGCTTGCCCAGCAGAGTAAGACGCGGGCCATCCGGACTGGTGCTCGATGGAGTCATCGATTGTTCCTAAAAGAAAGTTGAAATGTCCTTGAAGACGCCCACAATATTCTGCGGTGTGCCCACGTAAGTGTTGGCCTGCGTCGCATCCGCAATGTCTTTCAGTATGTCTTTCCGGGCGTCGCTTCCATACGCGATGGTGAAGATGTGAATCGTTCTCGTCTCGCCATCGAAACGAATCCGCTGCATCAGCTGGTCCAGCGGCAGCGAGCTCTCCGTATCGGCCCCGTCGGTCAACACGACTACCGAGAGGATACGTCCCTCGCCTTCCTTTTGTTTCACCGCGAGCAGGTGCTGGTATGCCTGGTCGATCGAGTCGTAGAGCTTGGTCCCGTTCTGTGCGAAAAGCGAATCGATCGTGTGCGACAGATCGGCGCGGCCTGCTTTGAGCGGCACGTCCGTGCTGGCCCAGTTGATGGTGCTGTTGAAAGGCACAAGCGAAAGCCTGTCCTCGTCGCTCAACAGGCCCACCAGCTGCTTGGCTCCTTCGCGCGCATTCTGGATCTTGCCGTCCTCGTTCATGCTGCCCGAGGTATCGAGGACCAGCACAACATCGGCCGGCTTCTTGCGCTGCGCCCACAGTTTCAGCACGCCGTCCATCACCTGCGCCGAGGGAACTTCGAGCGTTGTCTTCGGTTCCGCCGGGTTCACGCCGTGCGCGGTGTCGATGGGCGCCGCCAGCGGCACGTCGACCGAACCCGGCCTGAAGCCGTAGGTGATCGCTCGTTCCTGTTGCGGTCGCGCGAGCAGATATTGAATGTAAGTCTTGGCCGCCTCGCGATGCTCCGGAGTTACCCAGGGACGCTCGACAACTCCGATCGGGTGATCGCTCCAGAAAGTCCCCTCTTTGGGGTAGATCGCCACCACCGGAAACGCCAGGTTGCTCTGCGAGTAGGACTCGATCACCATGTTCTCGTAGAGCACTGCCGCCGAAAGGTACTCCGGCCCGGCCGAAAACATCTTTCGGCCGAAAAATCCCGTCGAGGATCCGTAGTGCACCACCGAGCGCTCGATGCCCTCGAGAAACTCACCCGTGCTTGGCTTGTTCACATCGGCCAGCGTCAGCCCGGCCGTCTTGCCGCTCGCCGCGTACACTTCGGCAAACAGAGAAATGAGTCCGCTGTTGCTGAACTGCGGATGCGTGTGCCCGAATTTGAATTGTCCCCATTGCGGGTAGCCGTACGTCTTCCATCCGCCGCGGTCGCGGGCCAGCCGCAGAATGTCCGCCCAGCCGATCGGCTTCTTGCCCCAGCCGATGGCCTCCGCCATGGGCTTCCACATGGCGATCACCACCGGCGAAAGCACCAGGTTGTCGGTCGACGCGATCAGGTCATGCCCGGACGACTGCTGCGACTGTGCGTTGCCCAGCTTGATGAACGCCGCCGACGCGGGACTGATGATGTGCGGCTGCCGGCGTCCGCTCAGCACCTCGTCAATCAGTTCCCCCGACCCCATCGGGATTGCGCGCACAAAAATCGGCTTGCCTGCTGCCGTCTTATGCCCTTCCCGGTTGAACTGGCTGGTAACCTCGGTGATCCATTTTTCCTTCTCCGATCCATACGTGAACACCAGCTCCAGCGCGTCCTTTGGCGCTGCGGCAGGTTCATTCTGGCTGGAGGATTCGGGCTTCTTTTTGCAGGAGACCAATCCCATCAAGGGAATGAACAGGGCGGCCATTACAGCCACGGCAGGCGTATACAGCAGCGCGCGCCTGCAGGAACGCCAGCAATTCGGTCTCATAATCGGCACCGGGAGTTCACCCAAATTCTAGAGTCGGATCGCATACCGTGCGTGGGTTTACATCAAAAAGCGGGCAAATTCACCTCGCGTTAACAAACATACCGCAGAAACGTGACGCAGCCCACCGTCGTCTATCCGTACGCAAGCAAGTGCCGTTTCAGTTCCCCCCAGCCCGTTTGCATCCTGGAATCCTCTCCGTTCGCCGGTCACTCTGCCGCAACCTATTCGCGTTACTATAAGCTGTTTGCGATTTTCGGCCTCCTTCTCCGTTTGCCCCGCTTGGCCGAACCCGGACATCGAAGGTGAAGAGGTTTTGCAAGTAGATGAGTGAAAAGCGCTGGGTTTTGTTGATTGCCAGTGAGGTCGGCCGCACCGACTCCGTCTCGGACCGCGCCATGGAGCGTCTGGTCGGCGCCATCGGCGACGAAGGCTACGAGGTCGTCCGGACCACCTCGACCGAAGACGGGCTGTCCCTCGTCACGTCCGATCCCAGCTACTCCGCCGTCCTGCTCGACTGGGACCTCGAAGGCAACTCCCAGTTTGAGGAACGCGCCGCCCTCGACATCATCCGCGGCGTCCGCCACCGCAACAAGAAAGTCCCCATCTTCCTCATCGCCGACCGCACTCTGGTCTCCGAGCTTCCCCTCGAAGTCATCAAGCAGGTCTACGAATACATCCATCTCTTCGGCGACACACCTGCATTCATCGCCTCGCGCCTCGACACCGCCATCGAGCGCTACCACGAGCAGCTCCTGCCGCCCTACTTCCGCGAGCTGCTCAAGTACAACGACCAGTCCTTCTATTCCTGGGACGCGCCCGGCCACATGGGCGGCGTGGCCTTCCTCAAGCACCCGGTCGGCCAGGAATTCCACCGCTTCTTCGGCGAAAACCTGCTGCGCTCCGACCTCGGCATCTCGTCCTCCGCGCTCGGCTCCTGGCTTGACCATATCGGCCCTCCCGGCGACTCCGAGCGCAACGCCGCCCGCATCTTCGGCGCCGACTGGACCTTCTATGTCCTCGGCGGCTCCAGCACCTCAAACCGCATCATCGGCCATGGCGTCATCGCCCACGACGATCTCGTGCTCGCCGACGCCAACTGCCACAAATCCATCTGCCACTCGCTCACCGTCACCGGCGCGCGCCCGGTCTATTTCAAGCCCACGCGCAACGGCTACGGCATGATCGGCCTTGTGCCGCTCACGCGCTTCTCTCCCAAATCGGTCCAGGACCTCATCGCGCGAAGCCCCTTCTCCGCCGGAGCCCGCTCCCAGCAGCCCACTTGCGCCGTCGTCACCAACTCCACTTATGACGGCCTCTGCTACAACGTGAATCGCGTCGTCGAGCAGCTCAGAGACTCCGTCGCCCGCGTCCACTTCGACGAAGCCTGGTACGCCTACGCCAAGTTCCATCCCATCTACCGCGGACGCTACGCCATGGGCGTCCCCGATGACATGGAGAATCGCCCCACCATCTTCTCCGTGCAGTCCACGCACAAGATGCTCGCCGCCTTCTCCATGGGCTCCATGATTCACGTCAAGCTCTCTGACCGTGCCCCGCTCGACTTCGAGCAGTTCAACGAGTCCTTCATGATGCACGGCACCACGTCGCCCTTCTACCCGCTCATCGCTTCGCTCGACGTCGCTGCGGCCATGATGGACGAGCCCGCCGGCCCCACCCTGATGGACGAGACCCTCGCCGACGCCATCAGCTTCCGCCAGGCGATGGCCTCCGTCGCCCACCGCCTGCGCAAGGTCTCAGAGAATGGCGAGGGCTGGTTCTTCGGCATCTACCAGCCGGAGCATGTCACCGATCCCGCCACTGGCGAGAAAATCCTCTTCGAAGACGCCGAGGACGAGCTCCTCGCCACCGAGTCCGGTTGCTGGACCCTCAAGCGCGGCGAAGACTGGCACGGCTACCAGGACCTCGACTCGCCCGACGACTATTGCATGCTCGACCCCTCCAAGGTCACCATCCTTTCGCCCGGCGTCAACGCGCAAGGCGTGATGCGGCCCTGGGGCATTCCCGCCGTCATCGTCACGGAATTCCTGGCCTCCCGCCGCGTCGAGATCGCCAAAACCGGCGACTACACCATCCTCGCGCTCTTCTCCGTCGGCACCTCCAAGGGAAAGTGGGGAAGCCTCCTCGAAAACCTCTTCGAGTTCAAGCGCCTTTACGACTCCGACGCGTCCCTCGACGAAGCGCTCCCGGAACTTGTCCAGCGCTTCCCAGCCCGCTATCGCGACCTCTCCCTGAAAGAGCTCTCCGACGAGATGCACAACGCCATGATCGAGCTCAACCTCGCCGGCCTGGTCAATGCCGCATGCGACGAGGACTTCGATCCCATCCTCACGCCCTGGCAGACCTACCAGAAGCTGGTCCGCGGCGAAACCGAGCGCATCCCCTTCGGCCAAATGGCCGGCCGCATCGCCGCCGCCATGCTCGTCCCCTACCCGCCCGGCATCCCCATGTCCATGCCCGGCGAGCGCCTCGGCAGCTCCGAGTCCCCGGTCATCAAGCTCATTGTCGCCATGGAACAGTACGGCAAGCGCTTCCCCGGCTTCGAGCGCGAAGTCCACGGCATTGAGGTCGACGGCGACGGCAATTACTGGATGCGCGCCGTCGTCGAAGAGGCGGAGTAAAGTTCGCTAGACTCGCAATTCTTTCGAGAGATCCTCTCCAGGCAGCCTGCGTCTCGATCCAGCGTCGCTGGCGTGGCCGGAATTCAATCGTCCAAAGACCTCGAGGACACTATCCTTGTGAGGTGACGGCCATTCGCTGCTCAGGCTCTCGTGGGGCTGGTGGAGAAACGGTCGATCCTCCATGGATTGCTCAGGGCTTCCTAAGGGGATTCCAATTCAACGGCTTACACTATCGTTGCAGACGTGCAACGGAAAATCTGTGTAAAACTATTTGACACAGGCTACGTCTCCACCTAGAGTGGGAGGCCCTATGGGAACCGCCATGGTTGAACTCGACCGCGAAATTGCCGCCTATGACGCAATGCGTGCTGATCTTGAGAACCGGCATATGGGCGAATGGGCCGTCGTTTTCAATACTGACCTAGTTGGTATTTTCTCTTCATTTGAAGACGCTGCCCAAGCAGCAGTGCAGAAGTTTGGACGGGGACCGTACCTCATACGCCAGATCGGTTCACCGCCGGTAGTAATGCCCGCTTCTGTCATCTACAATCTTCAGCATGGCTAGCACTGACTGCGGATTTGATGATATTCCCGGCGGTGCATCTGGCTGCGACAGCTTAGTGACCTGGGGGCCAACCCTAACCGTAGATATCGGGTTTGATCCTACCTTTACGGCCTCGTCAACTGGCACGCCCGTGCCCGGTAAAACTGGCCTCGCTGCGCTTGTAGATACGGGAGCCACCGAATCATGCATCGACAGTCAACTAGCGGCTCAACTCAATCTCCCCGTCATAGATAAGCGAATGACAGCGGGAGCGCACGGAGCCAAAGAAGTAAACGTGCACCTCGCCCAAATCCATATCCCCTCTTTTGGCAAGACAATCATTGGCGCGTTCGCAGGCGTTGACTTACGCGCAGGTGGTCAATTCCATAGCGCCCTCATCGGGCGGACATTTCTGCGCCATGTCCGAATGACCTATGACGGGAAAACGGGCAAAGTCGAAATCTCCGATTTATGAGCCCTGTGGGAAACACCTGACCCACTACACAATCGATAGCCAAGAACCTGCTGGCGCCTTATTTGCAGCCGGACTTTGTTTGCCTCGATTATGGCTGCGGTCCCGGTTTTCTCGCTGCCGCAACCGCCAGAATCGCCGCCCGAGTTATTGCCTGCGATATTTCCGAGGGTGTCCTTGCCTGTGCTCAAGTCATCAACCCGCTCTCAATATCCAATACCGCGAAATCACCGGCGGCAAGATGAACGAACCCGATCGCCGTCGCTCGGGGAGCCTACTTTCCGCCCTTCACCGTGTGCCGGATCGAGATGCTTGTCTTTCCCCCGCTCTGCGCCGGCGCAATGGCAATCTCCACCGAATCCTTCGCGCTCGGCCGGGTCGAAACCACCACGCTGCTGCCGCTCGCGTAGATCGAGGCAAAGCCGACCATGCGCGCCTTGTAGAACTCGATCACCCTGTCCGTCGGATCGTTCGAAACAAAGCTCTTTGACACGATTGTGTCGTCCATCAAGGTCCGGCGGTCTTCATCGGATGTCGACCGCGCTCCCGGATAAACATCGACGCCTAGATCGCTCGCGCCCTTCTCGTCCGAGGACGATGCCGTCGCGTCCTGGCTCGGCGGCGCGCTGGGAGCGGACGAGTCGCCACCGGTTCCAAACATCGGCGCGACAAACATGACGCGCAAGGCGACCAGCACGAAGATCATGCCGAAAGCCACGGGGGCTACGTAATAGAGAAGGTATTTTTGCCACACCCCGCTCGAAGCGCGCTTGGCGGGCGCGGGCGCTGGAGCCGCATCCACGGTCGTAACGGGCGGCACGGCGGCGTCCGCGGCCGGAGCAGTTTCCGCGGCAGGCGTGGGAGCCGCGGCGGCCACTGCCTGATGCGGCGCCGGTTGCGCGCCGGGCGGCTCGGCCTGCCTGCTCTCAGCCGCTGCCGGCTCGATGGATTCCACTGAAGCACCGCAAAACTGGCAGGTACCCATTCCAGCACCAACAGCCGCGTGACACTGTGGACAGGATGCAGCCACGGCGTTCTCCTATCGGTTCCGAATCGCAGTGTGCATTGTGAGCCTGCAGCCAATATACAGCAACGTCTTGCCGCTCGGGCATGAGGGCGCCGGCCCGCCGTTTCTGTCGGCCGAAGGCCTCTCTTCCCGGCCGCCGTTTCTGTTCGAAGGAATGAACCGATGCGGCCGCCGCAGGCAGACAACAGGAGGCAGGAACCAAGCCATGTGCACGGCGCCCAAGGTGACGGACACCTGAGAGCGGAACGCCAGGTGCAAACGGCTAAAAGGGGAAGATCGTCGGCAATTAGCGTGCGAAGACGGCTTCGTTGCCCAGGATTCGGTAGAGTGTGGACCGGCTGATGCCGAGGGCGCGGGCGGCGCGCAGTTTATTGCCGTGGTTGAGGTCAAGGACGTAGCGGACGTGTTGGCGAATGGTGGCATCGAGGGAAAGATCGTCGGGCGGGTCGGGGAGGGCTGGGGCAGTTGGCTGCTGGGCGGAGGGGAGGGCGAGGTCGGCGGGAAAGATGACGCCGTTGACGGCTTCGAGAAGAGCGGTTTCGAGGATGGAGGCAAGCTCGCGGACGTTGCCGGGCCAGTTGTGTTCAAGGAGCCGGCCGAGGGCCCCGGTGCCCAGGGTGGCGGGGCGCTGCTGGTAGCGGGTGCAGAGCCGGTCGAGCAAGGCCTGGGCGAGAACGGCGATGTCTTCTTTGCGCTGGCGAAGGGGAGGGATGGCGAAGCGGACAGCGGTGAGGCGGAACGCGAGGTCGGGCAGCAGGAGGCCCTGGCCGGCCATCTGGCGGAGCGAGGTTTGAGCGGAAGCGAGAAGGATGGCGCGGCCGGGAGGGCGGTCCTGCAGGGCCTTGAGGACGCCGAGAAGGAGGCCCTGCCCGGGAGGGGCGAGGAGGTCGACGCGGTCGAGGTAGGTGAGTCCAGCCATGGTGGCGGGGTCGGCGTCGGTGGCGAGCCACTCGCGGGC